>Ga0315294_10005839_pt1 | contig 13513 bp, 12 predicted proteins | sample YL17G13_40_MG_FD_203626 | JGI IMG/M metagenome (GOLD analysis project Ga0315294, IMG submission 203626) | Sediment microbial communities from Yellowstone Lake, YNP, Wyoming, USA - YL17G13_40 | ecosystem: Environmental > Aquatic > Freshwater > Lake > Sediment | place: USA: Wyoming | collected... | reverse complement strand
ATCCGCTGGGAGCGCCGGGCTGACATCCACTATGTGTTCCTCGTGATCGGCGCTGCACTCATCACTCACAACGTCCTTCAGACGAGGTTATGTTAGAGTCTCTAAGGGCACGTCACCGGGGATTCCTGCACGTAGCCATACCGGTCTCAGGCCGGAGGACGCTGAGGAGTCAATGGGATGGACTCCAGGCTCCCCTTGTCCCCCTGGGCTTCAGACGGCCTCTTCCTCCTTGTCCGCCGCCTGCCAGGTTGGCCTCAGATGATGCGGGGATATCACCTGCTCCTACTGCGTGACCAACGCGTTCCGAGATTCGCAACGCACGCCTCGTGGCGCACTGGTGACGGTGAAGAAGTCAGTTGCCCAGGAGCAGTCGAGATGGTTCCTCAGGAGCGGGAGCCAGTTGGTCATATCTGGCCGCGGTCGGCGGGGCTTCACCAGGTACTTGCGGACCGTGTCCTCTCCGGGGGCCTCGTATCCCAGCAGCAAGAGTGTGTCCCGGATGCGATCGGGACCCCACAAGGGATTCTCCCGGCTGAGGCGGCGGATGAGCTGCTGCATCTCATCCGGTATCGGGGGCCGCCCCGGCCGGGAGCGCCAGCGCCAGAACAAACGGAAGGCGGCCGTGTGCCAGCGCTTCACCGTCTCGGGCTTCATCAGATGCGCCAGCTCCTCCCAACTGTCCAGCACCTTGGATAGCGCCACCCAGAGGATGCGGAAGGCGGGAGTGAACTGGCGGCGTGGCTTCTTGCCGCTCGGCCTGTTCAGCGCGACAGCCAGCTGGCTCTCTGCCGCCAGCACGCGCGCCGCCAGCACGACCTTCGGCAGCAGCAACGCCCAGCCGAACCGAAGCGCGTAGCGGGCGAGTTCCCGGAAAGCGGCCACGACATATCCAGCAGTGAACAGGAAGCTCGAAACGGTATTCATGAGAGGAAGGATAGCACCGACTCAGCGGGGAAGAAAACTACCTAGGAGTGCCTGGATAGGGTTTCTGGGGAGGACAGGGGCCTGCTTGAAGTGGTCAGACGCCTGTAGACGTAGCTCGAGGGTTCCTGTCGCTCCTGGCGCGACGGTCCCCGGGCAAACGGGGTCGGCCCGGGATCGAAGCGATTGCGCTTACGCCGGGGAGGACGCCGGAACGGGGATCTGAGCAACCCGCGGCGGGGGCAGTATCCTACCCGCAGGGCAACCTTGCTCACTCGAGCACGTCCAGGGGCTTGCCGCTCACAGCTGCGGGATCGTACGGTACTTCGAGGAGCTTCAGGATCGTTGGGAGGATATCCACGGTGCGCCCTGTGACAAGCTCAGCGCGCTTGATCCCGTGCCCCCAGAACATGATCGGCACCATCGACTGCTTCCGATCCAGACCGCCATGACTGCCGGTGAGCACATTCCTGCTGACGCCCGCCGGCGTGAAATCCCAGTTCTCCGCGGCGACAAGGTGCAGGTCCCCTGAGCGTGGTGTGCCGAAGGAGTTGGCAAGCCGGTGCAAGGCATCGGGGTAGTGCAGAGTGCAGGTTAGCTCGAGCCACTCTCGGTCGGTGAGCCAGCGCCCGGTGCTGACATAGGGCCTGAGGGCAGGAGTGCCTGCGTATTCCAGTGGATCCTCGCCCGACAGCACGTCGTAGCGGTAGGCCGCGCTGGTCTCGTCCAGCGGGCGGCAGGTGATCCTGGACACGCCCTCAGCGGTGTGGACCAGGTACTCGTTCGGTTTCGGACTGGTGATGATGAGGTGGATGCCAGGCGAGTGCTGCAGGAGGCGCTCTATGATGTTGATGTCCTCGCCACCGCAGCGGTAGTTCTCCAGACACTCCTGCGTGGGGACTATGTCCCAGCTGGATCGTACGACGGCGCCCTTGGCATCGCGTTCCTGACCTTTGAAGTACAGCAGCGCGTCGCTGTTTCCCCCCCACAGCGCGAGGCAGTTGTACTGCCTGTCGAACTTCCTTCGAGTTCCCTTCCAGAAGTTCGACTCGAATGACCCCCAGTCGGTCTTCACAAGGTACTTCAGGCTCTGAAACGTGTCGAAACGCAGGTCCTCGAGCACCCGATCTATCGTGAGATGGTTGGTGACCGGCGCTATCCCGTGGTCGGCTGTCAGCACGAAGGTCGTCTTGCTGAGCAGGTCCCGCGAGTCGAGGAACGCCATCATCCGGCCGATGAGCCGATCCACGTTCTTGTAAGCATCCACCACCTCGGAGGAATCAAGGTGTCTAGTGTGTGAGAGCTTGTCGATGTGAGCGAAGGTGATCACCATCAGTCGGGGGATGCCCACTCCGCCTGTCCGTCGCCCCAGCCCATTCAGAGACATGACGACCCATTCCCACGCCCGCTCCGCGTAGTCGTCGTTCGGCGTCCCCGGCACATACAGAGAACAGCCGCGGTTGCAGATCTGCACGACCGCCAAGCTGCGCGCTTCCGGGAAGTACTCATAGATCGTCTTGACGCGGGGGGAGAGCTCGTTGTTGTGCGCAGTGACGCCGAGGCCTATGAAGGACATGTGGTGTCGCAGCCGCCGCTCGTAGTATCGCTGGCCGACGATGCCGTTCCGGCGCGGGTAGGAACCGGTGATGATGGCGGTATTGGCGGGCACGCTGGACGAGGGCCATATGGTGACCCCATTGAGGGTATAGGCACCTTTGCCCAGGAAGAGCTGGCTTATGTTTGGGAACGCCCGGTTGATCTCTTCGCGATAGCGCTCCTCGTCACGGGCGGACTCGCTGAAGAGCTCGAGAGCGCGCTCGAAACTACCGCCATCTACGACAACGAGGACCACATACCGGTCCTTGCCAGCCAGCAGGCCGTCTCGTGCCGTGAGATGAGCTGCCTCGTATACGAGTGCGGAGATCAAGGCTAGAGCCGGGCCCAGAGCCAGCGAAGCGAGGAGCAGGTACCTGGTCCGGCGCGTCTGGCGCCAACACTTCCCCAGCCAGGCACCGGCTATCCAGAACGGGCACGTCACCAGACTCGCTCCGGAGAACACGAGCAGCGTCAGCAACGCAGCAAGCTGGTTTCGCCTCACCACCACGAACAGGGCCGCGCTTAGCAGCACCAGCCCGAATGCAATCACACCCCGCCAGTGCCACCAGACCCCCGTCACTAAGCCTCTCCGACCAGGCATGGCTATCCCTCCCGCGCGGCCGCTTTCTCCCGGCGATGCCGGCCGGGAATCACCGGGGACTATGGCGGTGCACCACGACCGGGCGGTTTTCCGGAAGTCGCTGGGCCCTGCACGAGAGGTGGGACTCGGTTCTCCCTTGCGGGGCCCTCAGGCAGGGCGACAGATGGCCAGGTAGACGCACGCCGCCAGGATAACCGTCAGGCCAGCGATGATCCCCAAGATGATGGCTCGCATCAACCCCTCCTCCGCCATTGCGGTTCCCGCATGTGCTCGTTGGGTGTCGAGGGCATAGGGAACCGCTGTCCTGCCGGGAGACCCCCATGCCAGCGTGCGAGCACATCGGGCGCGTCCATGATAGCACGTCCTAAGGCGGTGGGGTAGTGCTAGGGAGCGGCGCTGACCTGCAGATCGGGCGGAAGCCAGGCGCGGCCACGCCTGAGACGAAAGCGCCAACGGCCAGACGATTCAGCGGAACCCGATCGCGTCCCCCCATTTCTGTCCTCTCCGAGCAGAACCCACGCTCGCGTCAGCTCACCCCCGCATTCTACCCCCGCAGCCGACGAATGGGAAGCGGGGCGGCAGACCCGAGCGGTTTGCAGTCAGCCCCCCTCCGATCCCGGTATGTGATCCCCCAGACCACTGATGCGGCGAGCGCGCCGACTGCATACCACAGGATGTCCGTGTAGTCCGACACTGCGAGATGCTCGAAGTACCTGACCCGAGGCAGATACAGCTCGAAGACGGCTGACCACGTAGCCAGCGGGATCAGGATCTCCTCAGCGCGCGGGGGGCCGTCGTCGCTTCTGAGTCCAACCCTCCTCATCAGGAAGACCATGATCGGCACCCAGAACGGGATGCAGATCAGGTCGTTGAGATGGTCGTGGACGAAGCCGCCCACGACCAGCCGTTTGATGACGAAACGGTTCGCCAAGTAGAGCAGCAGGCAGACCAGAAACAGGGGGTCGCGCAGGTACCGGAACTGCATGACTCAGTGCCCTGACGGCACGTGAACAGCAGCGATCACGAGAGCCATGGAAAGGGTGCCTCCGATGGCGATAAGCAGCCGTACCCAGCGACGCGTGGGCGCCTCTCCCCTTGACATTGGCACTCCGATCTCCCGGATGCTGAGGACGAAGGCAGCCATGCCGCCAAGCGCACAGACCAGGATCATGCCGGTGGATCCTTGGATGTTCCTTTCCCCCCGATCGCTTAGGAACTGACCGAAAGTCGGTCTGGCCTGCTTCGGCAGCTTCGCAAGCGACCACCAGCTAGTCGTCGGGGTCTGCTGCGTTCCGAGATCGTCACTCGATACAGCGTAGTCCAGCCCGACGCCTCCTGGCCGACCATCGCGGCCGTACGAGCTCACTCGGTAATGAGTGCCGTCCGTCCAGTGATGGAGCGGCCGAAGCCACCAGTCAAAGGGCACCCCGCTCTCATCCACATGGACGTACTCGTTCTCGGCCGGTGGAAGGCCGCGCAATGTCTTGGGCAGAGCATGCCTCTCGTGCCGGTATGCTTCGATTGCCTTCCGGACCTTCGCGATATCCACCAGAGTGACCTCTTGAGGGATTCGCGCGGCCGAGCCCCAGTACTGCTGGTAGGCCACGTCGCATGGGATCGCCAGGACGGCAAGCGCTACGGCCAGGGACACGACCAGCCTGGAGACGAGGGGCACGCGCTGTTTCATCATTGATTCACCTATCCTTTCATCAACTCTCGAGTCCCATTGCTCAGGCAGCATGGGCAGCGGTCCATGCGGAAGGGGCGCCGGACCCGGCTGCGCGTTTGCCAGCCCATGCCACCTGCCATCGCTGAAGCACCATGGCTTGGTCCTATCCGGCTCAGAAGAGTTCTCCGAGGTCCTTGCTTAGGCTGTGTCCCTTGACCGAAGTCACGACCCAGCCCTGGCGCCAGAGACTGCGCCAGCCTAGGCGCTGCTTCCGGAAGCTCACCTCCAGCTTCATGGGCCAAGTCACTGGCTCACCCTCCACATCCAGGGCTGCGACGACGTCGAAATGCCCGGTCGCCCCCGGCGAACGGACGTCAATGTCATAGGCCCGGATGGTGAGCTCGATGCGCTTTGCCGCCCGCAGCGCCCGCTGGGAGATGCGGAGGACGTCCGCCCGGGTCAGCCCGCTATCGTCCTGGTAGCCTTGCGCGACACAGCCCATGATCTCAGACACAGACTTCGCCTCGAAGCCATGCTTGGCACGCGCCACCAACTGATCGAGCAGCTGCCGGTCGGTCGGCTGGGGCCGCGCTAACCACACACCCAGCACTGCAGCGAACAAGACAAAGAGCAGCGCCTTCCCGCTTCGCCTGCATGCACCAAGGTTCAGAGTCATCTCAGCCTCCCATCTGACCCATAGAGTGTGTCGCCGTGTTGAGTACGCGCCGCCCACTTGCGCCGCCGGCTGTCGGCCGCGGCCGGGACGACCCGAAGCCACTCAGGACCGCCTCCAGCAACGGCTCGAAGCCATGGACTCGTTTCGCACGGATCACCAGGTCCCACAGTCGTTCGCACTTCTTCCAGCCGCCGGCATAGGCCAAGTGCCGCAGTTGCTCGCGCAGCGTCGGCTTGACCGATGCGCTTCTCAGAACCGAACCCCAGCGGTAGAAATCTCGATACGCCTGCCAGTAACCGGCCTCCAGGTCTTCGGCCGACATGCGCGCGGGCCGGAAGACCACGTGGCGGGTATCGTAGAGGTCCCAATCCTCAGTGATTATCCGCCCGGCTGCCTTCATGCGGGCGTGCAGCGGCGTTCCTGGGTACGGGGTGAGGATGTGGAAGGTGGCGGTCTCCAGGCCTTGTGCAATCGCCCACTTGACGGTTCGTGCAAACACCGTGTCGTCGTCGCCGTCCATGCCGAATACGAAGCTGGAGTTGATCATCACCCCGGCATCGTGTACCCGGTTGATCGCCGCCGCGTAATCGCGGTGCAGGTTGTGGTGCTTGTGCTGCTCTCGGAGGTTGGCGGCGCTGAGGGTTTCGAACCCGATGAACAGGCTGCGCAGGCCGGACTCGACCGCGCTCTCCAGCAATCCCGGCTCCAGCACCGACTGCACCGTCGCGCACGCCTGCCAGATGCGTCCCATGCCGCGCATGCCCTCGAAGAGCGCCAGCGCGAACTCCCTGTTTCCGAGAAGGTGGTCGTCCACGAAGTACAAATGGCGGCCCGGCAACCGCTCTATCTCAGCCAGCGCCTGGTCCACGGCCTGGGTGTAGAAGGACTTGCCGCCCTGCAGGAAGCTCGTCTTGTAGCAGAAGTCGCAGGCGTGGGGGCAGCCACGAGAGACCGAAAGCGAGTTGGGCAGGAGGTAGAGACTCCGCTTGATCAGATCCCGCCTGATCGGAGGCTGGCCCACTAGGCTGCGGACCGTGGACCGGTAGACTTTCGCCGGGCGCCCGCTGCGGAAGTCGGCCAGGAAGGCAGGCCACGTGTCCTCACCCGGGCCCAGGAAGATCGTGTCCGCATGCTGGCTGGCCTCTTCGGGCAGGGATGTCACATGCACCCCGCCCAGCGCCACATGGACGCCCTTGCCGCGGTAGCGGTCGGCGATCTGGTAGGCCCGCCGAGCGGAGGTGATGTACACCTGGATGGCAACCAGGTCAGGCTGGTCATTGAGGTCAAGCGATTCCACGTGCTCGTCCCGAAGCGTGACCTCGTCATCGTCTCGCAGGTAGGCCGCCAGCGTCGCCAGTCCCAGCGGCGGGAAGAGCGAGTACTTAATGGGGCGGAAGTACGGGCTCTTCGGGTCGGTCACCGCGGGCAGGATCAGTTTCACCTTCATCGCTTTCCTCCTCCAGTTGCTGGCGGTAGCAGCCAGCTCCACCTTTATGCTAAGCTAGGGGGTGAAATCGTCCGACCCACTGAGACCACTATTTCGCGCACCTGAGTGCTTGGTCACGCGGCCCGATTCGGGGTGTACTGTAGGCAGCAACCGTTGAGGGAGGACTGCCATGCTCAAGCTTCTGCTGGTCGAGGACAACGAGCGGCTGCGCCAGGCCCTGAAGAAGGGGATGCAGGCGCTCGGGACGGTGCAGGTCATCGGCGATTGCGACTCCGGGGAGGCCGCTCTCTCCTCCTGCCTTGCGAACCGGCCGGATGCGATCCTGATGGACGTCCAACTGGCAGGTAAGATGAACGGGGTTGAGGCGGCGGCGGCGATCAGGCGCGAGTTCCCGCGGCTGCCAGTGGTGTTCTACTCCATTCAGGATGATGACGCTTACTACCGGGCGTTCCGCAACTCTGGCATCTTGAGCCACTACGCCTACGTTCGTAAATCCAACTACCTGCTGCCTGAGATGATCCTGCCGTTGCTTCAGGATGCAGTGGGGGGAAGGAGCTTCATCGACCCCGAGATCGAGGCCCGCGTACAGGAGGTCCAGCAGAAAGACGCCGAGTCGCCAATGGACTTGCTCGAGCCGAATGAGCAGGAAGTGGCGAGGATGCTGGCCCGCGGCATGACCAATGAGCAGATTGCGGCGCGTATGGGCTTCCGCGACAAGCGCACCATCAGCCGAACGAACGGACAGATCTACGCGGCCTGGAGTCTCGCTGAGACCACTACCGATGACAAAATCGCGCGCACGCGAGCGGCGCTGATCGTGCGGGCAGGCCGGTTGATCTCGTGGGACGAGCATGGCGTTCCCCACGTCATGGATGAACGCGGAGAGCCGGTCGAATGGACGGGCTAGCCCTCCAGGTTCGGCTCTACTGTGGCGGGCTGGTGGCGCTTTCTGTGTTCAGCGCCCTCCTACTGCTGTGGTTGGGCGTAACCGTATTGCTGAACGCGGAGCGCCGTACCGGCGGCGTGTTGCTGGTGGGGTTGGGCGCGATCGCCGCTGGGTTGTTCTTCCTCACACACGCCATCATCGCGGCAGAGAGCGTTGAGGGCAGCTATCAGTCACCAGGTCCATGGTGGCCCGTCGGATGGGTCGCCCTGATCCTCGCGCCCTACGCTTGGTACATCGCCGCGCTCTGGCACAGCGGCTATTGGGAAAGTGGGGGCTCACGTCTTCGTCGCGAGCACCGGCTACTTGTCTTTCTCTCCACGCTGTTCTCAGTCGCGATACTGGCATTCCTGTCGGTCACCAGGCCGGTCCCATCACCGATGCGCTTGCTGGGGGTCTACTTCGTCACCACGCCGACCATCTTTGGGATACCGGGGCTGGTGCTGCTTTATCCCCTCTTCATGGCCTTCTGCACCTGCTCTTCGCTGTTCGCTCTTCAGCGGCCAGGGCCCACGGGGTATGTCATGCAGGGCCCAGCTCGAAGCCGGGCACGCCCGTGGCTGCTTGGCGCCACGGGCTGCCTCCTGAGCGTCAGCCTGCTAATGGTTCTGCTGCTGCTGTGGCTCGTGCTCTACGGCGGCCCGAACTACCTGCAGATGATCCTCGACCAGCCTCCGCTTGAGGCGTTCTGGATGGATCTGACCGTTAACCTCCCTATTGTGGTCGCCGTCATTCTGATCGGGCAGGCAGTGGTCTCCTACGAGATCTTCACCGGTAAGGCGCTACCGAGACGGGTGCTGCGCAGCCAGTGGCACTATGCGCTCGTCCTGGCCGGGGGTTACAGCGTGGCAGTGGGAGCGGGATACGCGTTGCAGTTCCCGACGATCTCGGTGGTTGTGGTCACTACCACCTTCTTGGCACTGGCTCTTGCCGTATTCGGGTGGCGCTCTCACCGCGAGCGGCAGAGGCACTTCGGCGCGCTGCGCTCGTTGGTTGCGAGCGAGCATTCGTTCGGGACGCTGTTGGGCGCTGACGCGTCCAAGTCAGCGCAGACGCCCGCGCCGTTCGCCGTCTTGTGCCGAGATGTGCTCGGGGCTCGAGTCGCCTACCTTATCCCTGCCGGGAGCATCTCGACCCTGGTCCAGCGACCTCTCACCTATCCTGAGAACGCGGGGTGCCCTGCGGATGCGACCTCTGTCGTCAACGAGTTCACAAGCCCCGAGATCACCAGCCTCGCGCTTGATCCCGAACGTTGGGGAGGCGCGATCTGGGCGGTGCCGCTGTGGAGCGCTCGCGGTCTGGCGGGGGTCTTCCTGCTCGGCGAGAAAAGCGATGCGGGGCTGTACTCGCAGGAAGAGATCGAGATCGCCCGGTCCGGCGGCGAGCGCCTTCTGGACACCCTCGCGGTCGTGAGTCTCGCCAGGCGCCTTATGCTACTTCAGCGTCAGCGGTACGTGGAGACGCAGGTGATCGACCAGCAATCCCGACGCGCTCTGCACGACGAGGTGCTGCCGAGCTTGCACGCGATCATGCTGAGCCTGCAAGTGGCGGGCGTCGATGAGAGCACGGCCGGGGCGCTGGCCCAGCTCGGACAAGTGCATCGGCGCCTGTCGGCCCTATTGCGTGAGATGCCGACTGGCCGGGCCTCGCAGGTGGCCGAACTCGGGCTCCTGGGCGCGCTACGGGGAATGGTATCCGATGAGTTCTCCCGCGACTTTGACAAAGTGAGCTGGCAGATTGAGCCGGAGGCCGAGGAGCGCGCCAGGAGCCTCCCGTCACTGACTGCGGACATCGTCTACTATGCCGCCAAGGAGGTCATCCGGAACGCGGCGAGACACGGCCGGGGCAGCAATCCTGCCGGGCCGCTCAGTCTGGCCGTTGAGGCCGTGTGGCGAGGCGGACTGGAACTGCGGATCCTTGACGACGGAGTCGGCCTGGCAGGCGCACAGCCAGGCTCAGCGGCCGGCCAGGGCATGGCCCTTCACGGCGCCATGCTCGCGGTCATCGGCGCTTCACTTGAGGTAAGCGACGGACCGAGCGCTGGAACCACCGCCACCATCGCGTTGCCAGACGGGATGTGGCCAGAGGGCTAACCTCAGGCGACGATCTTGTCTGCAGATGGCACGATTACCGTGAGCGCCCTCGGGAGCACGCTCACTGTCGCCGGAGTCCGCCCACCCGCGTCTCCGTCCAGGTGCAACCATACCGGCGGGTGGGAGGCGATTTGGGCGCTGCGCGCTCTGAGGTGGTGGACGCCGGGGTAGCCCCCGTGAGTGCCCCTGAGCAGGGCGAGCACCTGACCGACCGTCTGCCGGGCCGAGCGGGCCGCGAATACCCAGAGGTCCAGCCACCCATCAGCAATGTCAGCTCCCGGAGAGGCGCAAAGACGATAGGTATAGCGGCTCGCGTTCGCTACCAGGATGAGCCAGGCTTTGGCACTTAGAGTTGAGCTCTCTGTCGTTATTCGGAACCGGCTTGGGCGGTATGTCGAGAGCAGGCGCAGGCCCCGGGCGAGCACCAGGGGGCTGAGCATGTTCTTGTTCTCGGTCGGCACCACCGTATGGACCGCGGCACCGTCGAAGCCAACCCCGGCCATCTGCACGAACGGCCTGCCATTGACTACTCCGACATCGATCCGGCGTGGTTCGCCGCCCACAGCCACGCGGATTGCCGATTCGATGCCCTGAGGGATGTGCAACTCGCCTGCCAAGGCATTGAGCGTTCCCGCGGGTACGATCGCCAATGGGAAGGCCGTGCCCACTAGCGCAGGCAAGATGGCGTGGATGGTTCCATCTCCGCCGACTGCGATCACTCTCGTGTCTGCCGGCGATAGTCCTTGCAGCGCGTGGCGTAACGATGCCGCTGCGATTCCTGGCCCACTGGCAGGAACAGCACCCACTTCCACTCGCGCGGACTGAAGAAGCCGCGCAATGTGTGCCAGACGGGCGGGATTGACGCGGCCGGCACGAGGATTCGCCACCAGCAGTACCCTCATGGTGACCTCCTCCCCACCTGCATTCGGGGCATCCGTGATTCGGGCACACCAGCCTGCATCTCGGTCCGGCCGAACGGCTCCGCCCGTGAGCGCGTTGCCGGATACTTGCCGAACCCGGCCAGAGTGGCGTCAAGGAGTGGTGAGAAGCGATGCACCTGCTGGGCGCGCAATACCAGCCGCCACAGCGGTTCGCTGGCGCCCCACCCGCCCGCATAGATGATGTGGCGCAGCCGGTCCGCCCATGCCGGGTGCGACCGCGCGCTTCTGAAGATCGCCCCCCACCGATAGAAGGTCTCGTAGGCGCGGAGATAGCCGGCCTGAAGTTCATCGGCAGACATCTTCGCAGGCCTCAAAACAACATGGCAGGTGTCGTACAGATCCCAGTCTTTGGTAGTGATGCGGCCCGCCTCCTCCATCTGCTGGTAGAGGCGCGTGCCCGGATAGGGTGTGAGGATGTGGAAGGTGGCGGTCTCGATCCCTTGACCGATCGCCCATTCGACCGTGCGTTCGAACACGGACGCATCGTCATCGTCCATGCCGAACACGAAGGTGGCGTTGATCAGCACGCCGGCGTCGTGTAGATTGCGGACGGCGGCGGCGTAGTCGCGGTTCAGGTTCTGGAGCTTGTTCTGGTTGCGCAAGTTGCCGGCGCTCAGGGTCTCAAAGCCGACCAGCAGGCTGCGCAGCCCGGACTCCGCGGCATGAGTGAGCAGGTCCCGGTCAAGGGCGGATTCGACAGTGCCTGCCGATTGCCAGATCCTGCCCATGCCCTTCAGTCCATCGAAGAGCGCCCGCGCAAAACGCTTGTCGCCGAAGATGTGATCATCGAGGAAGTAGAGATGGCGGCCGGGCAGACGCTCGACTTCGGCCAGCGCCTGATCCACTGTCTGTGTGTAGAAGGACTTGCCCCCGCGAAAGAACGAGGAGTTGGAGCAGAAGTCGCAGCGGTGTGGGCATCCCCTCGAGACCACCAGCGAGTTGGGCGCCAGGTAGAGATTCCGCTTGATCAGGTCACGCCTCACTGGGGGCTGGCCGAACAGCGACCGCGTCGTGGACTGGTACACCCGCCGCGGCCGGCGCTTGCGGAAATCCTGAAGGAACGCCGGCCACGTGTCCTCACCCGGTCCGAGGAAAGTAGTGTCTGCGTGTTTGCCGGCCTCCTCCGGAAGCAAGGTGGCGTGGACGCCGCCCAGCGCGACATGTACTCCCCGACTCCGGTAGTGATCGGCGATCTCATAGGCGCGGCGCGCCGAACTGACATACACCTGAATGCCTACGAGATCCGGTTCGTCATCCAGATCCAGTGCCTCGACGTTCTCGTCCTGCAAGGTGACCTCGTCATCGTCCCCCAGGTAGCCGGCGAGAGTCGCCAGGCCAAGCGGCGGCCAGAGCGAGTACTTGATCGCGCTCCAGAACGGGCTCCGGCGCAAGATCAAGGCGGGCAAGATCAGCTTCACCTTCATGGTCGGGCACCTCCGCTCACGGTCTAGCTTCAGCTTCACCGCAATGCTAAGCGTGAGAGGAGATCCGTCCCACCCACTGAGGGCACTTTCCCGCGCACCTGAGTGCTTGAAGCTGATCGCTGTTAGTCGGCGTGCAGGAGTGACCCGCCCAGAGGGGAAACCGGCGTGGAGACTTGACCCACTAGAAACCAAGGCTGGAGGACCAAGACGGGGAATCCGGAGACCAGGATGAACTGATTTGACCAACCCGGGGTGGGTCAGTCTTGGACGCCGATGGTGGGTCAGTTTTCGGTGCCGATTGACACCACGGTCGCGATTACCGGCAGTCCCGCCCAATCCAGTCCTCTTTCGACCGCCTTCTCCATCCTCGGTACCTCTCACCGCAGGGGTATGCACAAGGGGAGAGAATATCACGACTGGGGCTGCAGGAGCATCCTGGGTGCCAGATGAGTTTTTGGACAGCACGGGGTGGTCGAACTGCTGGCACTGTTGATACAGTCGCTTGTCCACAGCTCGTATCACGACGAGTTGGCCGTGTGAATCGGTCAGAGCTGGTACCGGTTGGAGTCGCGGGCAGTGACACGGGAGGCAGGAGTGATGAGGACAATGCGAGCGGCCGTCTGCACCGGACGCGAGAGGATAGGAATTGAGGAGGTCCCTCGGCCGGTGCCTCAGGCGGGCCAGGTGCTGGTCGAGGTGAAGGCGTGCGGACTGTGCGGCTCCGATGTTGACGGGTATGTGGGCCACCATCCGATGATCAAGTGGCCAATCATCCTCGGCCACGAGTGCTCGGGCGTCATCGCCGAACTCGGTCCAGGGGTGGAGAACTGGCGTGTGGGCGAGGACGTGGTCGTGGAGCCGTTCTTCACCTGCGGAACCTGCCCGGCCTGTCGCAAGGGAAGGTACAACCTGTGCCGTGACCTGAAGCTGATCGGCCATCAGGTGGCAGGATCGCTCGCGGACTATGTCATCGCCGACGCGCGCTTCCTTCACCACAAACCCTGCAATCTCAGCTTCGAGGAGGCTGCGCTCGCGGAGCCGGCATCGTGTTCGCTGCACGCTATCGAACGCTGTCATCTGAAGAGCGGAGATCTCGTCGTCATCCTGGGTTGCGGCACCGTAGGATCCTTGGCCATGCAGTTCGCGTCGATCAAGGGCGCTGAGGTGATGGTGGTGGATGTCGAGGGTTTCAAGCTGGACCT
>Ga0315294_10005837_pt1 | contig 13515 bp, 16 predicted proteins | sample YL17G13_40_MG_FD_203626 | JGI IMG/M metagenome (GOLD analysis project Ga0315294, IMG submission 203626) | Sediment microbial communities from Yellowstone Lake, YNP, Wyoming, USA - YL17G13_40 | ecosystem: Environmental > Aquatic > Freshwater > Lake > Sediment | place: USA: Wyoming | collected... | reverse complement strand
AAACGGATCCAAAATAACATCGTTTTCAAAGGTGTAAAGTTGAATTAATCTTCTTGGCAATTCTACCGGAAAAGGCGCCGGGTGTCCGACTTTTCGAGCTCTTTCAGCCGAAAATTTCCAAATACTCTTTGTAAATTCCATGAAATCCGGCGAAGAAATAGTGTTTCTTCTTTTTTGTGGATTTTGTCTAGTAAAAGAATCTTTACAAAAAATCAGAATGTACTCATGGACATCTCTTAGAACTGGGTTGTTTGCTTTCAACCAAGTCCCCCAAGCCATTGATGGGCTGGCACTTGATCCTTTATCCCAAATGATTTCACCTCTCATTAGAAAACCAAGGTCATTCATATCATCTATAATATAACTATGTAATGGTAGATAAGGCTTTCGGCCTAGATTTGCTATATTGATGCAAGCCCTGCCACCAGGAACCAGAACTCGAAAAGTTTCCTTAAAAACATTTTTTAATAATTTTCTATAATCCGTCAAAGATAAATTATTATCATAATCCTTACCTACATTATAAGGTGGCGACGTTACCATTAAATGTACGCTATTATCAGGCAATTCATCCATATGCTCACTACTTTTGCAAAAAATTTTGTTTATATTTGATGAAAGGATTGGGTTTTCAATATAAATGGCGTTTTGTTTTTCTTGATTGAGTTCGGAATATAACTTGCTATTATAAAATTTCGACGAATCATGATTAAATCGGCCTGGCGTACCAAAAGAACTGGTTTCCGTACCATTTCTTTTAACAACTTTCTGAGCTTTCAAATTCATTTTAACCTGCATTCTTCCTCAAAAGTTCTAAAAAACGCTGAGCTTTTAATTCATAAGTTTTTTCTTTATCTGCGATTTCAATAATTTTGCCTAGATTCTCTTTATTTTGCATGCTCGAGAAAAATTCCCGATCTTCTCCTAACAGCATCAGAGCATTTTTTTCCAATTCATCATAATTATCCATTCGATAAAACCCTTTGTATTCTGTTTCTTTGATATTTTCGCCTTTATTATCCAATGGATTTGGGCTAACAGACCAGAATCCTTGTATGATTCCATTTCTTTTGAGATGATCAACTTTTTTATAATATGAGCTATTTATTGGGGTGTTACCTATAATTATTATAGGTATTTTAGAAGACGTAAAACTTGAAACTCTAATATTTATACTTTTACCAATCGCTTTCAACATTGTGTCCGATCTAAGTAAACCTGGGTTACCTTGATGTGTTCGATAATCGCCAATGCAAATCAATTCTGGTTTATTAGCTTCGAGTTTTAATTCCCAATTCCAAACAATGGACATTTTGGTTTCAATAATTAGGAGTATATCTTCTGGTTTTTGATTGATTTCTCCATTTTTACAGATAGCCACATCGGCTGGGCTAGCTGGAGATAAGCCAATTTCTTCACAGATAACTCCATTAACAGCAAAGGCATTAATTTTTTTGGCAATATTCTGAAATAAATCCTTACACCATTTCTCGGTATATGAACCAATAATACCGTTGCGACTCTGTAAAGTAGATTTTATTCCCTCGTATTTTTTGGGCCAATAAGCTAAATATTTTTTGTCTTTGGTAATATAAAAAAGCTGCTCTGGTGCCACAACATCCAAAGATTTTTCAAAAAAGTCTTTTTCTTGATTTTTACCCCAAAGAGTATTCATATCTTCTTTATTATAGAATAATTGTCTGTTTTTGGAAAGATTAGTAGCTCCCATTAGTTAATTATAATAGACGATCTATTCTTTCATGAAAATATCTCTCAATTTCCACTCTAAGATCATCCCATAAATTAAAACCGCTGTAGGGTGCTCTCAAAATTTCTACTTCTTGATCATCCTCCGTGGCTGTAATAACAATTTCGCTACCCGTAATGGAATAACGAAAAATAGGTTTAATTTCTTTATTTGGATATATTTGATTTATAATTCCTACTTTATCACCCTGGGTCAACAATGCCATATCAAAACCTAAGCCAGATTGGGTTCGAGCAAAACTTTTTCCTAACTCAGCAGTAATTCTTTCCACGGTTTGACGAGTCGCCTCATCAATCTTATCAAATAAAATTTTTATTTCACTTTTTTTTTGAAAGTCCAAATTATTATGAGCTTTCTGCAAAAAATTATTCAACTTTTGTGGTGAAGGATCGGTTGATTTTGTCCCTTCCACATTAAGAAGATCTTTAATCGATTTCTTCAAAGATTCCACAGATTGAAAGCGACGGTCAATATGCTGCTCAAAACCGATATCAAAAATCTTAAATAATTTTTCTCTCTTTTTTGGAGGTAAAGCTGATAAAATATTTTGGGCTTTAACTCTTTGATGAGGTTTATTTTCTAACTGATCTAGCAAAGAACGAGGAATTTGTTTAGTTAATATATAGAAAAATATACCGCAACACTGCGTAATATCTGCTCTTGCATCTTGTTTTTTTCTTTCATAACCGCTTAATTCTGGCAGATAAAGAAATCTATTGCCAAGTTGCTGAGATGTTGTTGAAAGATTTTCTTCTGCATCGGACGATTTATTAAATGATAATCCAAAATCTACAAGAAAAACTTTATTTAAGTTATTATTTTTCAGAATTATATTATCCGGTTTTATGTCTCTATGAATCGTATCATTATTGTGGCAAAATTCTACAATCTCAAGTAATTTAAGAATTATTTTAATCGCATCATTTAATTCTAATCTTTCCCTGGTCCTAATATATTTTTCAAGATTGTCACCAGGAATGTATTCTGCGATTAGAAAAAGTTCGATATTATTTTTTTCGAAATCGTCAACATTAGAACCAATAAATTTAGGTATTCCTGAATGCTTAAGGGTCTTATAAGCAGAAACTTCCCTGAACATTCTTTTTCTTCTCTCGGGGTTCTTTTGATCTTTAAGAATTTTTAACACGTAAAGATTTTGTTCGCTATTATCTATGTTTTTTGATAAATAAGTATAGCCTTGACCACCACTATCTATTTTCTTTAGTTGTAACCATTTTTTCCCCCAAATTTGGTCTTTGGTTATCAAATCAATACCCATATCTGTCTCCTTTAGTGGCGGGAAATTATTTGAGTACACCTCCAAAGGCGATCAATCAAAACTCGATATCCATAAGCTTTAGAATAAGGTTCATAAATTCTTTTGATTTTTATCATTTCTCATATCCAATTGGCATTATTACAAATGGTCGTTGGTTTCCTTTCAATTTCAAGAAATCTTTCAATTTTTCGTCATCAAAAGTGCCGATCCAACAGGTGGCAAGGCCTAAAGCCGTTACTGCTAAAAAGATATTTTCCGCTGCGGCGGCGGCGTCTTGAATGATGTACAGATTTTCGCCGCGTTCTTGATATTGATTGATGGTTTCTTTGGGGTCTGACCAGACGACTAAAACCACGGACGCGTCTTTGAACCAATGCATTCTTTCTGGAATCGCCCCTCCCAACTTATCAAAATCTTTCTTTTTGATAACTGAAAACCTTGTCGGGTAAAATCCGCCGGCTGACGGCGCTTTTTTGCCGGCATCGATGATTTTCTCGATATCTTCATCGGAAACCGCTTTATCTGGCGCAAATTTTCTAACACAATGTCTTTTTTTAATTACCTCAAAAAACTCCATAATTTCCTCGAGCCCATTATATCACAATCCAACCTTGACTTCTTTGGATCAAAATGCTAATATCAGATAGCAGTAATTCGGCTACACAGGAGGAAAACATGAGCACGAAGTTCTATTCCGTTGAAGAAGCTCAAGGTTACGTGAAAGCACTTATTGGCCTCGGACCAGAAGCTACCTTCGAAGAGATAGAAACGGTGCCTGTCGGGACCTTTGGCTCAGACATTCTTCTCGCAGACCCTGAAACCAGCCAGGCGTTAAAGGATGGTATCACAGCAACAATGGCAGCTCAAAGGACCTTTCGCCTGATAGAAAATGGCCAGGAAAAAGTCTTCATATACGAGGGCAAAGAATTCAGGTATAGGTTCACTATCGGTCCCTTCCGTGATGGACTTGATTGCTGGGTCCTCAATGCAGAAACTGGCATTGCCCAGCGATTATAGAGACTTTAGCTTTCAAGATTACCGGCCAGCCGGCCCCCACATCGGCTGGCTTTTTTCGTTTGAAATTTAATTTAAAAGATTATTTTAATAAATTCGAGATCATGTCAAAATGAACCAGTTATTTTATACCACTTTTCCGCGATCGCGAAATTTTGGTAATAAATTGAACCTGTTATTTAAGTAATGTTGTTCGAAGTGATGAGATACTATCGTATTTTTCGACGGTCGCCCGCCTGCCATCGCTACTCTGCTTAGTAGGCGGGCTGGCTCAGGCCCTAGCGGGCAGGCATAATATTCGATAGTAAATCCAAGAAAGAATATCATCCCATCAACATCAAAACGCCAATTCTAACCAATAAAGTAACACCTACGAGATGTGATTTTTTTCATCAATGAATTATTCTTTCGAGTAGCAATCTTTTTTACAGCAGCAACAGCAAGAGCTATCCTTCTTCACGCCGTGTTGTTTATGCCAGGCGTCGTGCTCTTCTTTACTCATCCCCGTCTTCTTCATAAACTCATCATGCTCTTCTTGAGATAGGATGTGCTTTTTCTTGGCCCAATACTCGTCTTTTTCTTTTTCAGCCAATGGCTTTTTTAATTTTTCGTCCATTGTGTTTCCCTAACATTAATTAATAATAGAAACCTCGATTTAACATTAAACCAAAAAGCTGTTTCAAAAATCCAGGGTCAATCGTGTAAACAGTGGCGATAGAGCTTAAAAAAATCAGGGCTGCCAGCCATTTGGTATATTTGCCAATTGTTCGGAAAAAAAGAACTAATGACAAAATCAGCATTACCAGCGGGAAAATTATTTTGATATCGCCTAAAGGAATAAAATAGCCCATGGCGTAGGTGTCAGAGACGCCAAAATATCGAGCGACATCAAAATTGATTTTGAAGATAATGCAGATTAGTTCAACGATAATGAGGACGAGCAGAATCCAGGAAGCCCAGCGAGTCGACTCGCCTTCAGTTCGATAGGCCTCATAGCCAACGGCAGGTAGTAAAAAAATCACCGTAATCAGGGCATTGTGGACAATTAAACCCCAAACAATCCCAATTAAAACTAATAATGTCAACCCCAAGCAAATCGGCGTCGCATAAGTTGTTGGTTTTGCCATCTAACCTCCTTTCACTTAATTATTCCCTCATTTTTCTACTTTAAACATTTTCCCATGCCCGGGAATAATGTAATCAGCGATTTTCAAAATTTTTTTACGGCTCTCGCTGATGGCTTTTTTGTCCTTTACATATGGGTCTTGGCGGTTAAGTAAGCTGAATTGATCGTTCATTTGTCGTTCTTCATCCCACCACCAAAACAAATCACCAGCAACCATCACTTTGCCTAAATCATCGGTTTCAACTAATAAAGAGCAGTGGAACTGATCATGACCGGGAGTTTGGATTATTTTGATATTTGTGTCGGGGATTTTCGTTTCCTGATTTTCTTCGAAACCGCCATCGAAAGTTGAAATTTCGGAATTATCGACGATTTTCGCCTTTTCAAATATACCTGCCAGCGCCGCGTGATCAACATGAGTGTGGGTCAGAATGACAAAATTGATATCTTGAACCGATAATTTTTCTTTTTTGAGAGCATCCAGCAATTTCTGGCGATCAATCCCCGGATCAACGATAATTCTGCTATCATTTTCGATAATTAAAGTCGCACTTGAGGAAGCTCTGCCTTCTTTTTTACTCGCATAACCCTGAATCAAAACTTTTATTTTTGCCATATCCAAATTATACTCCTCTAAATTTGTAGGAGCAATAATCCGAATTCAGGCATTTCTGCCGTCGCGTAAGCGGACGATCTTTTTGCAGGTCTGGGCGACTTCATCGTTGTGAGTAACAATGACAAATGTCCTATTTTCTTCACGATTAAGTTTTTTAAGCATATCCATAATTTCCAAAGAACTTTTACTATCAAGTTCACCAGTTGGCTCATCAGCTAATATAATTGACGGATTATTCATTAAAGCTCTCGATAGAGCCACTCGCTGGGCTTGACCGCCCGAAAGCTCGTTTGGCTTATGATTTGCTCTTTCTTTGAGCCCCATCATTCCCAGCAGCTCCTGCGCCCTTTCTTTTCTTTCCGATAATTTCTGGCCGCCGTATTTTCCTGCCAGCATGATATTTTCTAAAGCAGTTAAAGTTGGAATCAAATTAAATCCCTGAAAAACAAAACCAATTTTTTTAGCCCGTATTTTATAAGCCTGTTTTTCTTTCATTTTTGAAACATCAAGATCATCAATTTTCAAAGTCCCTGAATCCGGCCGGTCCAAAAGCCCCATAATATGCAATAAAGTTGATTTGCCGCAACCAGATGGCCCGACAATCGCCGTAAAATCGCCCTCTTTTACTTCAAAATCAACGCCTTTTAAGGCTTGGATAACATTCGTCTTGGACATTCGATAAGATTTTTTTAAATTTTTCGCCGAAATAATAATTTTCATTTAAAGCTCCCTAATCGCATCAACGGCTCGCATCCTGGCCGCCCGAATAGCCGGGATAATGCCAGCCAGTATTCCTAAAACAAATGAGAAGATAACGACTTCGATTAAAAAATTAGGCTCAATCAAAAAGATTTCCGCCCCCCTTGAAGCCATTCTATTATTAATCAGAACCGCAACTAGGACACCCAAACCCATACCAATCAATCCACCTAGCAAACCGATAGTGCCGGCTTCCAAAGTGTATTCCCAAGCGATCGAGCGGCCGGAAGCCCCTAAGGCTTTTTTGATGCCGATTTCTTTGGTTCGTTCTGAGATTGACATGATCATCGTATTAATAATCGAAAAGCCGCCGACGATTAAAGCGATTACGGCGACGCCTAAAATTAAAGCATTAAAAATTGCCGAGGCTTTGTCAATTTGCTCGCCCATTTTTACGGGAGATAGCACCAAAACTTCATCTTTAAATTGATCCTTAATTCTGTTGGCAACTACTTCTGAATCTTGGCCGTCTTTCCAAGAAGCGGCCGCCATGGTGGTAACATCTTCAGTTTTGAAAGCCTTTGCCTGAAGTATCTGGTCTCGAGTTTCTTTGGGCATCGCCGCTAGGGCCTGATCGGAAATTTCGTTGGCCTTGTCAGACTGCTCTTTTAGAGATTTCAAAAAAGGATTGGCTTCGATATAGAGTTCTCTTGCCGGTTTAATCGGCATAAAAACGTACGAATCGGGGCCGGTTAAGGTTTTATCAACAATGCCGATGACTTCAAACTCGCGGCCGCGAATTTTCATCTTATCGCCAACTTTTAAATTTTTATCGGTGGCGACGGTAATGCCAATGGCCACTTTATCATCAGAATCGCCTTTTTGAAGCATCCGGCCTTCTTTCATATCGATAGTTTTCCAGTTGCGATTCTGATAATTTGAATCCAAATCCATACCTTCGATTGTCGGCGGCACGCCAAAAGAAAAACTGGCGCCGGTTGGATTATCCGGATCTGGCTCGTCTAATGATAGTTCGATGCCGGCGCCGACGGCCTCAACGCCTTCAACTTGAGAAATCTTATTCAATGTATCAACCGGCAGCATTGATCCGCCGCTACCCATATAGCTGCTGCCCTTAGGCATAATCGTAATTTGGCCGGTAATATAGCGTTTGCCGCCATCAATCATTTTATTGAGCTTCAAAGCCATTGCTCCCATAACCGTAAAGGCAAAAATTCCAACGACAATTCCCATTATCGTCAGAAATGTTCTAAATTTCCTCCGCCACATATTGCGAAAAATTTCGAGCATAGATCTCCTCTACTTAACAAAAATATATTACACCAAAACCTATAAAAAAGCAAGAGATGAGTTACACCCCAGGGGTGTCGGAAAAAGGTCAATTAATGATAGTATTCGGATCGATCCAATCAGATAATTCAGATTGGTTTTGGACATAGCCGCGGTAGTCGATTGAATTTCCTTTATGAATTGCGAAATGCAAATGTTTGCGCTCGCCGTTGGTTTCGGAGGAATAGCTCGTGCCTAAAACCGCCAATTGCTGGCCTTTCGATACTTTATCGCCTTCTGATATCGAGGCTGATGATAATCTGATATGCCCATACAAAGCAGTATAAGCTTGATCTTGATATGAAAATTCAATGATAATGACGCCGCCGTAGCCACTGACATAGTTGGTATATTTTATGACCCCATCGGCAATCGAATAAACCGGCACATCGGCATTATCCTGCGCTTGCTCAATATCAACGCCGGTGTGATAACCGGTAAATTTTTCCGGTTGAACCGGCGAATTTTGCGGCGTGATATATTGGCCGAAAACCTTCTTGGTCTGACCGGTTTTATAATTTCCAATCGGCAAGACAAAAGAAGAATTAAAAGTCTGAGTTGATGTTTCAGAAGTCGTGGTTTTTGATGTCATGGCTGAAGTTTGAGAAGTCGATAAAAAATAATTTATCCCCCGCCAGAGAAGCAAAAATCCAAAAATGAGAAATAATCCGGCAAGAATATATCGGCTATATTTTAGAACAAATAGATTAATCTTTTCTAATATTTTGACCGCAAGATTTGGGAAGACAAGGTACAAAAATAATGGCAGAGTAATTGGTAAACTAAAAAAGAATAAATTGACAACCAGTAAAATCATTTTGGCCAAACTGCCAATATCTCCAGTTCCGCCCACTTCTTTGGCCGCAGTAAAACTTAAAAATAAAGCGTCAAAATTGGTAGCACTGATAATAAATCCTAAAATCAGCCATTTGATAATTTGATAGCCGCTGTCTTCTTGAGTTTTGAGGTGTCTTTCTTTGGAATATACTACCTTAATGGCAAGGATGATAAAAATTATTGCCAGCGCTAAATCAACGATCGCCGTCGCTAAATTTGATTTCGAATCAGTTGGTGTTGCCTGCCCTAAAAAGAAACCAGCCAAGGCAATCGCGATGCCAACAATCAAGGTACCGAAAAGAAATGATAAAACCTTGATTTTGGGATGGAATTTATTTCCTAAAAGGATAATCGCCACGGCAAAAATCCCCGGGCTCAAAGTCGCTGCCAGATCCAAAGGAATAATTTTGGCTAATGTTGCCAGCATAATCTTAGTTTACCATATTAAAGCCGGGTTATACGAAAAACGGACGGCTGTTTAGGCCGTCCGTCACACAGATCGTCTGCTTCCGGGCCTCGCTAGAAGCCCCAGTCGACGAGGTTGTTCGAGAACCTGGCGCATTTTCGGGCTCTGCCGTATGACATCTGGCCCGATTTCACCGCCGCAATGATCATCGCCGCTTCGTCGCATAACTCGGGGAGACCGGAGAAGGAGAAGATATAGTCAGTTTCGGTGAGGACCGCTCCACCATACCGCTGTTTCTCCTCATCGCGGCTTTGCCAACTTGTCACATCGACGCCGCGCTCATCTTCCATCACCGACAGCCGGATAGCCTTCTCCATACAGAGATACTGATACTTCCTACGTTTGGCACGGTCGGTGACCATGCCGATGACCCGTGGACGAATCAGGAACTCGCCGGTGGCGTGGTTTAGGAGGCAAAAGTAGCCTCCCGTGCGATCTTTCAGCTTGGCCCTCTTGATGACCTCAGCCACTATCCTTTCGACGGCAGCAATCACTTCCCGCACAACTAACGGCCGTGGTCCTCTACGACAACTCCCACACGCCATTCAGGTATACCTCCGTGTCTGGGATTCATTCGTCGCGGTTAATACTACCATGCATCGTGAGGAAAGTCAATAAGAATCTGATCAAAGCCATATATCGTTTTTGGCACATAGGCAGCATAATTTTGTTATCATAAAAAAGAAAACGCCACCCAGCGTGTTGCGGGGTGGCGAATGCGATTGAGTTCGACCGATTAAGGCCTATTTTGGATCGCTTGCGCGATCGAATGTACGACTGGGCATTCCTCGGGCTTATTCGGCCGAACACACGGTCCTTCGGGGCTATACTCTATCTGCAAGCCGAAAGGTATTCTGAGCTCAAAATACATTCCAGCGATCAAATCTCGGCCGACACAGGGAGGGGCTTGCATCAGAATCTTGATTGAATCTCTGCCGGGGTCAGCTTCAGCTACCGCCGTCACACCCTTTCCTTCCAAGTAATTTACGATTTGCGATGCTGCTTCCTGAATCTCCATGGCCTTCCTCCTCAGCACGTCGTACCTCCGATGGTACAAAAAAACCCCTCATTTGTCAAGGGAATTTTAGAGTTCAAATCTCCGCCGCCACCAATTTTGGCGAATGGTAGGTCCAAAGTTTTTTCTCAAGAATTATCGAGCTAAAAATTGAAAGGCCTGATAGACCAAGAATGCGGGCCAGACGAGGGCTTTAAGAAAGCCCAAAACGCCAATCCAGAAAGTCGTGGCGGTACTGATAAAATAAACCGCCGCGCCGATGAATCCAAGGCCATAAACCGCGCTCGAGACTCCATGTTTTTGAATTGTGTTTTTCATTTTTCCTTTCTTCAAATTCGGAGAGAGTGGGATTCTCAACCTTCGGTTGATCACCCGCCAACCTTCGGTTGGTGAACCGTGGGTTCATAGGGTGAGAACCTTTCCCTCAGCGCGGTGGGACTGGGATTCGAACCCAGGATGGTCTTGCGACCACACACGCTCTCCAAGCGTGCGCTTTCAACCACTCAGCCATCCCACCGCGCTAAAGAAAATTACAATCCCAATCTCCTGAATAACATCTCTTTCTGTTGTCCGTTCTTTTTTAATTCAATTTCTCTTTTCCTTGCCAGACTATAAGTTTGATAAGCTTTGTAATAAACTAACCTAAATGGTATTAAACCTTTTGTACTTTTGATTTTGCCATTATTATGTTCGTCAAATCGTTTTAGAAGATCTTTTGTCGAACCAATATAAACCCATTTCTTGATTTTACTTTGAATAAGATAAGTATAATTCATTTTCGCTCTCTTAGCCTTACTGGCTACCAACCGTAGGTCGGCAACCTTCGGTTGGTGAACCGTAGGTTCATAGGCTGGCAAGCGTGCGCCTTTCATCCTCCGGATGATCGTCCGTAGGAAGAAAACTCACCCTACGGGTGACCACCCGCAGGGTGGCACTCGGCCATCTCTCCACAAACATAACCCAACTGGTTAAGTTATGTGGATTTCCAAACTATAACTTAACAATTTACTACTATCATTTTATCAAATTCTCTTCAGATAAAAAAGATCCCCGCCGGGCAAAACTACACCCGGCGGGGGTTTGAACTCACCCCCAAGCGATGATTACGACGATGCCGACGGGCAAAACGCCGATCCCTGTCTTGAGTCTGACTCCTCTTCGACCTTTGCGGGCTATTGTGGTTCCCCTGGTTCCCCTTGCGCGGCACTTTTCACCTCCCTCCGGAAAAAAGATGCCCTGGCCTCCTCGCCTCAAGGGCTTCGCTAACTCCTCAATTTGAGGAGGCCCGGGTCTACTTCAGGCAACCGCATGAACCGCTAGGGCGGTCTCCAACTTCTGCGGCAGCACCTCGGGCGTACCCTCGACGGTGACACCCACCCCTCCGACCGAGTACTGTCTGCCGTCAGGGCCAAAGTGCATACCCGGCGCAACGTGGACGCGGAAGACACCACGTTTACTGGTCGGTTGGAGCCTAACCCGTCCCCCTTCATCATGGCTCTCAACCACCACCGTGATGGCCTTCCTTGCTCTCCGTTCAGCTGCGACGTCCTTCTTCGACTTCGACATGCGGCTCCTCCACCGATGATTTCGATCCGGCCACAACCAGAACTACGGCCTCACCACCTCCCTTGCCATCGGAATGTTCGGCATCATGTTCGCCTGCGATGCCGACTTCTTGGGCGGCTGAGCGGCAATTGCCAAGATCACAAGGATCGCGACAACTGCCAGTAAGATCTTCACCGGGTCCGTGAAAATCTCTTTCAGACTCGGCATCCTCCACCTCCTGAAAATTGAGATAAATTCGTTATATCATAAAAAGATAAATTCGTCAAGATATAATTCTAGAATTCTCCTTGCTCAACGATTTTTGAAAGCATTATTTTTTTCTCGACTGAAGCGACTAAACGCCGTGTGGCAATCACTGAATCCGGCGAAACTGAAACCGAAGTCGCCCCTTCGCGGACCATCAGCTCGGCGATTTCCGGATAAGTTGTGGCCGCTTGGCCGCAAATTGAAATGGTAATATGATGACGGCGGCAGGTTTGAATAACATGAGCAATCGATAATCGGACCGCATCATCTCTTTCATCAAATTCATCAGCCATATGTTCATTGTCGCGGTCAATCCCCAAAGTAAGTTGGGTCAAATCATTTGAACCGATGGAAACGCCGTCTATTCCAAGTTCGCAGAAGCGGTTCATCAAGATGACATTGGACGGTACCTCAACCATCATCCAAAGTTTAAAATCATTCGTTTGCTCCAAACCATAATCGTTGATGATTTTCATCACTTTTTCCATCTCTTCAACAGTTCTAACAAAGGGAATCATTATCCATAAATTTTTGAGATCAAATTTATTGCGGACGCGTTTGATGGCTTCTAATTCTAGTTTGAAGAGATCCGGCTCTTTGATGTAGCGCGAAGCGCCCCGATAGCCAATCATCGGATTGTTTTCTTCTGGCTCAAATTTTCTGCCGCCTTTGAGATTCTTATATTCATTAGTTTTAAAATCAGTTGCTCGGTAAACCACCGGCCGCGGATGAAAATCACTACAGATCGTCCGCATGCCGTCAACTAATTTTTCAACATAGACTTCCGATTTGCCTTTTTTAACCAGCGCCCGCGGATGTTCGCCGATTTCGGCAATCATAAATTCGGCGCGCAAGAGTCCCACGCCGTCGCAAGGAAGTTGAGCAACTTTTTCGGCCGCCGACGGCTCGCCTAAATTGACATAGACCTTGGTGGCGGTAACGGGGATTTCTTCATTCAAAGAACCAGGCAGGATCGCTTGGCCGGGCATCGATTCCACGGCCGGCGCTTGGCTTCGAGCAACTTTGCCTTTATAGACCACGCCTTTGGCGCCATCAACCGAAATGATTTGATTTTCTTTTAAAATGTGAGTGGCCGTGCCGGTGCCAACGACACAGGGAACGCCTAACTCGCGGGAAACGATGGCCGCGTGTGAGGTCTGACCGCCGGTATCAGTGACGATCGCGCACGCCCGCTTCATCGCCGGCACATAATCTGGCGTCGTCATTTCCGTTACCAAGACATCGCCTTTTAAAACTTTATCAATTTCGGTTGGTTTATGAATGATCCTGACTGGGCCAGAGGCAATCCCCAAAGAAGCCGCCGCCCCCTTGACCAAAATCTCCAGTTGGCTAACGGCTTCCGGCTCACGGCCTACAGCTTTGCTGTCAGCTGTTTGCTGTTTGCTGTTAGCTGTAAGGGTTGTCACCGGCCGCGATTGGACAAAATAAATCTTGCCTGCCTCGGCTTTAGACGGACCATCTTCAATCGCCCATTCGATATCTTGAGGGAATTTATAATGTTCTTCAATTTCT
>Ga0315294_10005836_pt1 | contig 13515 bp, 13 predicted proteins | sample YL17G13_40_MG_FD_203626 | JGI IMG/M metagenome (GOLD analysis project Ga0315294, IMG submission 203626) | Sediment microbial communities from Yellowstone Lake, YNP, Wyoming, USA - YL17G13_40 | ecosystem: Environmental > Aquatic > Freshwater > Lake > Sediment | place: USA: Wyoming | collected... | reverse complement strand
ACATCACCGCCGAGGAAAACACCCCCGAGGGCGACCAGGAGATCGGCTACATCCCGGTCGACAGCCTCTTCTCGCCGGTCGAGCGCGTCCGCTACCGCACCGAGGACACCCGCGTCGGCCACCGCACCAACTACGACCGCCTCCTGCTGGAGATCTGGACCAACGGCACCCTGACGCCCGAGATGGCCCTCGTGGAGGCCGGCAAGATCCTCCGCAAGCATCTCAACCCCTTCGTCGAGTACTTCCACCCCGGCGAGGCGGTGGGCGCCGAGGCGGCCGCGGCCGCCGAGGAAGCCGCGCCCGAGGAGTACGTCTCGGAACTCGAACGCAAACTGGCCATGCCCATCGCCCAACTGGAACTCTCGGTCCGGGCATCCAACTGCCTGGAGTCCGAAAACATCATGACCGTCGGCCAACTGGTGCGGCTGTCGGAGGAGGACCTCCTGGCCATCCGGTCCTTCGGCAAGACCAGCCTGCGCGAAGTGAAGCGCAAACTGGCCGACCTGGGCCTTTCCCTGGGCATGGACCTCGAGGGCATCACGGCCGGCGGCGGCGGGGGCGGCGGCGGCAGCACCTGAGGACGGCAATAACAGATTGAACCGCGGAGCACGCCGAGAACGCTGAGTAAGAAGCCTTTGTTGTTCCCCAGAAAGCCGTTCTCCGCGTTCTCTGCGGCCTCTGCGGTTAACGCTTTTGGAGAAGGGTACCATGCGGCACCTGAAGAAAGGTCGCAAACTCGGACGCACCAAGAGCCACCGCCTGGCCACCCTGAAGGCCCTGGCCATGGCCCTTATCGAGCACGAGGCCATCACGACCACGATCCCCAAGGCCCGCGAGGCCAGCCGCTATGTCGACCGGCTCATCACTACCGCGCGCGGCGGCAACCTGGCCGCGCGGCGGCTGGTGGCCTCGCGCCTGGGGAATGAAGCGATGGCCAAGAAACTCTTCGAGGACGTCGCCCCCCGCTACGCCACCCGCCCCGGCGGCTACACGCGGGTCATCAAACTGGCCAAGTTCCGCATCGGCGACGCCTCGCAACTCGCCCGCCTGGAACTGGTCGAGAAGAAAGAAAAGCCCAAGGCCGAGAAGAAAGAGAAGCACGAGAAGAAGTAGTCGCCGCCTCGTGCGGCTTATCGTACCGCCCTCACCAACCCCCGGCGCACCTGCCGGGGGTTTTTTTGAGGTGCGGCGGGGCCACGCGGCCGCCCGTTTTCCTGTTGTGGCCATCCGATCCGAAACCTAGAATCTGAAATCCAAGAACAAGATGTTCGGCCTCTGTGCTCTCTGCGGCCTCTGCGTTGAATCGAATGGCAGGGCGGCCTGAAACGGAGGAGACGTCATGGCGGACTGCATCTTCTGCAAAATCATCGCCGGCCAGATCCCGTGCACCAAGGTGTACGAGGACGCCACGTGCCTCGTCTTTATGGATATAAACCCCATTTCGCCCGGGCACACGCTGGTGGTTCCGAAGAAGCATTACGAGGCCATCACGGAGATGCCCGCGGAGGAGGCGGCCGCGCTCTATAAACCCATCCCCGCCCTGGCGGCGGCCGTCAAGGGGGCCCTGAAGGCCGAGGCCCTGAACGTCCTCCAGAACAACGGCCGCGCGGCAGGGCAGGCCGTGGACCATCTGCACGTCCACCTCATCCCGCGCTGGGCCGGCGACGGCCTGGGCTTCCGCTGGCCCGCCAAGAAGGCCGACTTTGCCGTCCTGGCGAAACAGGCTGAGGGGATTAAGGCCGGACTCGAACGGAAGTGACACGGTGACTGAGTAAGGCGACCCCGGTGTCCATTTGGCCGGGTGCCTTTCACGCGTGGGCATTCGTGGAGGGGGGCATGAGACGCAAACTGCTTCGGACGGTCGCTTGTGCCTTCGCGGCACTCGTCGCTGCGCTCGGGCTTGCTTCCTGTGAAGGTCCGGCGTGGCGGCCCGCCGCGCCCGGCACCGTCAAACTCGTGGTTCGCGAGACCAGCCTCGGTCAGACCTCCGGGCGCAAGTTTGTCGAGACCCCCGTCATCAGCCCCGACTCGCGCCGCCTGGCCTACATTGAGCAGCGCGGCCCGAAGCAACGGCTGGTGGTCGACGGCGCCGACGGCCCGGAGTACGACGAGGTGCTCGTGCCCGTGTTCAGTCCCGACTCGTCCCGCATCGCTTACGCTGCGCGGCGCGGGAAGCAGTGGTTTGCCGTGCTTGACGGGCGAGAAGGGCCGCCCTTCGGTTGCCCGATGATTCCGGTCTTCAGCCCCGACTCGCGACGGCTGGGCTACGTGGCCTGGCGGGCGAAGGCGAAATTCTCGGGCGAGCGCCCCAGGCCGGAAGGCAAGTACTACGACATTTTCGACCTTCCGTGGTATCCGAATCGGGCGCGATGGTACCGCAGCGGAGACGGCCTGTACCTTCCGGCCGTGGTGCACGAGCAAGCTTGTTACACTGTGCGCAAATCGGCCGCCTGCTTGGTGGTGGATGGCAGCGCGGGCAAGACCTATGAGGAAATCGAGGACGGCCCCATCTTCAGCCCCGACTCGCGGCGTGTGGCCTGCACGGTGCGGAGCGGCAAGAAGCGCCGCGTGGTTGTTGATGGCGTCGAAGGCGAACTCTTCGACGACATCGGAACCGTGATCCGGTTCAGCCCGGACTCCCGCCATGTGGCGTACCTCGGGGGAATCTGGGAGCCGGTCGGCGATGCCGACAGCGAGAATGGAACGTCGAAGATGTGGCTGGTCCTGGATGGCAAGAAAAGCCCTACGTATGACGGCGTGTGCACATGTGCTTTCAGCCCGGATTCGTCGCACTTAGCCTATGCGGCCCGCCTCGGGAAGACGCTGATCCTGGCCTTGGATGGTGAAGAAACGGCCCGGTTCAACATTCCCGACGTTACGGTTGCGCCGCGTTCGGCCTCGGTGCGTGGGCCTATGATTGTGCCCGATACTTATGGCCGCCCACGTTTTTCTCCCGACTCCCGGCGTGTGGCGTACCTGGTATCGCTTGCGCCGGAAGACAGGGGGCCGGCGCAGTTTTTCGTCTTCATGGACGGGCGCAAAGGAAAAGAGCACGACCGTGAGATACAGTACGGCCCCATCTTCAGCCCGGATTCCCGACACATGTTTTACGTAATCGAGCCGCCATGGGAAGGCCGTGATGAGATGCGCGTGAGCACTCTGGTTCTGGACGGCCGCGAGAGCCAGGCGCCAGGCATGATCTCAGTTGGTAACATCGACGGTGAGACGGGCCCGATCTTCAGCCCCGACTCCCGCCGCCTCGCCTACATTGCGCACCGGTCGGGCTCCTTGCTCGATATGGACGTTGATTTTGTGGTCGTCGACGGTCGGGCGTACGGGCCGTACGACAGGATCGAGAGCGGCCCGGTCTTCAGCCCCGACTCGCGTCATTTCGCCTTTGTCGGCTTCCGCGAAGGGGAAGTGCATGTGGTGGTCGACGGTGTCGACGGCCCTGTTTACGACGGGGTATTATCTTTGGCTTTCAGTCCGGATTCTCGTCACCTGGCTTACCTGGCCTGGCGCGGGCGGCAGGTGTATGTGGTCGTGGACGGCAATGAAACCGAGGCTCGCTACAAGCAGATCCTGGGGGAAAGCAAAGTGGTTTTCTCCGGGCCGGATTCCTTTTATGTGCTGGCCGGGCGCAACGGAGAACTTCTCCGGGTCGAGATGCAGATCGTTCATCCGTAGCCGACGGTTAAGGGGCAGCGCGTGAGACGTATGGTGAGTTCCGCGGTGGTGCTGGCGGCGATGGGCGCTGCGGTTGCCGCAATGGCGCCCGGCTGCGCCAATGAGGTCACGCGCCTCGTGGGGCCGCGCGAGCCGGTCTTGCTGGATTTTCACGAAGTTCCTTTGCCAAAGCAGCCGGACGGGCAGGCTCGCTCGCGGCTGCCCGAGATCGAAGGGATTGCGCACGTAGAGCACAAAGACGGCACGACACGGGTAATCGTGCGCGGCAAACCTGGTCCCGCGTTCGACTTCATCGGGGACGGACCAGTCCTGGTCGACGGCAAGGTCGTCTATATCGGCGTGCGCAAGGACAAGCATTTCCTTGTCTTCGGAGACGTGGAAAAAGGTCCGTACGAGGCCAAGATAGAGAGTTGCTTTAGCCTCAGTGAGCGAAACTTAGGGTTGACGGTCAGCCCCGACCGCCGCCACGTTGCGGTGTGGATGCGGCGCGGCGAGCGGGAGTTTGTCATCCTGGACGGCGTTGAAGGCCAGCCCTACGACGTAAGGGGGGACCCCTGGAGGCTGGAGTTCAGCCCCGACTCCAATCGCCTGGCGTACGTCGCCTCCAAGGGCGGAGGCGAGGTTGTCGTTGTCGACGGCCGGGAAAGCGCGGGCTACGACGAGGTCTCCAGGTTTACTTTCAGCCCCGACTCCAAGCACTGGGTTGCCAAGGCCAGCCGCAGGGTGGAAGGCGAGTGGCGCTACTGCCTTCTGGCGGATGGCGTTGAGGTGGGATGGTATGACTCGACTGACGGCACGCCTTGCTTCAGCCCCGACTCGCAGCGGCTGGCCTACGTGGCCCTGCGCGAGCGGTACCGCATACAGTGCTTTGTGGTGGTTGACGGTGTGGAAGGCAAGGAATACGATCCGGTGACGGAGCCGGGCCTGACGTTCAGCCCCGATTCGCGCCGCGTGGCCTACGTCGCTCGGCGCGCGGGCAAGTCCTTCGCCGTCTTCGACGGCGCCGAGAGCCGGCCATACGAGAAAGTTTTGTATCCGCGTTTCAGCCCCGATTCGCGCCGGACGGCCTATGCGGCCCGTAGTGGCGATCGCTGGTTCGTGGTGGTGGACGGCAAGGAAGGGAAGTCTTACGGGGAGTGCTCGCCGCCCGTGTTTACGCCGGACTCCCGGTACGTTGCTTACATCGCCGCGCGGGCGGAAGGGGCCTTCCTGGTCGTTGGCGGCTCCGAGATCGGGCCCTATGAAGTGGCCGACTTCCGCCCGGAAATAGTGTTCGACGGTCCGACGTTGCTGAAGGTGACTCTGAAACGCGAAGGGAAACCGCTCCGGCTGGAGGTGCGGCTACCGCCATCCTGACGGCGGACGCGGGACGTAGGGAATGTAGGCCGAGGAGCGCCCCGGGCAGCGGCTTTTCAATCCGCAATCCGCACTCCGCATTCCGCAATCCGCAATTACTTCTCTTTCGAGTGCGTCACGATCTCCCAGTCCTGCGGCACGGAGGGGCGGGCGAACAGTGCGGCGTCAATGTCCTTATTGATCTCGATGTGGTGGAAATCGACCGTGGTGATGTTGTCGCTCATGTCATGCAGCCGCGCGCGGGTCGGCAGGTACGTCTTCGGGTCCACGTACAGGAGGACCTTCTTATAGTCCTTGGCCAGTTCGGTGTCCTTTTTCGGCACGAGCACCAGCACCGCGCGTTTGTCCTTGTCGGCGGCCTCTTCCTTGGCGTCGCGGCCGACGGTAAAGAGTTTCAGCACCTGCTCCTTCTTCTGGCCGAAGGGCAGGGGGAAGGGCGTCTTGCCCAGTTCCAGCGACTCCACCGGCGGCTCGCCGGGCAGGCGCAGTTCCCAGATCACCAGTTGCTTTGTGCCGTCCTTCTTGTGGTAGAGGATCCGCCCGTCAAAGACGAACGTCTCCTGCGGCCTGTCGGTGAACTCAAAGCGCAGCAGGTTCGGCGCCAGGTACACCAGTTCCCCTTTGCGTTTCTGGACGTCCTCGTAGAGGGTCTGGTTGAGTTCGTAGTCGAACTTGGCGCGGACGCTCTTAAAGTCCTTGCCTGCGGCATCCATCTTGTCGAGCACTTCGACCACGTCCGCCGCAGGCGCGGCGGCCTCTGCTGCGACCGGCGCGGCTTCGGGCTTTGGGGGTGCGGCAGGCTCGGCGGCGAGGGCCGGCCCGGCCGCGAGTACGCCTGATATGATTGCGAGCAGGTAGCGGGTTTTCGGCATGGTGATGGTACCTCCAAAAAGGAAAAACACGCGCTCAGCAAGCTGAGCGGTTAAATGTGATTATTGTTACTGACGCCCGGGCGACCGCGCATCTTCGCCGAAATCCACCGCAGGATCGGCGGCAGGCCCCGCCACAGGCCCAGAACGATCGTTGCACCCGCGATCCCCAGGACCCACTGCCACCCCAACTTGAACTGGTCCGCCAGCACCGCCAGCGCCAGGTACCGCGGCCAGCGGCCCACGAGCGACCCCAGGGCAAACTTCCACCGGCTGTATCCCTCGCTGATCGCCAGCAGCCGCACGAAGTCGATCGGTATCGGCAGAAACGATGCGGCCGCCAGCGTCGCAAACGGCGCCCGGTTGTACCAGGCGGCCACGCGCCGGTAAAGAGGGGTCGCGCGGACCTTCTGCATCGGCCGGTACCGGTAGAGGAACGTCAGCAGGTAGTAGTCGTGCATGTTGGCGAGAGCGGTGGCCGCGGCGCCGCCGCCGGCGACGATGAGCGGATGCAGGCCCAGGCCGTGGCCTTCCACGGGCGCGGCCGCCCAGATGATGAGCCACGTCGTGGGCAGCGGGCAGAACGTGCAGGCGAGGCTCAGGTACGTAAAGAGGCCCGCCAGGACTGCCGCCTCGCTCGTTCTGCCCGAGACGAGCCGCACGGCCGCCAGGACCGCCAGCAGGAGGATGAACGAGTAGAACCACGCGCGGAACCTCAGGCGCTCGCGGCGCGACAGGCGCAGCGTCACCTCGTCCGGCGGCGGCGGGGATTCCGGCGGCGGGTCGGAGTTTACCCGCTCGCCCAGTCGAGTCTTCGACCTGGGGGGGCACCCGCCGCGCGGTGAGTTCGCGGGGGCAGGGGGGTGAACGTCGGGCGGCCTAGACGATTCGGCCATCGCGCATCCTCACCAGGCGCTGGGCCCGCGCGGCCACCTGGTCGTTGTGGGTGATCAGGACGACCGTCTGCCCGAGTTCGCGGTGGAACCGCAGGATGAGTTCCAGCACGCGTTGGCTGGCCTCAGAGTCGAGGTTGCCGGTGGGCTCGTCCGCCAGGAGCACCGTGGGGCGTGCCGCGAGGGCCCGGGCGATGGCCACGCGCTGCTGCTCGCCGACGCTGAGTTCGCCGGGGCGGCGGCGGCGCTTCTCGTCCAGGCCCACGGCGGCCAGCATGTCGCGCGCCTGCGCGCCGACCGGCTGCCGGCGCAGCCTGAGCGGCAGGGCCACGTTCTCCTCGGCCGAGATCGTCGGCAGGAGGTTAAAGCGCTGGAACACGAACCCGATGTGCCGGCGCCGGAGGCGCGTCCGCTCGCCGTCCGAGAGGCCGCGCGTGTCGGTCCCGGCCAGGATGACCGTTCCATCGGTGGGCGTGTCCAGCAGGCCCATCAAGTACAGGAGGGTGCTCTTGCCGCAGCCGCTCGGGCCCATGATGGAGACGAACTCGCCGAGGCCGATGGCCAGGTCCATGCCGCGCAGGGCGGGCGTGGCCACGCCGTCGGCGCGGTAAACCTTTGTCAGGCCTTGAGTTACGATGATCGTTTCCATGATTGAGTCTTTGCGTCGCCTGAAGGCGCCCGGCATTGGTCGGCGCAAACACGCGCCTCGCAAGCGAGGCGGCTAACCAGTATTATTCGTATCTCAAACTCTCCACAGGGTCCTGCCCGGCGGCCCGCAGCGCGGGGTGAAGCGCCCCGAGCAGCGTCCCCAGCGTCGCCAGGATCGCCGCGTACAGGAACCGGACGGCCGGAATGTCAATCGTCCAGAGGGGCTGAAGGTGAAGGACCAGCGCGCGGCCGGCCAAGGTCAGGCCGAAGCCCGCGAGAATGCCGGCCGCGAGGATCAGCCCCGCTTCGGCCAACACGAGGCCGAAGATCTGGAGCCGCGACGCGCCGATGCCCTTCAGGATGCCCATCTCGCGCGTCCGCTCGACGACCATCGTGTAGACCGTCAGCAGGATCACGAGGAAGCACACGAAGCCCGCCACGATGACGACCGCCCCGATGACGAGGTTCATGTCGCCGAGCATGTTGGCCAGGCGCGAGTAGTACTCATCCAGCGTGAACGCACTGAGTTTCAGGTTCGCCACGGCCTCGCGCACCGGCTCGACGGCGGCCGGGCCGGTGGTCTTCAGGTAGAAGAACGTGGCGCGGCGGGTGTCGTTCTGAAGGCACTCGTTCAGGGTGTCGATGGGCACAAAGACCCGCCCGGCCACGCCCTCGCGGGCGATGCCTACGATGGTGAACTTGTGGTTCATCCGCTCGACCGTGTCGCCCAGGCGGAAGCCCCCGGCCCGGGCCAGGCGCGTGTCGACCAGCATCTCCAGGCCGCCCGCCAACGGCCGCCCCTCGACCAGCCCCTCAGGCCCGGCGAAGGACGGCCAGTCCTCGGGCCGGATGCCGAAGGCGTTCTGGTCGCGGCCGGCCATGTTGACAGACCAGCAGAGGACCGGGATGGCTGTGCTGACGCCGGGGACGGCCCGCAGGCGGGCCTCGATCTTGTCGGCCGGGAGGCCCCCGCCCAGCAGGAGCGCCGGGCCGCCCGCCGGCATGACCATGATGTGGGCGTCGACGTTGGTGGTGCGGTTGGCGATTTCGCGGAGCATGCTCGTCAGGCCCACCAGCACGAGGAACAGCGCCACGCCCACGCCGATCGCCACGACGGCGACCGCCGTGCGGACCTTGCGGGCCAGGATGTTGGCGAGTGGAAGCATGGTTCAAAGTTCAAAGTTCAAAGTTAAAGGACACACTACGTGCCGCGCCGGTCAGGGCGCCTCGCAAACACGCGGCGGGTTGTTCACTTTGAACTTTGAACTTGGTGTTCTGAACTATCCCTCGAACGGCGTTCCCTTCTTGACCAGCGAGATCACGCGCATCACCTCCACGGCCTCCTGGAGCGTGATGGGGAACCTCGCCCCGCGGCGGACGGCCTTGTAGAGTTCGTCCCAGATGTTCCACGTCTTGCGGGGCTGGACGGGGATTTCTTCTTCGATCCACCGGAGGTCTTCGGGCGTGCCGAAGGTGGCGCCGGGGTCGCCGGGGTCAGGCCTGCGCGGCCGGAGTTTCTGCCTGGGGTCCAGGTACCGCAGCCGGATGGTCTTTTCGTCCTCGCAGAGCAGGGCCCCCCTGGAGCCCAGGATGAAGTAGACGGGGGGCTTGATGGCGGCGCCGCCGCTGATCTCCATGTCGACCACGCGGCCGCTGGTGCCGCGCAGGATGATCTTCAGGTGGTCCTCAGCGTCGCCGACGGCGGCCACGCGTTTCAGGTCGCTCCAGAGGCCGGCCACGGACGCGTCGAGCATCCGCAGGGCGTGGTCCACGATGTGCGGCCCCCAGTTGAGCATCTGGCCGCCGGCGAACGCCTTCAGGGTCTGCCAGTCGTCGCGCCGGGCGTAGCCGCCGCGGAAGAGCCGCACCTCGTACACGTTGCCCAGGATGCCGCTGGCCATGATCTCGCGCACGTGCAGAAACGCCGGCTCATTGCGGCGGTTGTGGCGGATGTACAACTTGCCGCGCGACCGGGCCGCAAGGGCCTTTAGTTTCACGGCCTCCTTGTACGTGGCGCAGATGGGCTTCTCGAGGAAGACGTGCTTGCCCGCCTTCAGGGCCATCGCGGCGTGGGCGTAGTGGTCCAGGCTGCGCGTGGCCACGTCGACCATCTCGACCTCGGGGTCCGCCACCAGGTCCTCGATGCGCTCGTAGGTGCGGCAGCCGTACCGCTCGGCCATGCGCTCGCGCCGCTCGGGCAGAGGGTCGCATGCGGCCACGAAGCGGAAGAGGGTCTCCTTGCCCTCCAGTTCAGGGCAGTGCATGCCCCAGCCCGCGCGGCCGAGGCCCACCAGGCCCAGCCGAATCGGATTGGCCTTTGCCATCTGTGACTACCTTTCCTGTGAGTTTGCGGCAAACAACAGGATGGCGATTATAGGCGGTGCGCGACAGGGGAGCAAGGATTCGGTGAAAGCCCTACTTAAGCGCTACAGCGCAACTTGGCGCGGCGGGTACGGAGACCCGCCGCGCCAATTGCCAGGTTGCGCTGTAGTATTAGCCCCGCGTGAATACACACGGGGCCGAGCGCGGGGGGCGCCCTGCGACCGTGGGCCCCCGGTGTATTCACCGGGGGCTGAATAGGGCTTACGCCTCGCCGGCCAGGGTTTGCAGGATGCGGCCGACCTCAGCCAGGCTGCCGACGACCCACGTGGCCTCCTGGGCCCACGGCTTGGGCTCGGCCACGAGGGCGATAGTGCGGAGGCCGGCACTCGCGCCGGCCTCGATGTCGAACCGGTAGTCGCCCACGACCACGGTCTCCGCGTGGGACGCGCCGAGGGTTTCCATCACGTGACGGATGCCATCGGGGCAGGGCTTCGGCCGGTGGCTCTCGCGGGTGACCACGGCGTCGAAGGCCAGGCCATGGCGGCGGCAGGCGGCCTCGACGCTCACGTGGCTGTTGCGGGTGAACACGGCGGTCTTGACGCCGCGGCGCTTCAGGTCGGCCAGGAGTTCGCGCGCATGGGGCATCAGTTGCGATCGTGCGGCCGCCTCGGCCTCGTGCCGGTCCAGAATAGCAAAGGCCCGCTCGCGGGCGGCCCCTTGCAGGGCCTCCATCGTCTCCAGGATAGGCACGACCGGCGGCAGGCCGATCTCCTCGCGGATGGCCTGGAAATCCAGCGCCGGCACCAGCAGCGTGCCGTCGAGGTCGAAGATGACCAGTTTCAGGGCCATGGCACCGGTCATCATGGCAGGGCGGGGGCGGGACGTCAACGGGCAGGCCGACAAACTTGCTTTTGCCTCACGGAAGGCTATAATCGCGAATCTATGAGTGCCCTGGCGCTCGTGGTGGAGGTTGGCCCATGGGGAGCAATCCCTGGATTGCGCGACTTGCCGATGAAATCGTCCGGCGTTTTCACCCGCTGCGCCTGATCCTCTTCGGATCGCACGCACGGGGTGATGCCGGGGCCGACAGCGACATTGACCTGCTGGTGGTCTTGCCCGACGTGCCGGACAAGCGCCGTGCGGCCGTGGAGATCCGTCGTGCCTTGGCGGGTTTCCCGGTGCCTAAGGATATCATCGTCACCTCACCGGCCGAGATTGCCGCCCGGGGCCACCTGGTGGGAACCGTTTTACGGCCCGCGCTGCGCGAGGGCAAGGTCCTCTATGAGCAGACCTGATCATGTAGGGGAAGCCCGGCGCTGGCTGCGGTTCGCCGCCGAAGACCTGCGGGCGGCCGGGACCCTTCTTCGCGAAACGCAGATTCCGCCGCGGCATGTGTGTTGGTTGGCCCAGCAAGCGGCAGAGAAGGCCATCAAGGCGGCACTCGTTTTCCTTCAGATCGAGTTTCCGAAGACCCACGACCTGGATGCGCTGAGGAACCTCGTGCCGGAGGATTGGACGGTCAGGCAGGCCTTCCCCGACCTCGCCGAGCTGACGGAATGGTCGGTGGAGGCTCGCTATCCCGGTGACTGGCCGGAGGCCACCGCTGACGATGCTCGCGGTTCTCTGGACGAGGCGCGTCGCGTCCTGGACCTGGTCACGGCGGACTTGGCGGCCAGGGGCGTCGAGGGGCCGTGACGGCTCTGAACGCGCAGGAGGCACGGTTGAGCAAAACCCTGGGGGAACTCGCCCGACTGGTCGGCGGACGCCTGGAAGGCAACCCGTCGCGGGAAGTCGCCGGGCTGGCCGGGCTGGCCGAAGCCGGGCCGGCCGATGTGGCCTTTGCGGCCTCGGCCCGCTTCAAGGCCGATGCCGCCTCCTCCAAGGCCGCCTGCCTCGTCGTGCCCGAGGACTGGCAGGGCGAGGCCGGGGCCGCAGCCCTGCTGCGGGTGGCGGACCCGAACCGTGCGATGGCGGCCATTGCGGCGGCCCTGTGCCTGCCGCTGCCGGTGCCGACGCCGGGGGTGCATCCCCAGGCGTCGGTGGCGGCCAGCGCTGCCCTGGGCCGCGATGTCCACGTGGGCGCCTGTGCCGTGGTTGGCGAGAACGTGAAGATCGGCGACCACACGCGCATCCGCGCGGGGGCCGTCGTGGCCGACGAGGCGGTCATCGGCGACGATTGCGACATCCACTCGGGCGTTGTCATCCGCGAGCGTGTGCGCATCGGCAACCGCGTCATCATCCACGCCGGCTCGGTCATCGGGGCCGACGGGTTCGGTTACCTGCCGGGCAAGGCGGGGCCGGAGAAGATCCCGCAACTGGGAACCGTTGAGATCGGCGACGACGCCGAACTGGGGGCCTGCGTCACGGTGGACCGGGCCCGCTTCGGGGCCACGCGCATCGGTCCGAAGGTTAAGATTGACAATCTGGTGCAGATTGCCCATAACGTGCAGGTCGGCGAGGGCACGATCATCGTGGCGCAGGTGGCCGTGGCCGGCAGCACGCGGATCGGGCGCGGCTGCGTCATCGCGGGCCAGGCCGCCATCGACGGCCATCTGGTCATCGGCGACGGCGTTCGCATTGCCGCCAAGGCCGGCGTCACGAAAGATGTGCCGTCCGGCACCGACGTGAGCGGGTACCCGGCCGTGCCGCATCGGGAGGACCTGAAGCACCAGGCGGCGCTCAGGCACATGGAAGACGTGCTGGCGCGGCTGAAGGCCATCGAGGATCGCTTGGAGGGGCTCCAGAAGAAGGGCAGGGCGTGAGCCGGCGACAGCGGACCATTTCGCTCGAAGCCGAGATTGAAGGGCCCGGCCTCTTCACGGGTCAGACGGCGCACCTGCGCCTCAAGCCCGCCCCGCCGAACACGGGCCTGGTGTTCACGCGCGTGGACCTCGGGCCGACGGCGACCGTCCCGGCGACCATCCAGTCTGTCGTCCGGCGGCTCCAGCGCACGGCCCTGGCCAACGGCGAGGTGTGCGTTGAGACGGTCGAGCACCTCCTGGCGGCGCTCGCCGGCCTCGGCATCGACAACCTGTACGCCGAGGTGAACGGCCTGGAACTGCCCGCCTGCGACGCCTCGGCGGCCGATTACGTGCGGCTCCTCAGGCAGGCCGGCATCGTGGAACAGGACGCCGAGCGGCCGGTCCTGGCCATCCAGGAGCCTGTCACGGTCATGGAAGGCACGGCCGTGTTGACGGCGCTGCCCGGCCCGGACGACGAACTGAGCCTGTCGTTCCACCTTTCCGGGAGTGCCGACGGGGCCCTGCCGCCCCAGGTTTTCCACCTGAAACTTACCCCCGATGCGTTTGTCGGGGAACTGGCGTCGGCCCGGACGTTCATCCTGGCAAGCCAGGTGGAGGACATGCGGCAGCGCGGTTTCGGGACGCACCTGGGGTACCAGGACATCCTGGTCCTGGGGCCCGAGGGGCCGGTCGACAACGTCCTGCGGTTCCCCGACGAGCCCGTGCGGCACAAGATGCTGGACCTGCTGGGCGACCTGTTCCTGACGAACTGCGACCTTCGCGGGCGCATCGTGGCGATGGGCAGCGGCCACACCCTGAATCACCGGCTGGTGCGGCGACTGATGGAGCAGGCGGCCGGCCTGGGCGTGGTGACGCGCGGCAGCATCCGGCAGGCCATGGACATCAACGACATCATGGCCGTCCTGCCGCACCGGTACCCCTTCCTCCTGGTGGACCGCGTGATTGAACTGGAGGACGACGTCCGCGCGGTCGGCATCA
>Ga0315294_10005835_pt1 | contig 13515 bp, 4 predicted proteins | sample YL17G13_40_MG_FD_203626 | JGI IMG/M metagenome (GOLD analysis project Ga0315294, IMG submission 203626) | Sediment microbial communities from Yellowstone Lake, YNP, Wyoming, USA - YL17G13_40 | ecosystem: Environmental > Aquatic > Freshwater > Lake > Sediment | place: USA: Wyoming | collected... | reverse complement strand
TGCTGTAGGCGGCTGCCACCTGCTGTGTGAACTCGTACTCGGCAATATCCTCGCGGTCCAAGGGTCCAGTCTTTTCGGCTTCTATAATCCCAACCCTCGACAGGATCGCCCGCCACCGCACCGGATTTTGCTGCATTTGCCGCGTGATGTATGCCAGGCCACGTCCCCAGCCACCAGTGCGCAGATGTTCGCCCATCGGCGCGATTCCGCCTTGAGACTCCGCGGTCTTCACCTTCCCCATGTTGGCGTAGGAAACGCTTCGACCGATCGAGCGAATCTCGGCAAGATTTAGACCCAGGCCCCTGGTGCCCACCATGGCCAACTGCTCCATCACTCTGGCCACTCGTAGTGGACTCACCTCTTCTTCGCTGAATGGGCGCATGAGCTGCCGGGCCTCCCTTTCCGTTGGCGGCAGGAACAATCCCTCGAAGACCTGCTTCACCTCCTCGGTGAAGTGAAACTGGCCGAAGCGCTCGTAGATGTCCGTGAGCCAATTGCGGAAGTGCCCGTACAGTGCCCGCAACTCCGGCGCCGGAATCACGTTCTCGCGCACGAACTGCTCTGTCAGGTTCGCGAACTTCTCCTCGGCGTCCTCGTCCCAGTCGTGGTCCTTGACGCCCAGGAAGCGCTCCATCACGGCGACGTCCCGGGCATGCAACTGCCGGCGCCAGATATGTCCGAGCTCGTGCACCACCGTCGAGAAGTCGGTGTACTGGCAGACGTGGATCAGTGCCCGCCCGTCCTCGGCGAAACTGACCGCGCCCTTGCCCCGCATCCACAGGTACTGACCTTGCTGGACTGCGTCTTTCATCTCGGAAGTGATACTGAGGGAGTGGACGGCCTCTGTAATTCTTTCGAGGTATTCAGCGGGTACGGTACCAGTTTCCAATTGTTTCGTTTGTCGCTCATCCGCCACATTAATTTTCGTTTCTCCGACCGTCGCCCCCCACTTCTTGCCGTATCCGCGCATGAAGTCGACCAGAATCTTGTCGTAGAATCCCTTCATGCCCTCCCCGCCGATCTGAAGATCAACCCCTCTTAAAATGCGGATATCGAAATTCTCATTCCACTTGGCGTGTTTCGTTCCTTCTTTATTGACGATCTTTTTTGCAATTTCTTTACCGACTACTTTGGCAATTTCTTCCTCAGTCTTGTAAACACCCAGTCCACTTATTGGTTCACGACTACCCTTCGCAAAGGCGTCGAGTTTCCACCCCATCTCATCATCGTATTCATACTCAATACGGTCCACCTGCTTGCTCAGGTCGTACCGATCCGCCTGCTGTTCTCCCTTGGTCCAGGCTATGGCGTCGTATCCCTGCTCGACGGCCTCCTGTAGGAGGCGCTTCATCACGACCTCATGCCAGGTCTTGGAGAAGGGGGCGGCGGGAAAACCTCCGGGTTCACCTTCTCTATACGTTCCCCCGGTTTCTTTAGCGAATCGTTTCGCCGCTTCTTCGCTATCGAACATTCCTTGCGAACGTCCTTGCTTATCAAAGTTTTCCCACCTGGGTACGTCGTAGCCTTCCTCCCGACCACGCTGGTGCCAATCGCTTTGCGTTTCCTCGACGAAAAAGATCTTCTCGCCGTTGGACCCTACCCGATCCGTCACCCGGGCGTGAGCCAGCAGGTTCTTGACATCCTGGTAGTGCCCGGACTCGAAATCGTTCCCCGGAACCTTGACGGTGACTTCCTTTAGACCCGTGCCCTCTATGGCCTTGCGCTCCACATCGTTCAGCGGGCGGTCTAGGTATCCCTCGACATGATCGCCGCGGGCGAGCGCGTATTTCACCACGTTCGCCCATTGGAGCAGGATCTCGCGGTAGTTGGTGCCCCCGGGGAGTCGGTACTGTCCGTACTTCGCTCCCGTCACCCCCGGTTGCAGGTTGGAGAACATTTGCGGCAGCACACGCTCCCGCAACTCTACGTTGTTGTCGGATATGAACTGCAGAAGTTCGATCGGCCCGATCTTCTCGTTGGTGTTGAGATACTCCTCCAGGCCGATCCACTTCATTTCGTCGTCTTTGACGCCGTTGTTCTTCAGCATCTTCAGGATCTGCCGACCCGGCATCGGGCCCCGGACCTTTTCCTGAATGATCTCCCGGCTGCGCAGTTTCCAGTTGGGCTGGCGCTGGTAGAGGACGTGCTTCTCAACGCTCACGGCACGGTCGTCGAAGACAACGTAGTTGGTCCCCAACTCGTAGTTGCGGTTCCCGGTCATGATGGAACTCGCCGGATAACGCACGCCATCGACGCCAGAACGCAGCAGAAAGAGGCTGGCATCCTTTTTCCCCTGTGCCATCCCCTCGAGGCCGCGACGGGCGGCGGCGCGCGCGAAATGATCGGCGAGAAGATGATAAATGTGCTGGCCCTCATTCGCCTGCGGGGCTGGAAAATCGAGCCAGGGTATGCCCTCTTGCGTGGCCTGGCTCTTGATGCTGTCCCAGGTTTCAGCAGGCACTCGCGTGTACCAATCCAACCAGTTATACTCGGCCGGTTTCTTGCCCTTGTGCAGCGTGGCCTCGTACATGTGCCGCGTCTTTCGCTTCTCCCACATGAGTCCCTTTGGATCTTTGCGCAAGGCGCTCAAGATGTTCACGGCGGTTCTAAGGCAGTCCCATTGCAGGTCTCGCTCGTAAGTGATCTGCTCCACGCGGTAGTCGTACTCTTCGATGCGCCCAAGGCGCTCTTTAGCGGCGACCGTAGCCTTCAGGCGCTCGTCCAGTCTCCCGTACTCCCCACGTGCCCGCTCAATTTCGAAGGTTAGGAGGCTTTCCAGGTTCTCCGATGATCCATCCCCTTTCTGCCAGCGCTCCAGGGCGTTGCGCACAAATACATTCAGTTCGTCCTCTTCGTAGTCGAAGGTCTCCCCGCGCTGGTTCACGCCATGCACATGCGCGCTTGGTTCCTTGCCCGCCATCTCCGCGTATTCGGAAGCGATCTGCTGCACCGAACTGAAGTACAGGCCCCACCCGAAACTGGTTGCGCCCTGGCCCGTTCCGACGTATTCGGTGCTGAACTGCTCGAAGCCGATACCGGCACCGTGGTAGACGGGTCCGGTCTGGCGTACCGTATGCACCCCCGGCTGCAGGTTGGAGAACACTCGCTGCAGCTTCTCCAGTGTCGGCTTTTGGACTTCCCAGGAAGCCCAGGTGTTGGCTTCTTCGTCCATCACATCGATGTAGGCCGCGTTGGTCAGCAACTGTTCCGGCTTCTGGCGGCTTTCTTCCCGGTAGCCGGCGTTCATCACCTGCGCGATCGTCCGGATCTGCGCGTCCGTAGGCGGACCCGCGATGCTCGCTATCTGGGCCCTGGCGTCAACACGCACGGCGCCGGCGCGCTTCATGAACTCGGCCATCGCCAGAGTGCCGCTAAACCGCTTTCGCAGGCCCAGCGGATTCGGATTGTCGTCGGGCCCGATCAGATCCCGGTGATCCACCGAGCGGTGCCCGGCCAGGTAGTCCCCGCCCGGGCGGCCCTCTATGAGTTTCCAGGTGCCGTCAGGCCGCTTCTCGTAGTCGCCGGTGGCTTGGTGCCGGCCCGTGAAATCCAACATCGTGCCATCGGGGAGTACGTAGCCGGCTTCCAGGGGGTTGTGGGTGATGCCGTAGAACGCGATTGCCTTCTGCCCCATCCGCCGCGTGTCGTATTCCTGCGGGCCTCCCTGGAAGAAACGCCGCGGCAGGCTCCGGCCGAAGAACCTTTTCAGATCCTCGTAGTCGGGGCTCTTGATGCGGTCGCTGGCGATGAGGTCTCCGAACGCACTGGAGATCTCCAGGGTCGCCTCTTCCGCGCCCGCAAGCAGTTCTTCCAGCGCCCGCAACTGCGCTTCCGTGGGCCTGCCGAAGGCTTGCACGGCCTTGAATTCGTCGTTGTAGCGAATGGCTCCGCCTTTGACGCCCATGTCCTCCATGCGCTGGAGGTTCCCCATCTCCGGTCTTGAAAGCGCCATGACCGCACCGAGGCGGTGAGATTCCTTGCTGACGCCGCTCTTGTTGATGATCGTGCCATCGCTTAAGATCCAGCCTGCCTGGCCCCGCTCCTGGCCCTCCCATTTCCCGAAGACACGCGTCACGTTCTCGTTGAATCTGACCTGTTCATCCCTGGTGAACTGTTCGAGCGAGCCCTCCGGCGGTGCCTGGTTGGTAGCGATCTCATGCTGGAAGGTGCCGTGCAGGTATTCCTCCGCGCTCAGGTTCATCGAGCGCGCGCGAGCCTCCACCTGCGCCGCCGAGGCCTCCACCTGGAAGTCCGATAGGCTGGTGTCGTACTTCCGCAAGCTCTCCTTGAAGCGTTCGCTCGCGGTATTGGGCAACTGCGCGTCGTCGGCGCCCTGGTTCACCCACTCGTTGAACTGGTCCTCGGGCACGTAGATGCCGTTCACGACGCGGCCCAGCTCAAGCACATCCGCGTATTGCACGCGCTGGGTGTTGGCGACGTCGATCCACAGCCCCGCCCCCGGGTCCGAGACAATTCTACCGTCGCGTAGGCGGATCGCGAGGATGCCCCGCTCCATGGCCGGCGGCTCCTCGAACTCGAACTCTTTGCCTTCGATGGTGCGCCGCACCTTCTGGGTGACGGCTTCCGCGGTTTCAGGGGCAGCTACCGGAACTTCCGCTGCCGGAGCAGGTTCAGGCGCCTTCTCTGCGGGCGCTTCCTCGGCTTTGGTTTCTACCTCCGCTACCCTCTCCTTCCCACTTAAGGTGATATCGAGGTTCGACTCCTGACCGGAAAGGATGACCTGGTCCATGGTCGTCGGCGCCGCCGCGGCCGCTCCCTCCGGCTTCACCCGTGGCGCGATGACGAGTTTCCGGCCGGCCCTGTACTCTTGGGCCCCGGCGTAGAGACTGGATCCAGCCTGTAGCAGCAGGAAACCCTTAGCGGCCTGGCCGGCAGTCTCCAGACTCTGCCGCAGCAGATCCCGCCAGTTCTTGTGCTCGAACTCCGTGCCCTTGATCCGGTTGTTGAGCTCCACCGCCGCTTCGCGGTTGAGCCAGGAACTAATGCCCTGAATCACTTCCTCCAGGATCTCCGGTCCGTATCGTCCCGGAAACTGTTTCGCGTGCCGTTTGGCGATGGACCACACAAGGCTTTGCAACGATCCGCCCTGCAGTCCCCGTCGAATCGCGGCTCCCGCCGCCTTCTGATAAACGTTTGACTGCATGAACTTCGCTATGGGCGCCCCCAAAGTCTGCCATTGCATGAACTCAATTTGTCCATTCAGGATGCCACATACGGCGGCAGTAATCGCGGCAATGGTTGGATCGAAATGCACTTCCTCGCCGGTCTCGGGATCCTTGTAGGTCTCGGTGATCAGACCGTAGTAGTTGAACGCCGTCTCCACGGCGCTCATCCACGTACGCCCGGCGATTTCCGAGCCGATCTTGGCCGCCTTCTCGCGTTTGAGCAGCAATCCCGGTAGAGCGCCAACGAGCGAAAACAGACCCCCGATCGCCACCTGCGGCAGGGTCTGCGCCGTGGCGAACAGCAGATCCGTCACGGGTCCGTACTGACTCACGGGTATGGCGTTGTCGATCTTGAACATGCGCAGCGCCTGCGATTTTATCCGATCCGACCCCAGGAGTTGCTGCCAGTTCTGGCGTTCCTCGTCGGTGCGCATGGTCACCCCGGCAAGCTCGTCCAGCGCCCGCTCCATGTACTCGTCGGTCGTGAACTTCGTCAGTTCCTGCCAAAGCACCTCATCGGCGGGCATGTCCTCCATGAGCGCCCGAGCCTTGGCCAAGTCCGCAGGGTCCTGCGAGAACATGTGCTTGATGATGTAGGGAACGGCGACCTGCATCTTCACGCTGCCCCAGAATCTCTTGGCCACACCTGTAAATAGATTCTCCCGGTTCCCGCCTCCCAGGGCCTTCTGGTAAGCCCCGATGGACCGCTGGATCTGCTCCGGTGTCGACCGAGTCTCGGCGGAGAGCATCAGCGAGGTCAGTTGATCCATCTGCGTCTGAGCGGGATTCGTGGTCTGCTGCGCGCCCTGGCTCAGGCGCCGCGCCTTCTCATCCGGTGAGGGCATCTCCACCAACTCGAACTGATTCTCGTCGAAGTCCTCCATCCATTCGGGGATGTTCATTTGCACGAGTTCTTCGTTTTCGCCGAGCTTGCCGATGAGGGTCTGAATGTCACTCATATTTGCGTACCGCCGCCTGAGCTGAGGCGAACTGCTGCAACTGGGCTTCGTCCGTCTCCACCCACTGCCGGGTCACGTTGTTGAACAGACTCATCTGCCCCGTCTCCTTGTCCCGCTTGAGCAACAGGTTACCGTTGGGGTACTTCACGTACTTCGCAAAATTGGTCAGGGTTTGTCTGGCGATGGCCACATTGCGTTGCCATTCGGTTTCCACCCGGGCATAGGGTTGTCCCTGGAATGTGAAGGTCTCGGGTTCACGCGCTGGAGGCGCCGCTGCCGCTCCAGTGGAAGCGGGAACCCCTGCGCTGGCACTCAACCCCAGGTGGCGCAGAAGCGGTTGGGCCGCGGCCTCCATCTGGATTGCCTGCGGATTCTTCTTGTACTCGGGTCCGAACTTCGTCTCCACATCGATCTGCGCTTCGGCGTTGATCAGCTCCTGCGCCTTCTCCACCGGGTTGATTTTCTCATCCTTAACCGCCTGGTAGTATTCTAGGAGCATGGCGTCGCGCTTGTTCTGTATATCCGCCATGGCCTTTACACCCCGGCCGGAGGTCACGCCTTCCCACTCCTGCGTGCGCGGCTTCCAGTAGGTCTTGATCCGCTCCTCGCCCATGCTCTTTTCCCGACCGCGGAGGTCGCTGGCCTCCTTCTGCTTCAACTCGATCTTGGCACTGATGAGGTTGCGCCACTGCACGAACGTGGTCTCACGGATGCCCGGCTGTTTCTTGTCGAATTCGCTGCGCGGGTAGTTGCGGTAAAGCCACTGCTCCAGTTTCACGAGCTCGTCGACGCCGACATTGTCGGCCCCGAAAATGCGCCAGAAGCGGGTGTTGTAGTCCGCCTGCACCGCCTCCTCAGTCTCGACCTTGCCGCGGCTCTCGCGCTCGCGCTTCATCTCCTGATACTCGTTCCACATCTTATCGTGTTCGAGTCGGCCCTCTTTGTCAGGGTGCCGCTGGAGAAACCCGGCCAGGGCTTCCTTGGTCAGGTTGCCATCGCGCATCAGGGCCCGCATAGCGTTGGCGTCCTTGTCGAAGGCGGTGAGTTCTCCTCCGCCGGCTATGCGCTTGAGCTGCTCCTGGTAGCGAAGGACATCGGGATCGATCCTGCCCATGCGGTCGACGGCGTAGCCGCCCTCTATCAGCGCAGACAGGTAACTCTCGGCCGTGGCCGCGTCCCCGGCCTTGATGGCGTCGTCCACAGTCTTGAGTATGTCGTTGCTGTAGACCTCCCGGTCCTTCTCCGCCGCCTCCGCGCGGTTGGCCAGGATCTGCCCGATCTTCCCGCGATCCTCATCGTCCAAGGCCATGGGCTGGCCGTACTGCTGCTGGAACTTGTCCTGGTAGTCTAGATCGGTGAGTTGATCCACGCTAGTCAGCCGACCACTTTGGATCTCGCCCTGCACGAAGGTGAGTACCAGACTCTTGCGGCTCCAGTCCGCGGCTTCCTCCGCCTTCCTTCTGTTGGTTCGCTCGTTGCCCAACTCCTCGGCGAGGCTACCTCGGCGATCAGCGTCCAGGAAGTAGCGTTCCTCGGGTCCTGCCTGCACGGCGAACTTCTCCTGGGCCTCATCACTCATGAGCCAGAGCATGCCCTGGTCGCCCATCATGCGGGCGTAGGCCCTGGTCTTGCCCTCTATGGTTTCCCGGATAGCCGTATCCTTGAGTTTCGCAATATCCGGGGCCGTGAACTCCATGGCGCTTTCAGATTCTCGAATCTGCCCCAGCACGCGCTCAATATCCAGGTCCGCCACGGCCTGGCTGAGAGCTTGCAGGCGCACAGTCCGCGCGTGCTCGATCGTGCGCTCATCGGAGATCTTCTGAACGGCATCGGTCCAGTCTTCACGGAGGCTCTTGAGTTGGGTCTCGGTTTCCCGCCGGGCCCGCGGCAGTTTAAACCCCTTCTCCAGCTCCTCCCGCAGGCCGCCGTAGAAACTCTCGAACTTCTCGCCGTATCTGGCGTAATCAGGATCTCGCTGCAGCTCGCCCCAGAAACTCCGCCAGCGCTGCCTAGCCGTGACCATGGATTCGTTGATCTGGTTGGTGTTGGCCAGGTCGAAGAGTTTGCCGGCAAAGGTGGTCCCTATCTGCTCCACCTCTGCGGCGAGCTGCCCCGCGGCCCTGGCCTCTGCGCCAGCGATGCCCCGGCGGCTGGGCTTGTGTGGGGGCGCTACCTGCGGGTTGTAGATCGGGATCGCCATGACCTTCTCCTACTTGGCGGCCGGCCGCGGTATGAGCATGCTCGCGCCCGATGCCAAGCTCCCCAGGAGGCTACCCCAGACCTGGTAGGGCCGGGTTTTCTTATACATCTCCGCCTCCGCCTCCAGGGCTTCGGCGCCCCATTCCCCCGCTTGCCGCATGCGGCGGACGTCCTCGGTCATGCGCGCGCCGGTTTCACTCAAGAGGGCCAGCGGCGAGCCGCTGCTGAGTTTCACCCCCGAACGCCCGATCAGGGCCTGCTGCGTGCCCAGGAACTGCTTCTGCTGGGTCTGCAGGTCCTCGACCCTCCACTGCGTTTCCACGCGCGTCTGCGCGGCCTCGTCCCGGGCCGCAGCCTCCTGGGCCTTGCTCGCCTCGGATTCGGCTTTGGCCTTCAACCCGCCTCCGATGATGGCCGCTCCGGCGGCGATGATTCCTAAGATCCAAAGCATCTCTCTACTCTCCCGCGTTCATCTCGGCTACGATTCCCAGCACCGTCATCGGCAAAGGCTGGTCCTGCACGATCATGATGCTTCCCTCCCTGCTGAAAGCGCCTCCGATCCGCACCTCCTGCGGGCCCGTCAACAGCGTGTCGCTGGCGTAGCGAATGTTCTTGAGGTTGCTGGCGTCCGCCCCGATCCTGCCGCCGCGGCTCTTGTACAGCAACAGCGTGGCCTCGGGGATGCGCACTGGAGAGAAGCCGCCCAGGCGCTGCGTCCAGAGTTTGCCGATGTAGGGCAGGCCGACGTGGATCTTGGCCGCGTACTCGTCGATGGTGATGGTGCCGCCGCTGGATACCACTTCCTGGCCCAGCGCTTCGCCGTCAGCATAGACCGCCACGGTCTTTAGTTTCAGATGATCCAAACCCGAGAGGACCTTTATCACTTTCTCGCAGAGGCCTCCGCTGACGTAGGTACCGAAGGCGGTTCCATCTAGAGGCGTGACGCCATCGATCAGGTATAACTTGAAGGTGTCGGTGGTCTTGTTCTTGACCATGTAGGTGTTGCCGTTCAGTTGATCCATGCCCACCACACCCGTGATCCGCACTAAATCATTGTTGACGAAGGGATGTGCGCCGGCACCGACCATGACCGGGTTCTCCTGTGTAGCAGCTACGCGCTTATAGTTCGTGATAAAGGGGGTGACGTAATGCGCCACCGCCACAGACACGCCATCCACAGAGAATGCGCAACTGCGTCCGTCCCCAGCTGGCAACGTCCCGGGGTTGGTGAATTTCGTGAAGGTTTCGCCGCTGTGAATGTAGATGCTGATGAAAGGAATCGTGTTATGCGCCACCGCCAGGTACACGCCATCCGCGGAGAAGGCACAACCATACGCATTTCCAGCCGGCAACGTATCGGGCTGGGTCCTTATGCTGAAGGTATCGCCGCTGCGCTTGTAGTTCGTGACAAAGGGGGTAGTCGAATGCGTCACCGACAGATACAAGTTGTCGGCGGAGAAAGCGCAGCCGTGTCCGATTCCAGTCGGCAACGCCGAGGGGTCATCGAGTTTGGTGAAGGTGTCGCCGGAACGTTTGTAGATGGTGATGAAAGGCGTGGTATCGTGTGCCACCGCTAGGTACACACCATCGGCAGAGAAGGCGCAACCCCATCCGATCCCCGTCGGAATTGTGGCCGGGTCACCTAGTGCGTTGAAGACGTCACCGCTGCGCTTGTAGATCGTTATGTAGGGACTAACCTCGCAAACCACCGCCAGGTACACACCGTCGGCAGAGAAGGCACAGCCTTTCCCATTCCCCGTCGGAAGCGTGCCGGGGTTGGCGAGTTTGATGAAGGTGTCGCCGCTGCGCTTGTAGATCGTTATGAAGGGAGTGGTGGCGTGCGCTACCGCTAGGTAAACGCCGTCGGCGGAGAAGGCACAGCCGCGTCCGATCCCCGCAGGAAGTTCGGCGGGATTGTCGAGTTTGGTGAAGACATCGCCGCTACGCTTGTAGATCGTAATGAAAGGGGTAGTCGAATGCGCCACCGCCAGATATACGCCATCGGCAGAGTAAGCACAACCGTTTGAGGTACTAGCCGGCAACGTTCCGGGATTGGCCAACTTTCCGTAAATGAACTCGTTGCTCATGATTTCCGAGATGGCGCTATAGTCAAAAGTCTTGCCGCAGTCCACGTAGAAGTAGTCCTTCTCATCCGCGGGCCGGTTGATGGGCTTCATGTACTCAATGTACTGCTTGGTGACGCCGTTGATCACGCGTTGCACGCACAGGTAGATCGTGTCTTCAGGGTTCGTGGCGTCTCCGGAAACCACGGCGATACTCTTCACCAGTCCATCCCTGGGGTGCCTAGCCCAGGCCACGATGCCGTTGTTGCGGTCCAGAGTCAGCGCCGCGAGTTCTCCGGTGGCGCGGATGGCCCAGAGCATCGACCTCGGCGACCTCTGCCAGGCCAGATCTACAAAAACATCTTCGCCGATGTGGTCCGCAAGTTGCGTAAGGTCGGGGGAGATGTAGCCGCCCCGCTCCATGCTATACATGAATTCCCGAAGCCGCTGCCCGCCCTTCTGCACGAAGAGAAGGGATTCGTTGGCCAGCATCGCGCCTACCCCGGCGTTCCCGTGGGCGGAGACGCGGTCCGTGTAGACGTTGGCGCCCGTGATCGGCGCATCCCCCCCGCTCATCAGCCATTCGCCGTGACTGGTGCCGATCACTATCCGGTGGTCCTTGGTCCGCATCCACACGATCTCTTCCAGCAGGTCGGAGGCGAGGGTGTACTCGTAGGCGGCCGCGTTATCCGCGGCATCCAACAGGAAGTTCTGAGGCCAGCCACTCCGAGATCCGCGGACTTTCTGATCGCGGCCGAGGATCAATCTCTGATCGTGGAACGTAAGGCCCGCTGGATACTTAGAACCCCAAGAAACGCCTTCCCAGGCATCCGGGACGAACGCGCATGAGCGTCCGTCGCCCGTCGGCAGTGTCGCGGGGTTGGCGAGCTTGGTGAAGGTGTCGCCACTGCGTTTGTAGATCGTGATGAAGGGCGTTGTGGTATGCGCGACCGCTAAATACACGCCGTCGGCGGAGAAAGTGCAGCCCTTCCCTATCGTTCCCGGCAGTGTCGCGGGGTTGGCGAGCTTGGTGAAGGTGTCGCCACTGCGTTTGTAGATCGTGATGAAGGGCGTTGTGGTATGCGCGACCGCCAAGTACGTTCCGTCGGCGGAGATAGAACAGCCGTTCCCGGTCCCCGTCGGCAGTGTCGTGGGGTTGGCGAGCTTGGTAAAGACGTCGCCACTGCGCTTGTAGATCGTGAGGTAAGGAGTGGCTACGTGTCCTATAGCCAGATGCACACCATCCGGGGAGAAGGCACAAATACACCCGGTCCCCGTCGGCAGTGTCGTGGGGTTGGCGAGCTTGGTAAAGACGTCGCCACTGCGCTTGTAGATCGTGATGAAGGGAGTAACGTCATGCGCGACGGCCAGGTACATGCCGTCGGCGGAGAAAGCGCAACCAAGACTTTCCCCTGTCGGCAACGTGGTGGGATCGGCGAGTTTCGTGAAGGTATCCCCACTGCGCTTGTAGATCGTGACGAAGGGAGTGGTCGTATGTACAACGGCCAGGTACACGCCGTCGGCGGAGAAAGCGCAATTCCAGGCAGTCCCCGTCGGCAACGTGGCGGGGTTGGCGAGTTTCGTGAAGGTATCGCCGCTGCGTTTGTATATGGTGAGGTAAGGAGTAACGGCATGCGCGACGGCCATGTACACGCCGTCGGCGGAGAAGGCGCAACCATTGCCTTGACCTGTGGGTAATACATCGGGATTTGGCCTATTGCTGAAAACATCTGCATAGTACGAATAAGACGTGATGAAAGGCGTGGTTACGTGCGCGATCGCCAAGCAAACATCCACATCCGCGTTGGTCAGACTCCAAAGCAGATCTCCATACGTCCTTAGAACAGAAAGTTGATAATTCTTATTGGCTGCATAGAGTTTGGACTCTTGCTGCGCGGTCTGAAGGCCGAAAAGATCCGCCCCGAGCCAGGGCGTGACGATCTCCAGGGCGTTGGCCCCGTCCATGAGCCGGGCCTTGTTCTTGTAGAACCTGCACGCGCTCTCGGACAGCTCCAGCACGTACTTCTCGCTCGCGGAGACTTCGAAGGGCAGGAGCCGCACGGGTCCGGTGTTGGTCTTGGCCTCGCATATGAAGACGGTGCCGGGTGCGAAGTCTAGTCCGCCGCTGGCGTGCACGATGAAGTTTTCAAGGATACGGCAGGTGCGGTTGTAGATAGGGGTATCGATCCTGGCCATCAGGCGGTCGCTGACTTCTCCGCCCGTGAAATCGGTGATGATCTTGCGCGCTTCCGCCATCACATGCTCGTGATCAACGCCGAGCCCGCGTCCGGTTCCTGCCTGTAGCGCGCGTCCTGCGCTCTGGCCAGAGTCAGCAGGCCCGCGAACTCCTGATCCAGCTGCTGCTGCTTGCCCTTGCTCTTGGTCAGGGCCGGAGCGCAGACAGCTCCCAGCCTCGTGGCTACGGTGTCCGCCAGTAGCGGACTGAAATAACGAGGGTCCGAGAGGTAGGCGATGTAGAGAATCTCCAACTCCTCATCGGCGTAGTTGGTGAGAAAGATGTTGTGCTCTTCCACCCAGCCCCCGATGTCTACCCCGGTCTGGATGACCTTGATGCAGGCATCCGGGAGCTTGAAGGCGTAGCCGTAGCCCCAGCCAGGAATCCGCCAGATCGTGCCGCCGCTCGACCAAGCGCCGAAGCCCGTGCCATCCACCTCCTCCGTGCCTTCTTCGTTGTACAACTCGAAGGTTGCGGCCGCCGGGTTCTTCGCCATGTAGACGTTGCCGTTGAGTTCGGTCATGCCCAGGACGTCGGAGAACTGCACTAGGTCCCCGTCCTCGAAGGCGTGCGCCGTGGCCGTAACCACCACGGGCTTGGCCTTGGTCGCGCCCTCCACCAAGTCCGTGTCTCGCTGCAGGACCGCGCGTTTGCGCGCGCACTTCCACTCCGCGAGCTCCAGGACCTCGTGCAGGACCTGTTGCCAGACCGCGTTGAAGGCGTTGGCTTCCTCGCAGTTTTCGTTGCCGGTCGTCAGGCGTTCGGTGATCCCGAGTTTGGTAAGGGCCAGGTTGTAGATCCTGACCTTGGTTTCGTTCAGGTTCATTTAGGGCAGTTCCCAGTACCCCAGTTCGAACTCCCAGGAAGGGGGT
>Ga0315294_10005834_pt1 | contig 13516 bp, 6 predicted proteins | sample YL17G13_40_MG_FD_203626 | JGI IMG/M metagenome (GOLD analysis project Ga0315294, IMG submission 203626) | Sediment microbial communities from Yellowstone Lake, YNP, Wyoming, USA - YL17G13_40 | ecosystem: Environmental > Aquatic > Freshwater > Lake > Sediment | place: USA: Wyoming | collected... | reverse complement strand
TAGGGGTGAGCGAAGGCGAGTATATCCTGGCGTCCGACGCGGCGGCGATTGTTGAACACACAGCGCGTGCGATTTATCTTTCGGACAACGAAATGGTAATCGTTACAGCGGACGGATTCCATACCAAGACCATTGATAACATCGCGGTAACCAAGTCGCTTGAGAACATTGAATTTTCCCTCGAGCAAATCGAGCTTGGCAGCTTCAAACACCACATGCTCAAGGAAATTTTCGAGCAGCCCAAGGCATTGACCACCTGTATGGGCGGCAGGATTGACCCCCAAAACGACAGAATACACTTAGGCGGCGTCAATGATTACCTGCGGGCGATGACACACATCAAACGGCTGATTATTACCGCCTGCGGGACGGCGTTTCACGCCGGGCTGGTCGGCGAATTCCTCTTCGAGCAACTGGCGAGAATAATCACCGAGACCGAATACGCCAGCGAATTTCGCTATCGCAATCCAATCATAGAAGACAGCACAACCGTCATCGCGATAAGCCAGTCGGGCGAGACAGCGGATACGCTTGCCGCCGTCGAACAGGCCAAAGAACGCGGCGCAACGGTTCTCGGCATAGTTAACGTCGTCGGCTCATCAATCGCCCGCGCAACCGACGCCGGCGTATATCTGCACGCTGGTCCGGAAATCGGCGTGGCGAGCACCAAGGCGTTTACTGCCCAGGTAGCCGTACTGACGATGCTGGCAATTGAGCTTAGCAGAAGAAGACACGTAAGCAGTGACGAAGCGACAAGATACATCAAAGAGCTGGCCAAAATACCGGAAAAAATATCACAAATACTTAAGCAGTCGGAACATATCCGGACTATTGCCCAGGCCAACATCAACCAGAACAACTGGCTGTTCCTTGGCCGGGGCGTCAATTACCCCGTAGCGCTGGAAGGCGCGCTGAAGCTCAAGGAGATAAGTTATATTCACGCCGAGGGATTGCCCGCTGCGGAGATGAAACACGGCCCCATCGCCCTGATTGTCGATGGTATGCCCGCCGTATTCATCGCAACTTCAGGTCCTCAATATGACAAAATCATCGGTAACATCTCCGAGGTTCGGGCAAGAAAAGGCAAAACCATTATCGTCGCCACCGAAGGCAACGACCACATCAAACAATATGCCGATTACCTGATAACCGTACCTGACGCGCCGGAATTGCTGCAGCCGATGCTCACCGTCATACCGCTACAGTTGCTGGCATATCACGCAGCCGTCCTTCGCGGCCACGACGTCGATAAACCGCGAAATCTCGCAAAGAGCGTTACGGTTGAGTAATATGCGAAAGATGGGATACTTGATGCTCGATGCTCGATACTCGAAATCGAGTATCAGAAAAAACGGTTTCACCATCGTCGAGCTGCTCGTCGTTATTGCAATAATCGCCGCAGTAGCGGCGATGCTTCTGCCGGGGCTGGGAAAGGCAAGAGCAATGGCGAGACGAGTGAGTTGCGGTTCCAATCTGCGTCAAATCGACTTGGCGATGCATTCGTACCTCAGCTCAAACGATGACAAATACCCTTGCGCCCAAGACACGCTGCCTAAAAAACAACCTTCAGACCCCAATATCTGGCTTTGGATGGGGCGAGGGTGGAAAGGATTTATCGCACCTCACCTCGGAGGAAATATCGACGCCAAAAAACCTTCGGTTCTTCTTTGCCCATCGGACAAAACTGCCCCAGTAAAGTGGGAATCTACCAGTTACTCTTATTCGCTGGCGTTTTATCACAGCCCGGAAGATATCGATAGTTTGAACAGCGCTTACAGCGACCTTACCGTGTTACGGCCCATGGCTCAAAAACCCGTGAATGTCGCCAAACCCTCAGGGAAAATACTTGTCGGCGAATGGTTAAGCAATCATCGCGTCGAGAAGACGGATTCCGGTTGGTGGTGCTGGGAGGGAAGCCGAAACTTTCTGTTTGCTGACGGCCACGTACTTTACCTTGAGGCCAACAAAATTCGTCCGGCCCGCGACGGCTTCCCAAACCCGAACCTTACAATCCACGGCATCCGCGGCATTGACTGGCCTCGATAGTTATCGACTACGGCTTTCCATACTAAATCGCCGATATTAACAACAAAGGGAAATGTCTGCTTCGCCGGCTGATACGAGGTGCAAAAATGATAAAAATAACGACACAAAACAGGGTGCTCATAATACTGGTCATTACAGTATCGCTGGCCGGCTGTAAAGATGATGGAAAGCAAAAAGCTCTTGCCGAAGCAGCCCAGGCAAGAGCCGAAACTGTCAAGCTCAAGGCCGAGACAGTCCAGTTGAAGAGCGAGGTCAGCTACCTGAATGAAAAGCTTGCCGCCGCAAACCAGGCGAAAGACAACCTTCAGATACAGTTAGACCAGTCGATTGAAGACAGCAACGCAACGACGACCGATGCAGAGGACGTTCAGCAGGAAAACGACAAACTCAAGACGCATCTGGCCGAGCAGATAAAAAAAACCGGCGAACTGGAAAAGCAGGTTGAAACGCTCAAGGCGGTAATTAACGTGCTTCAAGCCAGAATAGAGCAGCAAAAAGTCACAGAACAACCAAAGGCAACGGAGCAGACCAAAACCGACAAGTAAGGATTGTTTTTTCAGCGGCCGTTCAGTTTGCCGACAATGTAATTGACTATCGAATTGACGGTGAACAGTTCGCCCAACTTATTGATGTCCGGGTCATTCTGGAAAACAGATATATCTGTGTGAGGCATCTTCTCTCTTAACTCCGCAAGGCCTTTGGCGGTTAATTTGCCGTTGCTGACCAGCTCATGATTGTTCATCAGCGTCTCGGCGGGGAAAAGCTCCTCTCGCGGAATCTTAATATCGAAGGCCTTTTCCAGCCGAAAGACGATGTCTAAAAAGTCGATGCTCTCCGCCCCCAAATCGCCCATCAGCGTCGCCGAACCCTTTACCTCTTCTTCATCAACACCCAGGGCATCAACCAGCGCCTCCCGCACCTGCTCAAAAACCTGCGCTTTTGTGGCTGCCATACTCTGCCTTACCCTTCCCGGCTGCGGCCCGGCAGTATCCTCGCCGACGCCACCCAGCCGATCGATAAATTACCGTATTTGCCCCTCGCAGGCAATACCTCGAAATCTAAAAGAATATCTTTACTCGAAAAGTGCGATGTGGTATGATTTAGCCGTTTTAGAGGGTAAGCCAAGAGGAATTGTATGACGACGAGGTTAGACGGCAACAGACCGACCGTAAGAGGAGCGATATCAGTCGTCAGCTTTGTCGGCAACTTACCGATATAATATCAAAATGCCATTTTTAGGAGGTTAGGGAAATGGAAACAAAACCAATCAGATTTTTTATTGTGACGACAGGTCTGCTTCTCTGTTCAATCGCATCGGTCTATGCTTCCACCCCGTGGCTGCATACAGAAGGTAATCAAATTAAAGACCCTGCCGGCAATGTCGTTATTCTAAGAGGCGTCGATTTGATTGACCTGGGTTTTATGGTGGATTGGCATGGCGGGGCAGCCGAAATGATTGACCGTCTGACAGACAAAACCGACGACGATGGAATTTCGCCGGGCTGGTATCCAAAAATAATCAGGATTAACATCACCCCGGCCGATTCGGTAAGCGGCTGGCCGCATCGTTTTAACCCCGATTATGACCATTTCTATTATGGGTATCTGAGGCCAATTGTCGATTATTGCAAATCAAAAGACGTTTACGCAATCATCGACTGGCATTACGTCGCCAACACATACGAGCACGTTGAGTCAACAAGCGAGTTCTGGGAATATATGGCGCCGAAATTCGCCAACGATTCGCACGTCCTTTTCGAGCTTTTCAATGAGCCGATGAATGACCTTTATGGCGACTGGATTTTTAATGACAATGATACCGCTGACTGGCTCAGCGTCCGACAGGATATGCAGACATGGGTCGATATCGTGCGGACGTATGCGCCTAAAAATCTCATCCTCGTGGCCGGCTCTAACTACGCGCAGATACTCAAGCCAATAGTCGATAATCCAATAGATGGAAACAACATCGTATATGTTGTGCATATTTATCCGGGCCATTATTATAACTGGTGGTGGTCGAATAGTTATCAGTATTTTTCGAGAAGTCATCAGGATGAGATAATGTCCTGTGCGGCCGTATATCCTGTTATGATGACGGAATGGGGATTCAGCCAAAGCAATAACCCTGATCCCGGTGATTTGCTTAATGGCACAATTACCGACTACGGCCAGCCATTGATGGACTTTATTGAAGGACTTGGCATCGGCAATAGCGCTTGGGTAGCCAGTTACGACTGGGGTCCGCCGATGTTCTGGAATCCGGGAGGGTGGCCTCCGCAAGAAGGCCCATGGCAGCTTCGTCGCGGCGAAGGCGAAATGGGCGGCTTCGTGAAAGACACACTTTACGCGAAGAGAAACGACAACCAGCCCTGCGATACCACAAAGACCGCTATCGAAGTTTCACGTTTGAGCTACAACTTCGGAAATGTGGAGCTGGGAAAATCGAGCGTGTTCACTGTTTCCATCTCTAACAAAGGTTGCGGCCCGCTTATTATCAGCAGCGTCGGCCTTAAGACAGATTTCGCTATAACCTCATTCTCGTCTCCGTTGGCAACCATACAGACGAACGAAAATGTAAATCTGGATATCGCCTATGCCCCGACAATCCTCGGCAACAATGCGGCCATTCTTGTGATTAACAGCAACGATACAAGCAACCCCTTAGTCGAAGTTAAACTCAACGCAAAAGGCGTATTAACACTGTTGTCGCCTTCAACACAGGCGGCAAATATCATGGTTTTCTTCGATGAGTCCGTCGAACAAGGCACTTTACAATGGGCGCCGCCAGGAAACGGGCACCCTCCCTCTTTCGCCAGGCCATTCCAGAAAATTATGAGAAGTATGATTGAGGCGGCAGCAAAATCGATTGAGCAGGGAAAATATGAACAAGCGTGCAGCCAGCTAAATAAAATCAAAAAATATTTCGATGGTCAGAACAATCCGCCTGAGAATATAACCGGCCCGGCGGCACAGCAAATGGTCGGCAAATTACAGCTACTGATGCAAACACTCGGATGTAAATAAAGTAATGTTACCTGTTAACCAAGGGCTGCGAGGGACAATCTCGCAGCCCTTTTTTGCGCCAAATTCCGGCTGCCAATAATTCGCAAAGTAAAGTAGAATGCCTACGCAATGAAAATGCTGCGAAAAATCTGGCCCGCTCTGGTGATGCTCGGGTTTATTGTTGTCTTCTTTAGAGAAAACATATTCCCCGACCACGGCAACTTCCTTGGAGGTATCGACGTTGCCCAGTACTTCCTCTGGCACGCCCAATTCATAAAGGAGCAGCTCCTGTCAGGAAGTGTCCCGCTTTGGAACCCTTATTATTACAGCGGGCATCCGTTCATAGCCAACCCTCAGACGTTTGTTTTTTATCCCGCCACGCTGTTGTTCGCGGCATTACCTTTGCCCTGGGCATTCAATATCGACACAGTTTTGCATATTTATTTGGCGGCAGCGGGAATGTACTGTTTCGTATTGCTCATCACGGAATCCAGAAGCTCCGGCCTTGCTTCGGCGGTTGTTTACAGTTTAAGCGGGTATTTTATGACCAGGATTTACGCCGGCCACCTGACGATGATTCATACGGCCGCGCTGCTGCCCTGGATTTTTTACCTTTTTGAAAAGGGGTACAAAACAGGCCAAACTCGCTTTTTTCTTATTACAGGTCTGGTGTTCGGCCTGCAGATTCTGAGCGGTGAGCCGCAAAACAATTACTATACGGTTTTGTTTCTCGCGATTTATGCTCTTATCAGGCACTTTTCCACGTCTCACCACAAACATCATCCTTTTTATCAGCCGGGGATATTTTTAGTTTTGATTCTGCTTGTGGCATTCGGAATCAGCGCTGTCCAGGTCTTGCCGTCTCTGGAGTTTATGTCGCTCAGCGACAGGGCTGAAAAAACATATCAATTCGCCACCGCTTACTCATTCCCTCCTCAGAATTTCTTTACGTTCCTGGTGCCTGTGATTGAGAATTCCTCATTAAAGCCGGACGTGGAATTTGCCGGCTATATCGGGATTCCGGCAATCATTCTCGCGGGAATAGGCGCGGCTTTTTACAGACATTCCCCGCATACCTGGTGTTTCAGGATTATGGCCCTTATCGCCGCTGCAATTATGCTGGGTAAATACACCCCCTTATACCATTTGTTCTACAATTGCCTTCCCGGCATTTCAACTTTTCGTATACCCGCACGCTGTCTGGTTATCTTTGTCTTCTCTATGGCCATACTTGCAGGTTTTGGTATTCAGCATATATGTGAAACAACAATCACAAGAAAACATCACATAGCCGCAATGGGTTTGTGTGCCGTGTTGCTACTGTGCTTATTCGCCGGAGCAGCGTTCTTTCAGGTTCCACTGGCTTCAAAAGATATAGTGTTAGCCGTTGCTTTTTTCGTTGTCGCATTTGTCATTCTGGACCTGGGCCGGTTTGCGAAAAACAAATCTGTTGTCGCCGGCGTGATAATCGCTGTCCTGTTTATTGACCTTTATCTGATTTATTATCCACGCATACCCATAATGAATGAGACAGAGTGGCTTACAAAGGAACCATACAAATTCTCATTCGAAAAAGATCCCGCATTTTGTCGGGTTGCATCACCTCTTGATGCTCAATTTGGGATGGATTTTCGTTATTATGGCGTCAATGCTTATACGCCTATAGTATTGGGGCGGTATTTTCGATTTATGCACGAGATGGCCAACGTTCCTACTTCGAAAACAACAAGACATACTCTGAATCCTCAGATATTCAATCGAAATTCAGTCTTTAGTTCAAAAGTATTGGGAATCAAATGCGCGATAGTCAAAACCAGAAACGGTTTCGAGTTAATAACCGCCGAAAAGGTTATGCCGCGAGCGGTTCTGGTTAAGCAAGCCATAGTTCTACCACGATTGGAAGACCAAATGCAGTATATAAAGAGGTCCGATTTCGACCCTCAAAAACAGGTTCTGCTCGAAGCAGTCCCGCCTGAAAATGTGCCGCCAAATCCGAAAGGGACGGAGGCGCCGCCGGACGGGAATAACGTTGTGATTACTAAGTATCAGCCGAATCGAATTGAGTTGAATTGCGTTTCGGACAGCGACACCTATCTGGTCTTGAGCGAGCTTTTCTATCCGGGCTGGCGGGCATACATAGACGGCGACAAGGTGCAAATCCTGCGGGCCGATTATCTGCTGCGGGCCGTTCCCCTTACCGCCGGCAGGCATAACGTGGTTTTCGTTTACAGGCCGGCGAGCTTCCTGATTGGCGCGGCGATAACGATATTCACTCTTTTGCTTTTGGGGGCACTCTATCTCCTGCTCTATTTTCGCCCGCCTGACAAACAAAAATCGGGGTGACTGGATTCGAACCAGCGGCCTTCCCTCAGGGACGCTCTAAGCCAACGAGGACGTTTTTATCTTTCTACTTACCGTTCACCTGTCCATTCGCCTTCGGCGAATCGGGGCAACTGTCCTTCGTTTGAACCGCTACTTAATGCATTTCTTGAAATCCTCATAAGTAATAACACCGAACTTCAGTTAGTACAAGAACTTGCAAGAAAATATGCTTAATATTCGTTGGCCTTTCGCCTCTTATGAGCATCGGATCGACAATCCTAAACAGTGTTTTGTAAGTATTTGTGAATAAACGGTTTATACTTGTCAAATAAAGACTTGCTGACCGAAGTGCAACCGAAGCGTAACAGTAGCTCAAACGAGCATGCCTGTTGCAAATTCTGTTGCAAATCGATGGCTCGGATTGATCCATTAAAAACTGTTTTTAGGTGCGGATATAATTTATAAGCTGCTTGTAATATCAGCTTTCCCAAAAACTTAGCATCGGATGAGTTTTTTTATAGTACGCCGTTGTTTATTGGAGCCATTCCTGGGCAAAGCGGGCAAAGTCAATCAGATTAACTGTGCCGTCTCCATTGGGCGATGGGGCAATATCACCAACGAAAATGGAATTGGTTTGCAGCCAGTCATTAACCAGAAGCTTCAAATCTTCGAAATCAACAATCCCGTCGTGGTTAAAGTCGCACAGTTTGTAGCCGACCCTGATATAGAATGAATTCGTTTTGGTATCAGAGCCGGTGGAATTGGAAACCGTAAGACTTGCCAGGAAGTTACCCGCGTTTGAATACTGATACGACGGATTTTGCTGCGAGCTTGTATTGCCGTCTCCGAAATTCCACGCCCAGGAAGTTGGCTGGCCCGTTGATGCGTCGGTGAAGCTGACGGAAAGCGGCGGCTGGCCGTTAGTGACGTCCTGTGTGAAGTCGGCAACGGGCTGCGGCGCCCTTGCCAGGATGCATGCGGTTTTCGTTACGACGTCGGAACCATAGGCGTTGCTGGCCGTAAGAGTTACGGTGTAAAGATTCGGCTCGGTATAAGTGTGAGACGGATTTTGCGAGGAGCTTGTCCCGCCGTCTCCGAAAGTCCACGACCATGAAGTCGGACTGTATTGCGACTGGTCGGTGAAATCAACATGCAAAGATACGGTTCCGCTTGCAGGCGTATATGTAAATGCAGCCACGGGCACAGGATTTACTGTTATATAGTTGACCTCTGTTAATGTGTTGGTTCCGTGGGCGTTTGTAACGGTCAAGCTGACGCTATATGTTCCCGGGGTGTTATAAATATGCGTTGCGTTCTGGTCTGTGGAAGTGTTGTAGTCGCCGAAATCCCAAAGCCAGCTAAACGGACCGTTTGTGGATTGGTCCATGAAGGTAACCACACGTGGGGGGTTGCCGACCCGCTGGATAGCCGGAGCGGAAAAATGGGCCACAGGCGCCAGCAGAGCACTCGGCGTGGCCTTGACCATAAACAGATTGTTGTTGTTTGAACCAATTAGAATCTCCAAATCAGGAGTGTGATTGATATCAGCGACGGCAGGCGAGGAGAGAAGCCAGAAGCCGGGCGAGAGGGGTAGCGGGGGCGGGTTCACGGCGCCCTGGCTGAAACTGATTATGTACAACTGCCCGTCGTTTGCTCCCACGATGACTTCCGGCAGGTCGCCGTATAGGGGATGGATATTGTTAATCGAGTCGATATTTGCGATGACTGGTGTCGAGCGGACCATGCCTCCGCACTGGAACGTCCCTATGCATAACGGCCAACCGCCCATTTCCTTCAGGGCATACACCTTGCCGTCGTCGCAGCCGAAGGCCACTTCTGACGCATATGAGCCGCCAGATCCGCCCATAAAGCCGATGGCGGGTGACGACTTAATGGGCAGAAGCGCTCCAGTGGCGTAGCTCCAGACAAAAGTCAACATTAAGTTATTATAATTCACGCAATACAGCTTGCCGTCATCCGACCCGAAGATAATCTCCGGCCCCGGCACACCCTGAGCTAAATCCGCGATGGCTGGGGTTGTGGTTATCGGGAGGCTCGGAGCCGGCGTAGCATAAGAAGCAATGAGAAGCCCGTTACTGCTGAGGACATACAGAGTTCCGTCATTTCCTGTAATCGCTGTTTCAAGTCCTGGACTGTTCGGCTCGATATTGGCAACAGCAGGTGAGGAAGTAAATGGCAGCATCATCCCAGAAGCATACGACCATCGCTGCATTCCATTTTTGCCAATGGCGTAAACACGGCCGTCGTTACATCCAATAATTGTCTCTTTTCCATTACAGGGGTCGGCATCGATATCCGCGATAACCGGTGTCGAATCAAATCCCTGTCCCGGGACAGGGGCATTGAAGTCGTAGATGCTATTCCCATCTTTGGTGTATGCGTGAACGCCCGTTGCTGAACCTATAACGATGTCCAGATTGCCGTCGTTGTCGATATCACCGATGGCCGGAGTGGATTTGCTTGTACCGATATTCTTTGACCAGAGCTGCACCTTCTGATTATTGAGGACATACAGCTTTCCCGCGGCTGTATTTGTGGCAAAGGCAATCTCCAGCCCGTTGACTGCGTTGCCGTCGAGGTTGGCCGCAACCGGAGAACCTGCGATTGGTCCGTTGGCGACAAAGTTCCAGGCTGTGGAATAACCAAGCAGGCCATTTATTCTTCCGCTGTATGTTGCCTGGCTCGAAGTGCGCGGCGCGTTTTTCTTGAACATCGGCCAATCCAGCGCCTTATAGACATTTAATTGTTTCGTGACCGGCGCTGACCATAAGGAGTTACTGTCCTGAACACTGAAAGATATAGTATGGAATCCCGGCGTCAGGTGGTTTGTGTTAAAGTCCTTCGCAGTGGACAGGTTTCCGTCTATATCTGACTGCCACTGCCAGCCAATGATGGCGTCGCCATCATAGTCATACCCCCCGCCTTTAAAGCATACGGTTTCACCTTCTATAGCCGGTGATGGGGAGATTGAATATATATAGGCATTGGGTCTGCATTTTACCTGTATCCAATGGTTTGAGTCCTTCCTGACCTTGTTTCCGAGCGTATCATAATCCGACAAATAGGGACTGTACCAGCCGCGGTCTACATAGACATGGTAAGTTATTCCGTTAAAGTTACCGTCCGGCGCATTTATATCGTTACTTTCCACGTATGGATCACCATCACCGAAGTTGAATTCGTACTTGACGATTTTGAGGTCCGGCTCATCGACATGGGAAGCAGAAGCATCGAATTTAATAGCATCCTCGCCCGCAATGGCAAAACCCCGCGCAGGTATGTTAAAATCAAGCGAAGCCACGGGGGTATGGGTATATCGGCCGTTAAAAACTATCGATTGATTTCCCAGAAGGGACTTTTTTTCGTTGTTTGTCACAGGCAGGCAGTAGCCGGGGACACTGTCATATTCAATTATCCAATCTCCCGCAGTGGACGTGGTGGAACCTTCCAGACGGCCGCGACCTACAATTGCCGCCCCTTCGGCGGCGCCATAACCTGTAACCCTGAAAAAGGCCGAATCATTGTTGGTATTAACGTCTATCTCACCTTCCTGGTGTGTGTAATTACCATTAAAAGTTATGCTTTGGCCGTTACCCAGATATTTTGAGTCACCATATGGAGTATCGTAATAAGTGACATCCCAGAAAGTCACTGAGTAAGTGCCCGGAGCGGCCTGTGCATTCCAGTGTGTGCCTGAAGCATTGAAGTTGTTGGGTCCGGAGATAGAGAACGAGGCGTATTCATTATTTGTGGTAACTGTGATGCTGCCGGCCGGGGCGACATACTTGCTGATATCTATCTGATGAGAACTCCACGACGATGTTGCGCCGAGATAATCCTTGGCCTGGACCTGCACTGTGTATGTGTTGACATCATGAAACTTATGTGTTGTCGTATAGCTTGCACCACGCTCCGACGGCCAGAAATAAGCTGTTGTTGGTGAGCCGTCGCCCCAGTTGAAGCGGTAACCCACACGGTCGTTTTCTCTGTCACCGCTGTGAACGGTAAACTTGACGTAAGAATCGTTATAGTCGCTGGCAGGAGCGTTGATATCAGGCGTATTGGGGCCAGCATTAGCAGCAACTACAAAGTATTCCGTGTCGGAGGGTTCCGACATCAGCCCGTCGGTATCAATGGCCCTTGTAAATATGTAGTATGTTCCTTCGGGGTAATTACTGTCCATTGCTGACGGCGTGTAGGTAAAGGAATTTGAATCCGACCAGCCGCTCGAATACCAGCCAGTGTCTCCCTCGCGATGGTAATTGAAAACATATTGCAGCGGGTCGCCGTCCGGGTCGGTTGATGAGGTGTAGAAAGTATGAGGGTTGTTGCGGTATAAAATGTGGTCGGAGGGCACCGTTGGCTTTGCGGGTTTGGCCGGCGGCAGGCCTGTTACATTAATATCCTTAATCAACGTATTATTGGCTCTGTCTGCCTCGTTGCCGATGTTGCTATACGGGTCCACAGTTGCCTTCAATGTATATTTGCCTCTCTTGAGAAAAACATAATTCGGCTCCCTGTAAATAGTGTAATGAGCCCTGAAAGTATCTATCTTATCGTAAGATACGATTTTGATAAAATTGACATCGTTAGGTTCGCGAACCCAAAGAGTGTAGCCAGTTTGCTGATAATCGGCCAGCGGTGTGCCGCCATAATTGCTGATGGCGACCCAGAAACCATCGCCTCGCTGCGGATGATGCCGGCTGGTAGCTATGTCCGAGATGGCAAGGTCAGGCGGGCTGCCGTAGGTATCCTCAACATATAATGTAATCTCGGGAATCACTCCGAACATAATGCCGAAACCGCTGCCGGTAACACAGCCGGATGCGTCCGACCATAATCCCACCCATAAAGTATGCACGCCCGGCTCTGTAGTGAATGTGCAATATTCTATGAGCCGCTCTCCCTTTCCGGCATCGATTGCATCGTTGATTTGAGTTGCTAAATCAACGTATGAGTAGATAAATTCTCCCAGTTCGGCGGCTTCCTCAATTTCATCTATTCCGCATTCACCCAGCAGGCTTAAAATAATATCGATGATTTTCATCGTTACGTCATCCCAGCCTAACGCTGGATTGATGTCGTTTCTATGCACTGAGTGATTGTCGAGCTGCCACTGCCATGCAGTACCGGCAAAAGAAGCCGCGCCGAAAGTAATCGCATCGCCGACATAAATTATGTTCACTTCCGCCGTAACGGTAGAATCAAAGGGCGTCTCAAACCTGATACACTGCCAGGCAGATGCGGTGCTGCCTCCAACCCACGCGGAAGAATAGACGCTGGTGTAGCCCGTATTGAAGTTGGCGCCTGCATTAACCGGGGCATAGCCGATGCTATGGGTTGACTTCGAGCTATTGTAATAATCCGTTGTTGAGGCGTTGGAATCCGGTGAAGAAGAAGGCACAAAGGTTTGGGTAAAACTGCCAGGGGCAATTCCGGCGAAGCCGATTAAGGCAAAAAGGCATGTCAAACCGAACGGTTTTATCCTGTTTTTAACCATCGCAATTCACCTCCCAAGTAAATAAATACTCCACGCAAATTGCACAAACAAGTGTATCGCTTAAAACTTCAAAAGTCAAGAGGTTTTGCCGTATTTTTTCACCAGTTGTTGTGAGAGAGTTTCCGATACTTCCTTTCGGCATTGGGGCTGATAGTCGGCCACTGGCTGTGGACAGGTAAGCCCGGAAACATCAGAGAAAACCTTGTACCAGATGGCACTGTGGGCTTTGCCAGAATTAGCTTGAAGGTATCGAATAGAAAATAGACGCATCCCGACTAACCGTCCTGGCATGTTGACCCGTTGCGGCTTATACTTCCTCTTGCGAACTCAGTAAAACCGGCAGAGTGCCCTGAATGAGAGCATAGTGGATCTAACCCGTTGTTCTCCAATATGTTATATCTCACCAGCAAAATACTATGACCCCATAAGATCATATTATCAGGTTGGAGTTTCGTTGGGCTTTCGAAAGAACAAGTCGGCCCTGACAGGTGAATTTCAAAAAACGCTCCAAATGCTATACCATCCTCTGGGATGAACTACCTGTGGTCGGATATATAAAATGTTTGCCATTTTTTTATTTTTCATAACTCGCTGATATTGCGATACTTACAAAATGACCAT
>Ga0315294_10005833_pt1 | contig 13518 bp, 30 predicted proteins | sample YL17G13_40_MG_FD_203626 | JGI IMG/M metagenome (GOLD analysis project Ga0315294, IMG submission 203626) | Sediment microbial communities from Yellowstone Lake, YNP, Wyoming, USA - YL17G13_40 | ecosystem: Environmental > Aquatic > Freshwater > Lake > Sediment | place: USA: Wyoming | collected... | reverse complement strand
TATTTTTTTGAATACCAGGCCCGGAAGTTTCTCCTTGAATTGCATAACCATTTGGAAATTTATTTGAAAGATCATATTTTTTAGCTAATATCCAAAAAATATTTTTGTTACTTTCTTTAAATTCATAATTATGCCCACAGACCCCAAATGCATTATCATATTTATAAAAAGTTGAAGAAGTGCCATCAATTTTTTCAGTAATATAAAATCTATTGTTTTTATATAATTCTAATAAAGGAATACAATTTTGTATTCTTTCTTCATCAGTTATAGGTATAAAACCAGGTATCCTTCCTTTTACATCTCCAGATATATTTGCGTCTAAGGGAGGATTGTATTTATAAATATTTAAAATTTCAGATACATCGGTATTTATTTTAATATCCTTATTAATTTCAGGAAATATACTTAAGGGAAGGGCAAGCCCTTGAGATATTTGACCTTTTAATTTAATAGTTTTTAAACGATAGCCTTCAACTTCTCTTCCATTATCAATTATACTTTTTTTAAGTGTTGAACCTTTATTCATAAAACTATATTGTTCAACATTTGGAAGTAATGAATCAATTTCATGATATATACATTTATCACCAACTTTAAATTCATTTTTTCTTACAACACACTTCCATCCTTTTATACAAACCATTTCTATATTATCTGCTCCTTCTATTGGAGTTACATTGTTAATAATCTGAATAGTAGCAAGTCTTCTCATTTAACCTTCCTTTTTTTTAATTTTATATTTTGATTTAATCAACTTAATCATTTTTTCATTTTTTAACACAAATTCTCCCATTCGACAATTAGTATTTTTTCGTTCTATTTGTACATGATTAAAACACGGAGTTTTTTTATACCAAGGGAATTTATGAATGCCACATAAAAATTCCCCTGGAATATTACCTGTAATATGTCTGCATCTTTGATTTGTAGGTTTATATTCAATATTTTCTTCTCTCTCAACACTTTTTCGTGGACCCAAATTTTTTAATACTATTATGACATCATATGTTATACAACAATATCCACAATGCAAGCAGATCATTTTATTACCTCTTATTAGTGAACAAAATATCAAATAAGCGACGAGGGGAACAACCTTACTGCCTCATCCCTCCTCATTCATTAATACTAAACTTTTGATATTTATAAATTTACTTTTAGAGGAATTTATATAACTTGCAAACCAAATTTTATAACCCCTCTTTTCATAAGATATTTTTAGTTTCTTTATATATTCACAAGCTTCTTTTACAGATTTTATATCAATTGTATCTCCTATGTCTCGCGATCCGTATGAATTGTCTTTATCTATTATTCCCCAATATAATTTTCCCATATTTTTCTCCTAAATGTCAATTCTATTATTGCTTTGATTGAATATAAAAGTATCATCGTGGTTTAGTCCTTAGTTTTATTCTATTTTTTCTATTATTGTTCCATAAATAACTCCTAAATAAATATAATGGAGTCTTTTATATTCTTGCATAATAGTTGTTCGATATTCTCCTATATAAGTTTTATCACTCGCTATTTTGACAGATACTAAAGGTCCCCCAATATATTTTTTTACAGCTATTTCAAGAAGGGAATCAACTTCTTTTAATGTGGTATCGCTTTTGATATTTTCAGAAAAATATGTAAATCCAATAACTAGATTAATCAATTCATTCCACAGAGTTATGTTCTCCACATATTTAATACCTAATTTACCAGCAACCTCTTCACCAGTTGATTCAAGAATTTGAGCAATTCCTTTTGCTCCTTTTTCTGATCTTAATCCGACTTCAAAATTTGACTCAATTCTAATCAAGGACGGATAAATTTCCCAAGGAATATTATAAACAGTTGCAAAATCTTCAAATATATATGAATAGTATTTTGCCTCATACGAAGACAGTTTTGGATATGCTATAATTAAAGATTTTTGCATATTCAATAACTTCTGTTCTTTGTCCTTGTATTGTTCAATTTTCTTTTCATAAATTTGACAATTGCATTGTTTATGTGAAAAATATTTATTATACCATATATAATATGTTGATAAAAAAATAACTATAAAACTTATAATTAAAAAATATTTCATTATTATAATTCCTTAGTTAAAAATTTATATAAAAATAATTTTATGGCTTATTGCCCATTGTGCATTATATAATTCATTAGTACTTTTATTAATTTTTTCCCGAATACATTCATTTAATAATGTTTCAAATTCTTCTATTTCTACTGTATTGAGAGTTCCGTTATTTATATTAATTCTAATTTTAAATTTAATTATCATAAGCATTCCTTTCTTTTGATATTTATAAATTTACTTTCAGGAGAATCTTTATAGTTTGCAAACCAAATTTTATAACCCCTTTTTTCATAAAATATTTTTAGTTTTTTTATACGTTTACAAGCTTCTTTTAAAGATTTTACATAAATTAAATCGCCTACATCTCGCGATCCGTATGAATTGTCTTTGTCAACTATTCCCCAATGTAATTTCCCCATATTTTTCTCCTATAAATTATTTTTTTTAATTTCATTAACTATTTTAAATTTCCATTCAAAATTAAGTTTAATATTATCTTTAATTAACTCTTTAATAGAAATATAACCCGATTCAAATGTTTCTTCTAAATTATACATTCCAAAAGCTTCTGTTTGATTTTCTTTATTATCTTTTTCTATTATATACCAATTAATTATTGTAAGACTAGAAGGTAAATTTTTAAAATAATGCAGATATATTACTGCATTATTTTTATTGCCATATTGTTCATTAACTATTGGCATATCATTAAAAATTTTTTCAAATTTGTTTATTTTATCTTTAATTTCTTTTTCTTCTTCTCTTTTTTCTAATTCTTCAATTTGTTGTTTACAAACAAATTGATAAAAAATTTTTGGTATCATATAATTTTCCTTATTCTTTTTTATTTTAAAATTCGCTGGTTCAGTAAGTATATTTTAATATGAATTTTTTGTAAATTATTATTTTTTTTTACGATATTTATTTTTTTTACGATTTTTCTTACTAATTTTATTTATTTGATTTATATCAAATGAATTTGAATTTTGATAATAAGAATCATTTCTAAATATTTCTTTTGATATAGATTCCATTGCCATTGCTAATAAAAGTGTTGTATTTTTTTTCATTTATTCAGCTCCTATTTCTATTATAATTAAAAAAACTGGAAACTAATAACTTTAACAATATTAAGATAATTAATATTGGATGGAAAAGTGTTAGTTAGTTTCCAGAAACGATTCGCAAGCATTGTTTTTTTAAAACAATATTTTTATTACTATATCCATAGTAATAATAAATACTGAGACAAAAAAACACAACGCGGCTGTTTCAAATATTATCAGCATTTTCTAGCATTTCTTCTTTTGCATATTCTATTTTAAATTTCTGATAATCAGAGAACGTGAGATTGATTGAGCTCACCCTTTCGCTCAGTTGTTTTATCAGGACACATCTTTCCTTCACTTGGACTGTTAATAAGTTGATCTGATTTTCCATAAGAAGCTCCTTTAAAAATTGTGAGGTAAACGGTTCATTATAGTTATACCAGATAATAACGATTAATAACAAAAAAAATGGGCATTAAACCCATTCTAAAACGATGTACTTACATCATTTTATTGCTCCACGAACTCGCTCTGAACGAGTTCATGAATCTATCCGCTCCCGCACGAGCGGACATTTCCTTGTCCAGAACTCTCGCCACAGGGATTCCAGGGGCCGAGATGGTACCGTTAACCAACCTTGGATCGGCGTTGTATATTGGAATAAGGCCGCCATCTCCGGTGGCACTTCCATAAGTGCTCGCAGGAGCTCTCATGGAAGTACCACCGTACAAGGAGATGTTCCTTGTATAAGACCCAGAAACATTCCTATAATGACCCTGAAACATAACCCTGAGAGTGTCCTGTGCAAATAAATAGCCATACACACGATTGTCAGCACTATTATCTTTGAAGTCATAGTTGCTGACAAGAGACGAATCGAGAATGGAAATGTCACCCCCTGACACTAATGCTAAGGCATCTCTTGATTTTGTAAGATCTAATTCTTTATATAAGATCTTCCCTATAATGACGATGTCCTTTCTTGTTGTCACTATAGTGAGTCTCCCCTCAAGAATTCCATACACCAATACTATTTGGTTAGTTTTTACAATGGGATTTTGTAAAATCGAAACATTAGAGACCCATGTCTGCCATGTTTTCCCAAGAATTGACTTTCTCCTTAGATCGAAAACCTTATTCTTTAATACTATCATGACGGAATCAAATCCGTCAGCGATACTATAATTGTAAGTAGTACCGGAAAAAGACGCAGGAGTCACATTTTGTACATCGATTTTATTGACGAATTCATAGTTTGGAAACCTCTCTTCGAACCAATTGGCTGGTGGCTTGTCTGAAGCAGACTTATCAAAACGTGTAATTCCGTTTTGATAGATGGTAGGATAATTAACTCTGTCTACTTGAGTTAACGAGGCTGGAGGTTTTAGGAACCTCCTTGCAGAAGTAAGAAGCCCAGTTACATGGGCGCCACCACCCATAAAACTTGCAACTCTTACATTGCCGTTTGTGTGATAGTCACCATTTATTACCTTTGATACCCACAAGGATGCAGCGGTCCCCGTATCGTCCTCAAAAAGAGTCCAATACTGCATGCTTTTAAAATTACAATTAATTTCAGAAATGCTAGTAATTGTAGAATTTGGAAGTAGGCATGACGATGAAACATTCTCAGAGTAAAGTGGATCAGAGATTTCTGTTCCAACAATGCTAATACTCGGAGTAAATCCATTAATATCTCCTAAACTTAATATAGAGTAATCAATTGATCCTCCAGTCTGAGCTAATGATAAATATCTAAATCCAATATTTAGTCCAGCTTCGTTTGCCCAGAAACTTTTAATGGAATCTGCCATTCTTTTATTTCTATCGCTACCGATAGAAATAAATTTAACGAATCCCGTACAGAGTATTAGAATCATTGCTGAGAAGACAGTAAAGAAAATTAAAGTACTTCCTTTGTTATTACTCATAAATGCCTCCCTAAATTTTGTATGTTATCACAGTCGTTAGGTCGATTGACGTCGGCTGCGGTTGGTTGTAATCAATAGTTACCTTTATTTTCTTGCTAGGAATTGTTACAGATCCCTCAACATAATCTATTGAAGTTATCTCTACTTTTATAGAAGAGCTCTTTAAATTTCTCCAGATCACTTTATTCGGGATTGTAATCGTTCCAACTGCCAGGTTTAAATAACTCTGGCCAGGAGCATACTCTGATTGTTCTAAAATTGATTGAGCAAGTTTGTAGGCTTTTGCCTCAAACATTATTCGTTTATTAACCAACGAACCACCACCGACAATGGTGATGATAGCCATGCATGTTATCATGGCGATAGTCAGCGAAACCATTAATTCAATTAAAGTAAAGCCATTCTTATTCATAAAATACTCCTTAAAAAATTTAATAATACATTAAGCAATCATTCAATTGCTCATTATAGTTATACCATATAATAACGGTTAATAACTAAAAAAAAGCGTATTTGTTAATACGCTTTTAAACATGATTATTCGTTGTCAATAAAATTTTAATAAATTATAAATCTATACTTCTTTTTTTTCAATATTTTTGCTTTAACAATACATACAGAAAATTTACTAAATTTTTTTTTACTACCTGTATATATAGGATCAGAAAAGATGCAATCTTCATAAGTTAAATTTAAAACATTAATACAAAAATATTCTACAACAGATTGTATTTCAGTAGTAAATCTAAAAATATTTTTATTTTTAGGTATTATTAAATCGATCATAGCATCCCCTTAATTTAACTATTTTTATTATACAACTTCAAACCAATGATATTTAGTTTTCATTGGTATATAATTTTTAGGTGATTTTTTTCCACATGATTTACAAATCTTATTTGGAATAACATTGATATGAAAATTATCATCATCGTATCCATAACTTTCTTCTTTTTCACCACAATGTTCACATATATAAATTGCATTAAAATCTCTTCTCAGTATATTTATAATTTTTTCTATCTTCATTTAAAACATATTCCTTTGTTATAAATTAGTATATTAATAATATGATAATTATGATACTTGTTGTTATATTTTTATCTATTTTAATAATATTATTATTATTTAGTTATAATAATAGATCAATTAAAAAGGTAGAGAAATTTCTTATTTTATATAATATAAAATATAAAAAATGGTATGATATGAATAAAAAAGAACTTGTAATCACACCACTTGTAGATCATTTTATTTTTGATTATTATGGAGAATTTAAACATGTTGAATTTAATGAAATTGATTTAGATGAAGAGTCTTTTAATAAAATTAAATTGATTAATTAATATTTCTAATTATTTCTTCAATTTTATATAATGTATTTTTTTCAATTATCATATTTTTTCTATTTTGATAATACCATGGTTTGATATCAAGTTTACCATTTATTGAAAGGCCAGCCCCAATCCAATCTGCAATCATTTCCTTTATATATAATTTAGGAATTGGAATTGAATTTAATCCTCCACTGTCTTTTACTATTACCCAATAATTCCAATGATGTTTGTTATTTTTTTGATGATGCCACCATGCTTTATCAAACAGTAATATTTGTTTTTCCGAAAGACTTTGTGAATTTTTTCTTTGTAATCCGTTTGGATAATAAAATCTATTAGCATAAGGAAAAAATTCTGATGGAAGAAATTTACTCCAATCATGAATAATTCCTAGCCATAATGGGCATTTTGTAATTTTACACGCTTTAAGTACAAATAATTTATGTTTTATTAAATATATAAAATAGTTAATATATTGTTTCATTTTTTTTCCTTTGTTAATAGTTTTTAATGTTATATATTGGTACAATATGGCCCTTTATTGAATGTACTAAAATTAATATTTATAACATTTACATTCTTTATTACTTGTTCTAAACTTCCATTTGCTTGAAAATACTCTAATTCATTATCAATATAATCTTTAACATTTTTAGGATTAGTTTCAACATCACCATCTAATATCAATAATTCTAATTTAGAATCATTAACATTTGAAATTGCACTTTGAATAATTCCATCCTTAATAAATAAAATCAATTTAATTTTCATAAATCTCCTTTTATAAATAAAAAATAGATTAGTGGAAGAGGTTTAATTTATCTGGCGGTCATTCACCCAGATATGCAATAGTTTAAATAATGACCACTATTGTTTTGCTATATACTTTCACTAACCATTGATGGATATTAAGTAAACTATCCATAATTATTATTTCAGTTATTTATTAATAATAACAAATTAATTTAAAAAATCTTTATATAACCAAATAATAACTGTTAATAACTAAAAAAAAGCGTATTTGTTAATACGCTTTTAAATTTATTATTAATAAATAAACAATTTTATTTTATTTTAAATGGCGGTAAAATAAAATCATTCTTATTAAATAATATTTTATCTAGTCTACTTTTTAATAATATAGAAGAATGGTCCTTATCATATTTATCTACAATTTTTTTAATTTGATAATTAAATATTAATACTTCTGTATTAACAGAACATATATAAGTAACTGGTTTTTTAATTTTAGGATTCCAAAATGAACTATAATTATCATATATTCCACCACCATCTTGATAATGCTGATAACTCATTTTATTTTTTATACAAAATAAGCATAAATTATCACACATTGCATAGTTACTAACTCCACACCAATTTATTGGTTTATTATTTTTAATTAAATCATAAAGTTCTTTTGAATTAACAGGTCCTGATTCAATATTTATAATATCAGATTTTAATGTATTAAGAAAATCATTAACTTTTATAGCTGATAATATTCCACCAATTTTAATCGATAAATTTAAATGTTCACTCATATAACTATGCCATCATTTTGATTTTCTTCTTCGCATTCTTTTTTTTCTTCTATTTCTTTTGGTAAGCCCAATTTATCCCATACCTCATCTTCAACAAAAGCTGCTCTTTTATCTTTAATAGAATCACCAAATATTTTTTCTGCAGCATCGACCTTTATAACTACTATTTTTCCTGTTCTATATGGATTTTCTTGATCTGTTTTATTTTCTACTGAAATAAGCATAACGCCCATATTCATATATTCTTTACATTTATCACATGGCTCTTTATTCCAAACAGCTTTACGTGGAGCTTCAATATCTCCTTTTAACATTCCAGGAATAATGATTTCATTTTTATCACCCCCACATAGGAAACACACTGACATTGAAGGATTCAATCCATATTTTTTACTTATTCTAATTTTTTTCATTAAACCTCCGTTTAAATTAAAAAAAACTAATGATTTTTATTTTTGATTTGAAATTATTAAGTCTAACTTTTTGTTTATTACTTGTAATAATTCAAGATTTAGTTTTGAAATTTCAATAACAATTTCATTTTGTTTACCAATAAGTTTATTTTGTTTACTAAGCATTTCTATTATAAAATTTAAGTTTTTATTAATAAGATTTTCTATTTCTATCGACATAATTGTTTTATTATCCTTGGTTAAATTTTTAATTAAATTCCTGTACCTTGGCATGAAGGACAGCATACATCCGCTCCTTGATTTGATAATATCCCAGATCCTTTACATCTAGGGCATACACTGTTAGGAAGTGGGCACTCTTTAGGTATTGATTTTGAAATTTTTAATTCTTTATTTTCTTTAAATAGTTTTCTCATTTTAACATGTCTACATAATTTTTGATCATTTGAAACATGTCCACAATCAAAACAACTAGTAATTTTTTTTCCTTCATAAATTTTTACCATATTATTAAAATCCTTTCTTAAAAAAAAATAAATTTAAATAGGAAGGCGCCATTTAATATCATGAAAAACTATTTTTAAATAATTTTTTTTAGATAAAAATGGAATTTTGTATATATAACCTATTTCAATATCCCACCAATAATGCCAAGCTAATAGTTCTCCGCAATCGGAGCATTTTAACCATTTGCGTTGATTAAATAACAATTTTTTTATTTTTTGTTTAAATTGTACATATTTTATCATTCTTGCTACACCTTCCATTTATCGTTTTTGATAAACAATCTTTTTGTTTATCACATGTAGGCATATTAATAGTTTCATTAATTAAAGAACAGTATTCGGCAGTGTCTTTATGGCGACATTTGTTGTATTGAATACATTTAACGTCAGTGCATTTCATAAAAACCTCCAACATTAATTTTATTTAAAAAGAATAATCATAATATTCATTTCTATATCCTATTGAAAGATAGGAGCCACCTTTTGATTTCCAACCATTTTTAGTTAGTCTAAATATTTTTTTTTCATTATTTGTATTTACAAAATATTTATATTCTTGAACTTCAGATATTCCGTTATTATCGGTACGAACAGAGTCATCGTATTGAAAAACAATTTTATTTTTTAAAACTTCAACTATAGTTCCGGCTCTTCTGTCCGTATAAAGACATTCGGTTGCCCCTGTATTGATTTCAATTTTTTTAGGAAATTTTTCAGTTAATATAACATTAACTAAAGATCCGGCATTTTTTAAATTCATTACATCTCCTTTAAAAAGTAAATAATGTATATATTAATTATGTCATATTTTTTAAAAGAATAACATTATTATTAATATAATTGCATTTTTAATAGAAATCAATTATATTTCTATATAAAATCTATAAAAGGAGGAAGTGTGATTGAACAAAAACCAAAACCATCAGGTGTATTTTCAAAACCAAATATTCAATTATCTAATTCTGAACAACCAAGTAATTTAAAATCAGAATCAGAAATAAAAAAAGTTGATTTTAAAGAACCGTCACTTAATAACGAAACAAGTAAATCAATAATTAATAAAACCGATACGACATCTGAAGATAATAAAACTTATGACGATATCGAAAAAATAAATAAAAATTTCGATAAAGGTTTGGATGATTCGTTGTATGATGATATTGATGTTAATTCCGATGATCTTAAAATAGCGGAAAAAATTTTATTTGATGGATATGCCGAAACTGATGTTTCTATTGCTAATTTTCCTGATAATAAATTTACAATATGTTCTACAAGTGCAGAAGAGATAGATTTGATACAAGAAATAATATTTGATATTTGTAAAGAACATGAAACTAATGATGATAGGATAGACATGCCTCAAACAAATATACGAGCTATGAATAATGCTTTATTTATAGCGATATCATATAGAGGAATGAATAAAAAAGAGTTATGTGAAAATCCTATAGAACATTTAAATACTATTAAAAAAGCTATTATTAAAGTTGATTCATTTATTAATGATGGCAATATAAAAGCTGCCAAAGAATTAAAAGATAGTTTAAAAAAATCATTACGAAATAGAGTTTCTAAAGTAAGAAGACTTTCTACCCCTGTCATTGATTTTATTTCTAATGAAAAAAATAAATTTGATAAAAAAATATCTAAAATATTTTCAATGAAGAATATTATCCCAAAATCATAGGGACCGGAACAGGCGCAGCTCGTGCATATTTTTTATTTAAAGGTTTAAAATTTGAATATGATTCGATATTAGAAAGTATAGCTATATCAGTTTACTCAAGAGAAAAACAAATTCAATATATGGCTCCTTTATTTTCTATAGCCGGTCCAGATGATAAAATGCGCCTAATGAATTCATATCATAGTTGTGTATTTCCTGAAGATAAATTTAACGATGAGTTGTATTTAAAGAAAGTCAAAAGCACAATGGAAAGATTGCGCAATATAGAATTTGTAGTTAAACCAATTTAAAGGAGGCATATGAAAGAAAAAATAGCGGCTTTTATGCATTACTTATGGATTGCACGGATGGAATATTTATTATCAATGATTGAAGAAATTGATAAAATTTCAATACTTGATGAAAATGAAACTTCTTATACAATTATTAAACAAAATATAATTAATAATTGGAAAAAATTAATGGAGACCGATTATAACGACCTTGATGAAGAACAAAAAGAATATAATCGTAATCAAGCCGATACATTATTTAAATATATTATTGAAATAGAAAAAGATAGAGAAAATTCTGATGATAATATTGAAAGTGAAAATGGTAATCAAGAAAAAAACCAACTTCTTGAAAAAATTACATTTGGAGAAAAAATTAAAAGTTTAAGAATTAAAAATAATATAGACCAATCATCACTTGCTGAAATTATTGGCGTTACTCAAAGCGCCATATCACAATTTGAAAATAATATAAGAATACCATCAGAAGAAAATATTATGAAGTTATCTGAAATATTTAATAATGAATTAGAACTTGATGATATTCCTGAATCAAATTTTATTAAATGTATGAGATTTTTTAAAACATTAAATCAAAAACAAATTTCATTATTATATGATGTTGCATGTCAATTTAAAATTTCTAATGGAAATTAGTTTATGGATAAATGCGATAAGTGTGGAGTTATTCTTATAGATAAAAGAAAAAGAAAATTAAGAAGCTGCGCTCATTATCCTATAATTATTGAACAAGATAATAGAAAATGTATAATTTCATTTGGTTCAGATAAAAATAGGATAAATATTAAAACATCTAATAATTTTAATACATGTTTTAATAGTTTAATTTTAAATAAGGAGGAATTGTGATTGATATAATAATAAATATTGATGAAACTAAAATTAAAAGATGGGGAGCTATTTATATTGATTCTTTTGTTGTAAATAAAGGAACGATGAATTTTGGAAATGTATTAACTCCTGGATATGAATTTATAAATATTGAAAAATCTCCCGCTTTATCATTTAAAATTCAATCTAGTAACAAAAATAAGCAACCTAATCTTATTTTAAATTCAAATGCTACTAAATTAAATAATAAAAAAAATAAAAAAAAATAAAAAGACAATAACTTAAATTGTTTATAATTAAATAATTTATATTTATACAATGTATAACAATTCATTTAATGAATATTCAAATTTAAAAATTGTTCCATTCCCTGTATTTCAAGCCCATTGCGGGGAAAGGAAATTTATTTATTCCGGTAAGCCTGGAAATTTTCATGTAAATTGTAGTATTGATGGTAGTCCTAATAAATGCAATGGATTGGTATGTCCTGTATGGAATTCCAATCGTGTTAGAGATATTATTGAAAGTCAATCTTTACGTGATATTAATATTGCCCTTAAATTAAAAGGTGAAAATGGTAATGAACTAAAAATATAATTAAAATATTTAATAGCTAAAAAAAATAATGCCATATCAATAATATTAATTGAATATGGCATTTTTTCTTGAGCCAAGCCCTGAGACTCAAGAATTAAAAAAAAGATATATATGAGAGTAGCCATAGGAGTATGGATGGCTTACTCTCACAATATATCAATATTAGGTACTCCTCACAAGTACCTAAAATGAACTTGCTATATGAAATGTAGGATATAATTTTTGGACCATGCCAATAAAATTATATCCTACACTGTTTACGCAGCTTTCTCTCTTTTTATCAGCGGTGCGATATGTCGCGCCAACTCTTGATATTGATCATTTAACAGCTTTTGTTCATCCTCAGCTACCTTCTTTTCAACCCGATGTGCCTCAACTTCCTCTTTGCTTATTGCAATTTTAAATTTTGCAATCTGCTTTGGGATGTCATCTCCGGCCTTTTCAACAAGGTCCTTCGCGAATCTTCGCAAACTCTCTTCGTCAATAAGGGGTCTGGCAAAATTCTTCCCAACAATAACTCCAGAAACAAAACCTAAAGATCCTGCCGCAACTCCAACACCAACATGTGTTAACATACTCATACAAAATACTCCTTTAAAAAAAACGTTTATAACCATTCTCCATTTAGAGAATGGTTAGTTTAAACCGTACATTATAGTTATACCAGCTTTTTTTCAAAAATAACATGTTTAATGATTGTTTTGGCTGTATACTATAATTGTTGAGGAAGATGTGTTTTTGTTGTATATTATCTATATATAATCATTTTAATAATTTACCAAGGTGAACATAAATGCCAATACCTGAAGAAGGAATAGGTCCGGTAAATTACGCCCGTCCTGAGATGAATCCCTTTGCAGCTCTTGATAACACTATTAGATACAACGATATGATTAAAAATCAAATCATATCTCAATATCAACAAAATGCTATTAGTCCTGCTTCATTATCTATGCAGCAACAAAGAATGGTTGCTACTGATCCTAAATATCAATATGGGGTTGAAGGTGGTCAAGATACCAGAACATACCAAAGAAATGCTGAACTTGCTAAGATGTCATATAGTTCAATGGCTGCAAATGCTACTTTAGGAATGGCAACATATGGTATTGCATCTCCTTTTGGAGCCGTAGCGTCAACATTTTTAAAAACAACTGCTTTAAGATATGTTCCATTTGCTCCAACCATTTTAGGCGGGATGGCGCTTCCAATGGCCGCTGCTGCAGCCCTTGCATATATTCCTGGAA
>Ga0315294_10005832_pt1 | contig 13522 bp, 14 predicted proteins | sample YL17G13_40_MG_FD_203626 | JGI IMG/M metagenome (GOLD analysis project Ga0315294, IMG submission 203626) | Sediment microbial communities from Yellowstone Lake, YNP, Wyoming, USA - YL17G13_40 | ecosystem: Environmental > Aquatic > Freshwater > Lake > Sediment | place: USA: Wyoming | collected... | reverse complement strand
AAGATAAGATTCAAACTCTGTTATTCCAGCAAGAAATTCCTCCCTGATAATAAAAATTGTCCTGCATTGAGTTTCAGATTCAACGATTTCCTTTACAAGCTTTATGAAGCCGGTTTTTTCTTCTTTGGATCCAAAAATAAACAGCTCTTCGAACTGGTCGAAGATGAAATGGACCGGTTTAAAATGGTCGAGGTAAATAGACTGAAGCTTCTCAGAAACTGAGAGGGTTTTCTTTAAGGGTCTTATAGCTTGTTTATTAAAGGCTTCGTTAATGCTCTCAACAATGTTATTCCCTCTGTGTACATTCACAGGCAACCAGTCGCTTTCATCGAACCTGGATGTCAGCCCGCAATTAATAAGAGATGATTTCCCGGTTCCCGATACCCCATAAACAAGCAGTATTTTGCTTTCAAAAACCCTTCTGTATAGATCTGTTATCTCCTGGTCGCGACCGAAAAAAATCGCACGGTCCTCACTTGTATAACTGTCGAGAAACTTAAAGGGGGATTTCATATTCTTAAAACTTTAAATACTAAACACTAAATTTTGAATCTGGAACCTTAAACCCACCCCTCGCCCCTCCCAGGAGGGGATCTTTGTGGAAAACCAAGTCGGAAGCCTGTTGCCTGATGCCTGAAGCCTGTAGCCTCATACGACAACACCTCCTAGTGTCAACATTAGTTCCCTGTACTCCTCAAGTAAAATATTATAATTGCTCAGAGATCGCAGATCACACTTTTCAGTCACTTCCGTCCCGAGATACATAAGGTGACCACTTTTGTACTTTGTATACATAAATATATCTTTCCTTAAATCAAATTTCTCCTTTGCATCAATGGTCTCCGAATTTGTGTCAATTATAAGTGGTGAGAGGTTAAGATAGTCATCGAACGATTTAATTGATTTCATAAGAAGTACAGACTGGCTGTCAGAGAATGTTGCTTCATCAATTTCCTGGCCCTTGAAATCTGAATCGGAGCTGTTCAGAAGGTCAATTATGTGATGAAACTTAGCTTCATGGATCCGCGGTTTAATAACTTTTATATCCCTCACCGATACAAGCCTGTATTTAGCAAAAAATACTATCCGCTGAAGGATCATAGTGAGCTTCTCTTCATATTCAACACATCTTTTTTCAATTTCTCTTTCATCGAGGTTTATCTGGTAATGACCTATTTCATTCCTTTCAGGAACCCAGAAATCCAGTGCGGCAAAAAACTTTTTATCGAACTGTTCATTCATCTCAGGCAAAAACCATTCCAGCTTTTGCTCAGTATAAGCTGTTGCAAGAGTTCGTATCAGCCAGCAAAAGTTACCCATGGTCAGAACCTGGAACCTGGTTGCAAATTCAGCCTTTACCGGATCCGGAATTGAGACTTTCTTGCTTTTAATATCGAACCACACCTGGCAAACCATAACAAAACTTACAAATTGCATTGATCTTTCAATGGTCTTGAAAATCTGATCAAGCCTTAGTTTGCAGGGTTGTCTCATAGAACCGGAAAAAAGTCTCCTGAGCTCCACACCAACCGGCCAAGGGAAATTTTTAATTACCAGGTCTCCAATGATGCGATAATCAATCTCTTCGTCATCATCTTTTTCAGGTATATATTTTGAAAGAGATGGCCGGTTTTTTACCATCCCGGCAAATACCTTTAAAATAAGGTCTTCATTTATTGCTGGCATGTCAGAAGATTTTTTAATGTGAAACAAAGTGTTTTAAGCTCTAAAAAAATTTTCCAGTTCCGCAGTTTCCTTTTTTAAGTCGACTTTCAGAATTTTGATTCTCAAAATAATTTGTCCTGTCCGGGAGGAAAGATCCTTAATAAGCTTATGTCTGTTTCCTGGTTTTAATAATTCAATATTGTCATAATTAATCGATTGTTTATCGAAACTGTTTTTACGCATAAACTCCTCCGGAATAAATGCTGCAAGGACGATTACTGAGTTGATAATCAAGAATCCGAAGAAGGGGAAACCCGGTACGTTCACTGAATTTATAACTGAAATCCCGATTACAGTAAAAATATATGCCATATCTTTCAGGCTGAAATTTCTTGTTCTGAACCTGAGAATCGTGAAAATGGCGAATAACCCCAGTCCCATGCCTATTGCAATATCAACACCTTTTAACATGGAGCAGATGAAGAAAACTATTATCCCTATTAAGAAAAAAGTAAATAAGAACTTCTCCTTCTTTGAGTATCTGAAATAGATAACCGCAATAAGTACAAAAAGGAATACCAGGGTTATTGCAAACCTGATCAGAATTCCCCAGACAGATGGACTATTAAATAATTGTTCCATTTTCTTAATTTTAAGGTTAATTGACTTAGAAAAGTACACCGAATTAGGGTACCTAAAAGAGAAAAAGAGATATTAAATACATATATTGTGTACTGATAAATTCATATATTTGCAAATGTACATTAATATTCTTTATTCAATGCTTCGTTTTTTATTAATAATTTTCTGAAAATCATACTGTTATTAAACTAACAGTAAAAATGTACAGGTAATTCAGGTAAAAATCATGTATGATTATAATTAAAAACTATGGAAAACAATTCATTAGAGACCACAATTCCTGTTTATACTTTGGGTATTACAGCAGATCTGTCACGAGTTCCTTCCCATTCGATAAGACAGTATATTGACAAAGGATTATTGATTCCTTTCAGGAAAGTATCAGGCCGGAACCTGTTTTCTCAGGTGGATATTTTGAGGCTGAAATTTATTCATAAATTACTTGATGAAGATGGCTTAAACATAGCCGGGATAAGGGCTTTAATGGCTCTTATTCCCTGTTGGAAAGTCCGTAACTGTTCTGGCCAGGATCGTGAGAAATGTCAGGCTTTTACCAGCAATTCATATCCCTGCTGGGAAGCTTCTGAAAAAGGGACACTTTGTAAAAACACCAATTGCAGGGAATGTGAAGTATATCGTGCTGTTGAAATTTATCCCGATTTAAAATCGTTCCTGAAAACGCTCGTACAATAAAGCTAAACTTAAGAGGGTACAGAGTGCCGGCTTCATTTAAATAGATTAGCTTTGTTTTGAATTATTTATAAATCATTTTAGATGAAAAAGTATTTTTTTTCGTCAGTTGCTTTCTTCTTCTCGGTTGCAGCTACTTCCTGAAGGCACAGACAGAATCCTCAGGATATAAAATAGTAAACAAGTTCCATATTGAAGGAGATGGCGGGTGTGGGACTATCTTAATGTTGAACAAACGTGGAGCATTGAACCCGGTGAAGAAGCCAGCGGCATGGCACTTGATAATGAAAATCATCGTCTTTTCGCTGTTTGCGGCAACAAATTAATGGTTGTTCTGGATGCTTTGTCAGGTAAAGTAATTACCACACTTCCTATAGGTGACGGATGCGACGGTGCAGCTTTTGATCCTGCAATGAAGCGGGCTTACAGTTCAAATGGAGAAGGAACAATGACAGTTGTCCAGGAAATCAATCCTGATCAGTTTAAGGTACTCGAAAATGTCCCGACACTTCGTGGTGCAAGAACAATCACAATTGACAGGAAAACACATCATTTATTCATGTCGACTGCAGAATATGAGGTTGCAGGTCCATCTGCCGGGAGCACAAATAGTCGTCCTGCTGTCAAGCCTGGTACTTTCATGGTTCTGGACGTAGCACCTGTAAAGTAGCTCATAAGGATAAATCCCCGTCAGATTTTATCCAGAATTACGGTCTATCTTTGTCTTCTTAATTGACAACGATGAAGATACTTATCATTGAAGATGAGCATGAGCTGCTTGCGACAATGAAGAATTATCTGGAATCGGAAGAATTCCTTTGTGAAACAGCTATTTCTTATTTTGAGGCCGAAGATTCATTGTCAGCATATAATTATGATATAATAGTGCTTGATTTAACTCTGCCCGGAGGAAACGGTCTTGATCTTATAAAACTTATAAAGGACCGGAACAGACAAGCCGGACTGTTAATTGTTTCAGCAAAAAACTCAATTGATGATAAAATCACAGGGCTGGATATGGGGGCAGACGATTATATTTCCAAGCCATTTCACCTTTCTGAGCTTAACTCCCGTATTAAATCTCTGGCACGAAGGCGGCATTTTAACGGAACTAATGAGGTATCATTTAATGAGATAAAAATAAATACTGATTCCCGTGAAGTTTCTGTCAATGGAGAAAATATTGATCTTACAAAAAAAGAGTACGAAATATTACTTTATTTCATGGTCAACAGGAACAAATTGATCACCCGTGAATCAATTGCTGAGCATGTATGGGGAAATGACATTTCATATGCTGATAATTTCGATTTCATTTACAGCCAGATTAAAAACCTCAGGAAAAAGATAAGGCAAAAGAACGGAAGGGACTATATTCATAACATGTATGGTATGGGATACAAATTTTCGGACCGATGAAACTTCTTAAAAAGACTAACAGAGCTTATTTTGTAACTTCAGCTTTGGCATTTATAATTTTCGGAGTGTTAATTTATTTTTTCCTTTCCTTCATTTTTGAAGGACAATTGAATGAAAAACTACTCTCTGACAGGATGTCTGTCATCCGAAACATCAATAAAGATGGCTCTCTTCAATATTTTCCTCCGTTTATTGAAGTCCAAAAGGTTCCTGGCCAGACTGAACGATCCGTTGTATTTGTTGATACTCTTATTTTCGATGTTACTGAAAAGGAGAATATCCCATTCCGCCAAATCAGTTCAGTTGTTGCAATTAAGGGACAGATGTACCTTATCATCGTCAGGGATACTTTACTTGAAAAAGGTGATCTTTTAATGACAATTATCATTGCCATTGGTGTGGTATTTGCTCTCCTGATTATCAGCCTGTACTTCATTAATAAAAGACTCTCCCTTATACTCTGGAAACCTTTTTACAATACTCTTGACAATCTCAAGGGATTTTCGCAGGAAAAACCTGACTTTATATTATCAGCCGAGACTGAAATTGATGAATTCATTGAACTAAACAAAACTCTTGAGAAACTGACATTGAAGGTAATATCGGATTATCAGTCACTTAAACGATTTACTGAGGATGCATCTCATGAAATTCAAACTCCTCTTGCAGTAATCCAATCCAAGCTTGAAACTCTTATGCAATATCCTGATCTGAAAAAAGATCAGGCTGAGTTAATTAAATCTGCCTATTCTTCAGTCCAGCGAATTTCAAAACTGACTCAGACATTATTGCTTCTTACTAAAATAGCCAACGGTCAGTTCCCGGAGAAAAGATCAGTAAATCTATCAGAACTTCTTGAAGAAAAAATAGAATTATTTGAGGATCAAATAAATGGGAAATCCCTGATTCTCAAAAAAGAGATTGAACCGGATTGTATTCTTGAAACAAACTTTATCCTTGCAGAATCAATGGTTGTAAATCTTGTCGGAAATGCTGCAAAACATTGTATTACAGGAGGAATTATTAGTATAAGACTGGATAAGAATAATCTGGAAATCTCAAATTCCGGTGTCCCTTTTTCAGTTCCTCCATCAAAACTCTTTGAAAGATTTTATAAAATCAACTCATCATCTGAATCACAGGGGCTTGGTTTGTCAATAGTAAAAGAGATCTGTACACTTAACGGATGGAAGATCGATTATTTATATGAGGATAACCAGCATAAATTCATTGTTGGATTTTAAATACAGAATCTTTACAGATTTGGACTTTATTTTCGCTGAGCAAAACTAAAAATTAAATTATATGAAAAACTTTTTTATTCTGGCCGCGTTGTTTTCGATGATCTTTCTTTCAGCATGCAGTCAAAAGAATCCTCCCGAAAATGTCAAAAAGGAATTTTCTCAGAAATTCGCTGATGCCAGATCTGTTAAATGGGGCTCTGAGGAAGCCAATGAGTGGGAAGCTGAATTTAGAATTAACGGGAATGAGATGTCTTCTTGTTTTGATAATACCGGTAAATGGCTGGAAACCGAAGCAGAAGTCAGCGCTAAAGATCTGCCATCAGCAGTAACAAATACTTTGAAAAATGAATTTTCAGGATTTAAAACCGGAGAAAGCTCAACTATTGAGAATCCTGAAATGAAAGGATTTGAAATTGCGCTTAAAAACGAGGAGACAGAAATAACAGTTATTATCGGAACCGACGGGACGGTTTTAAAGAAAGAATCGTCAGACGAGAATAAAGAAGAGGCTGTTAATGAGAAAGAAGAAACAGCCGAAAATGAAGCAACAGAAACTGGTGAGGAGAAAGAATTGAAAGTACCGGAGAAAATAACAAATGCATTTAATCAGAAATTTGCTGGTGCCGCTTCAGTAGAATGGGGAAGTGAAACTGCCAATGAGTGGGAAGCTGAATTCAGTATGAATGGAAAGAAGATGTCAGCATGCTTTGACACTTCGGCTGTCTGGATTGACACCGAAACAGAAATCTCTGAAAAAGAACTTCCAACAGCAGTTTTACATACTTTGAATACTGAATTTGCAGGGTATAATAAAGGCCTGATTGAAATTTACGAAACTCCTGAATTTAAGGGTTTTGAATTAGGTCTGAAAAAAGGGGAGACATCTGTTGAGGTCATTTTTGACAATGCAGGGAAGATTATCAAAAAAACAGGTTCAAACGAGGAAAACGAAAAGGAAGAACCCGAGAAAGAAGAAATAAAATAGCGATGGTGTCATAAATCTTTATGAACAAAATAATTATCTTCTTTTCTTTTCTGGCCACTGCGCAGATTTGCGTTGCACAGGGCGGCGACCTGAATGATTCTGTTCCAAAGAAAAAGAAATATCTTACTCAGATATCAGGTGTTATTCAGGTTCATTACCTTAATGAATTCAATACAAACGGAGACAATATACGTGATCCAGATGGCTTCCGGATTTTACGGGCACGTTTGACGGCAAAAGGCGACATTAATAAAAATATTTCGTACGAATTAATGATTGATCCGCGTGCACCTGAGCAGGGAGGAATCCTGCGTGATGCATATCTGGAATTCAATTATATTAAAAATCAGAAGATCCGTGTGGGTCAGCAGAAAACACAATTCGGCTGGGAGAACCGGCAATCAATCACTGAATTATTCACTGTTAATCGTGCCGAGATGTCAGATGGAGTATCCCGTGGCGAAAATCTCAGGGATATCGGAATCGGAGTCCTGGGTCATATCCGCATAAACGATAATTTCCGGTTTGAAGACGCGGTAACTTTTACAAATGGCACCAGGATGAATGTTACGGGCCCCTATGATTTCAACACCAAAAAAGCACTGTGGGGCCGACTTGGATTACGCTATAAGAAAGATGATTTTACAGTAAGTCTTGGTGGTTCCTTTGGAGTTGGGGGCTTAAGATATCTTGGCGACAGCTTATATGTCCCTTCGGATGATGTTTATGCTGACTTTAAACGTATTGGTACTGATGTGCAGGTTGATCATAAATATTTCTTTCTCGCAGGTGAATATGCCAGGGGAACTGATACTGTGGCAGATACCCTATACGGTGAACCTTCAGGATATCAGTTATTGTTTGCTCTTAAAACAAAATGGAAAACCGGACCGCTTATCAGGTATGATACTTTTGAAGATGAGTGGAAGGTTTTGACACTTGGCGCATATTATGGAAACCCTAAAGACAAGTTCCGTGTTCTTGTTAATTATGTCCTCAGGGGAAACATTAAAGATGTTCCAAATGGTCATGACGACAGGTTATATATTCAGTGCCAGCTTGTTTTCTGAAACCAGGGAAATATTTTGGAATTAATGAACTAAAACAATGTTGATAAGAGTAAAGAATAGTTCCTTTTAAAAAAAGGACAAACTAAAATCTTGGGTAAACTAATATGGAGACTAGCAATATAGAATATTTCATAAAATATATGCCAACATGTTCAATTTAAGACACTGACATGGGTATTTATATCTAATTATGAATAACCGCATATTGATTTTTCTTTATAACTTGTCATAAATAGTCTAACTCTTTAAAATTGCAATATAAATAACCATAGATTTAGTCCTATTCTTATGAAAGTTTAGATATGTAAGCCCATGAAAGAAAAAATCAGAGAGAACATCAACAATCCTGAAGAACTTGAAAGATTGTATCGTGAAGACAGAAAATCTTTTGAATCAGATTTTGAAATAATTAATTCTGAGGTTGAGAAATCTGACCTGCTAAGATTTTGGAAAATCCGGCTGGATCAAGAAAAAGCATCGTCCAAAACGAAAAAACTTATTTGGTCAGATGTTATAATATTGTTTGTATCATGCCTTATATCCGGATTTCTTATCAAAATACCCACTCTGATTAATATTGATTTGCATAGCTTCCTCTTTTATGAGAAAAACGCAGGAATCATATTCTTCCTGGGACTTTCAATCTACACAATCTGGACAAACAGAATATTTGATCAAAAGAAACTTATTATTACCATTTTAGCCTTTTTGATCCCCATAATCTACATAAACCTTTTACCTTCAAATAAAAACAGTGATTCAATTAATCTGGCTTACATTCATCTGGTCCTGCTAATGTGGTGTATTTACGGATTAGTATTTATTGGCTTTGACTTAAAAGATAAAAGCAAACGAATTGAGTATATAAGGCATAATGGTGATTTAGCCATCATGGGAGCTTTAATCCTGATTGCCGGAGGTATTTTAACCGGGATAACTATTGGTTTATTTAATGCTATAAATATACACATTGAAAAATTTTATATGGATAATGTGGTAACCGTTGGATTAGTTTCTGCGCCAATTGTTACGAAATACATTATTGAAAATTATGTAACTCTGACAAACAAGATTGCACCGGTTATTGCAAATATTTTTAGTCCGCTCGTTTTAATTACTCTGATAATTTATCTGATAGCTATTGTAGTCTCCGGAAAAGATCCCTACAACGACAGAGATTTCTTATTGATTTTTAATATAATGTTGCTGGGTGTAATGTGTATTATCGTTTTTTCGATTTCTGAAACTTCATTAAAAAGGAAACAGAAGCTTAATGAAATGCTTTTATTTATCCTTTCAATAATTACTCTCATTATTGACATAATAGCCCTATCCGCAATTTTTTACCGGTTAGGTGAGTTTGGGATCACTCCAAACAGACTGGCAGTTCTTGGCTCTAATATCTTGATCTTTGTTAATTTAATTTTGATAATGATTGATTTATATAAAATAAACTTCAAAAAATCAGAGATTGAAAAAGTCGGAATGACTATCTCTAAGTACCTGCCTGTCTATATAGTATGGGTTCTGATAGTAATATTTGGATTTCCGCTCTTTTTTGGAATGAAATGATTAATAAAAATTACAGATCAACTATTTTATTAATTCCCGCTTCTGCACAGATTTGTGTTGCGTTAAAAGAATAATCCCTATTGGTTGACATGTCTTGCAGGAAAACTCAGGCCAATAGTAAGGATCATACCACTTAGGTTCACCTCTTCCATTACCGGAGGTATCAGCAAATTATAGGTCATTTCTAAGGTAAGAAGCAGGTCCCCTTTCAAAGGAACATTTAATCTGCCTGTTGCATGATATCCATACGCAAGAGAATAGTGGGTTTTGTCAAAATCTCTGTTTTGATCGGCCTTCCACAGCAAACTCACCCCCATTCCGATACCGGGCCATATCTTTGCACCTGGATTGGGTAGATTATAATAAACTGTTGCCATGAAAGGTATCATATAAAGATAATGGTAATGACTATTATATCTGGTCCGATTAAAAGATAAACCAGTTGATAGGTCGAGGTCCAGTTGCGATCTTTTCCAAACATCGTACCCAAACATGACTGTTGGTGCAAGAACATAGAATTCACTTGCTGTATTGTCAACAAAATCATAAATACCAACTCTGACAGAGGGTATTTGAGCTTTGGAAACAGAAGATCCAAAGATTAACAGAGTAAGCATGCTATAAATCAAAATCCTCAATGATTTCATTGAAAATATCTATTGTTTTGACATTGATACGAGCAGAATCACTAAAAAATGAAACTTTCAGGAAATGATGATAATCCCCTCCATAGTCCCTGTATAATACTCCACCTGCACCACCTGTAGTTATATAAATTATTCCATCTTTAACATATTTATTGAACAGATGATCGTGACCAGAAAAAACGGCACGAATTTTTTTGTGTTTTAAGAAGAGTTGATGAAGTTCATTTGCGTTGCTGAGATCTTCTCCAATATGTCTGCCCTGTGGGAAAAGAGGCTGGTGCATAAAAATAAAGATGTGATTAATGGATGACTCTGAAGAAGCTGAATCGAGCTGGTGCTGAAGCCATGAAAGTTGATCACCCAGTATTGCTCCTTCCGACCCTTTTTCATAAGTATCGAGTACTATAAAGAATGTATTTTTCTCAGAATGAGTATAATAAAAATTATCTGTAGTAAAATTACCATACTGGTGTAGAATGACTTCAGATACAGAATCGTTTCCCTCATGATTTCCACGTGCGATGAACAGAGGCATTTTTTGTCGTATTTGTTCTGTGCAATGTGTGAAACTTAGCCATTCTGCTTCATTGGACGAACGCAACATTATATCACCACAACAAAAAGCATCCTGTGGTGCTGGTTCCAGATTACTTATATTCATCGCCAAATGGCTGAATACCCCATATCCCTGCTGCGGATCGCTGAATACAACAAATGACCATGTTTCATTCTTCTCTTCAGGTACAACGTAAATGTCAGTGCAGGAAGTAAAAATAAGCACAACAAGGAATAATATTCTCAAAAACCTATTTTGCATAGTACGTACAGTTTAAAACTACGACAAACATCGGAATTATCACCTCATCAGTAACCTAATAGCCAGTTCTGGTTTGAAAGCAGGTGTCTGGCCGATGTATTCCATCAAATGAAATTGCCATCATAATCCATTCCAGGATCGGCATCGGATAAATCAATAACTCTTTGAAAACCAGTATTCCCATTTTTATGGGTCGATGAACCTGCATTGTAACATCGTTTAATTCCCCACTCCCCGTGATATATTTTACCAGCACTGGCGGGATCAACGTGATAATGCCCAAATAAAAGCATATCGATCTTATTTTCAATGATGTTCTTTAATCCGTTGCTATCTTTTAATTGCATTCCAGGCTTGAAATCAAACGGGTGATGGTGCAGGTAAACTACCCTCTTACAGCTGGCAACCTCGGATTTATTCAGGATTTTCTTTAAACGTCTTAATTGTGCTTTCCCTAACTCGCCTTCGGAAAAGATACGATCAAGCCAGTGTAGCTCTTCGGCCGTAGAATCGAGCCCTATAAATGCAATTTCATCTATTATATCGAGTTTTGGATATGAGATCTTCCGTGATTTATAATACTTTTTCTTAAATAAACCAACAAATTTCTTATTTCCCAGGACACCTGTCCCATAGTCATGGTTACCTGGAACCACAAGTACCGTGTATCCGCGTCCTTCAAGCTGCTTTATGACATCAACGGCCTCTTCTGTTTGTTCTCCATGATTGGCATTATCAACAATATCACCGGTAATCAGAACGATATAATTATTTGCAGGTTGTTTTAGAAATGTAATGTTGTCAATAAGAGCACGAAATTTATCACCACACTCTTCATGTCCGACATGCAAATCCGATAAATGAATAATTTTTCTCATCCATAAATGATTTTTATGAGAATAATTTTGGTAAAAATATAATCAATCCGCAAACCAGGGAGGTTAATGCGCAAACCAATACAGCCCCGGCTGCGACATCTTTGATAATCCGGGCAGTTTCATGATGTTCAGGGAATAGATGATCTGTTATTTTCTCTATAACTGTATTAAAAGCTTCCGAAGCCCAGACAAGTGCAACTACAATTAATATAATGCACCACTCTGATTTTGATATCCGAAGTAAAATCCCTGCTATCAGGGCACAAATGGTGGCTAAAAAATGAATACGGGTATTTTGCTCAGATTTTAAAAGCACATAAATTCCCGTAAAAGCAAAACCAAAACTTTTTATTAGTTTCCCAAATCCATTACTACTGTTTTCCATATCTTTTCCAATGATGTTATTAATAAAACAAATTTAATAATCATTTTCACACGCACTGACCGGTCAACGTGGTCAGGATCCCTGATTTCAGCAATCAGATAAATGTTTATGGCATTATTAATCCTGTGACAACTTTGAAAAGAATTCTTATTTGACCATGAATGTTTTATAAAGTGATATTTTTTCACCATGTGCTGATATACCCTGTACATTAACTGAATATACACCCGGGAGGTCCGATGTCCAGAATTCTGTTTCAGCCTCCCCGTTCCTGTCTGTTTTCACTGAGGGGTTCCAGTAAAGTGTATTTCTGACATCCGGTATTCTGCTCAGGCTATTAAGCCTGTCAGCATAGTCCGGAGCAATAAAGGTATCAGGTTTATCAATAACCCTGTAAGGCAATACAACAGCATAATCGGGCATCGTAATATTGCTGAAATCACCCGAGCGCGTTATTACATTGACTATCCCATGTAATATCAGGTCACCGATCAGGTAAGGTGTTTTTACAACTTCAATCTTTTCAACTATTTCTGGATTGAGATCAGCAAGAACAGTCAGATCATTGATTATCACACCATCTATCATAACAAGAGGCGGCTCAGGATAATAACTACCAGTAAGTGGATTGACAATTTTTACGTCATACCCCGACTTTATTGATCTAAGCAGTACTCCAGGTACAAGCTCAAAAAATACCTCCTGCATCACTGGCAGACTGATGTAATCATCCAGAAAAATTTCCATTTCCGGTATGCCGTAAAACCTTCTCTTTTGAAAGTTCCTTTTCTCATCAATGACAGGCGCCTTTTTCGACCTTGTACCATAGATCTTTCCTGCCTGATAATTAAAACTCAATCGTAAAAACACATCAAGCTGAGAATCAGTTAAAGTATATTTAAAGCAGTTTGATACCGGTAATTTCCATGAAAACGATGGTTCAATTTCAAGTATCATATTATTGTTTGCATGGTCGGGCTGAAGTATCAGATTTCTGAATTTACTATCCAGAGGCAGAAGAAATGTGAAGCGGCCGGCAGTGTCAATGACCGCATATCTGAATTCAGCAACTTTTCCCTGAATGGACAAATAAAGAAAATCTGAAGAATCAGAAACATTACTTTCCCTGTATTTTATCCTTCCTGAAAGAAAATGTCCGTCACTCTCAAACCTGTATTGTTTTAGATCTTTACCGGGAATCATATAATCATTTATCCACTGGCATGAAGCAGAAACGTCTTCAGGAGTTACCGAAACGCTCATTTCAGAAATTCCCGGTTGATCCTCATTATTATTCCTTATTCTTATTTTCAGGGAGACTTTTTGGCGTCTGCCGTAAATAGTGTCTGCCTTAAAATTTATAGTACTCTTATTTTTATCCGGGGAATTGACCAATCTTATATCAGAGGACCCGGCAGAGTCAGCTTTCTGCCAGAAATCTGAGCTTTTGAAAGGATTGTAAATATTAATATCATGCATATAACAGTTATCAGGGAGGAAATTCTTCA
>Ga0315294_10005830_pt1 | contig 13527 bp, 5 predicted proteins | sample YL17G13_40_MG_FD_203626 | JGI IMG/M metagenome (GOLD analysis project Ga0315294, IMG submission 203626) | Sediment microbial communities from Yellowstone Lake, YNP, Wyoming, USA - YL17G13_40 | ecosystem: Environmental > Aquatic > Freshwater > Lake > Sediment | place: USA: Wyoming | collected... | reverse complement strand
TGCCATTACTATATTCAATAACGGGGAATGTAACGGGAAGTATAAATTCTGGCTCATATTTAAATAGTCAGGATAATTCTCTATTTTATGTTACTCAAAGTCAAGACATTTGGTATGGTTTTTCACCAAATGATGTGATTGAATTCTCATCATTTACAACAAATGACAATACAGCAGTAACGTGGGAGGTTTTAAACCAAGATAAACAATATACTACCATAACTTCTACTTATATTGATAATTTAAATAATATACAAAATTATTCATATGCTCAACTAAATCAACAATTCATTTTATATAAGAATAGTGGGATATTGGTAAATCCTATTGATGACTTGGTTCAATCGGGAATTTCTGATGGTAATTATAACATATCATATAATTTCATTCGTAATCTAGCAGGTAATTCTAAAAATTTGTTATCGATTAAGGAAATTTCTCCGTCGAGAACTGAGCTAAAGTTGATCCCACAGGCTTCTACTGATATATACTACACAGCATTTTGTCAAAAATTGTTTGCTGTTAGAGATGTATCCTCTGTTCTATTAACTATAATTCAGAGTTTGCCATATGATTCGATTTATGCGTCAATGGCCGTTTCCAATGCAAAAAACATCGATATTTTAAAGTCATTATTTTTCTTAGGAGATGAAAATGCGGTAATTTCATTTTTGAAGATGCTTTATGAGGATTACATAAAATACACACTATTATCTACTACTCAAATAAGTGAAGGAAATGAACCTACAAGAATATCAAGAGTTCAGGGTATTCGTTCTTATTTTAATAACTTTTTACTACAAAATTTAAATTCCATATCAGATTTTGATTTCTTAGAATCTCAATTTTCTGATTTTGTTACTTATAGAATTGACCAACAATTTGAAAGATTTAAAAATGAGGATGGAATTTTATATGAGGGAGCAAAAAAATTCTGCCACGATTTCTTTGTTGTATATTTTTACGGTGCTTATGTACATCCACTTCAATCGAGTTATCAAGAAAAATATTTCGGCCCTCTAAAAAATGCGTTGAATTTTGGGAATAATGAACATTATAAAATCTTAAATTCAAATTATATTGATGAAAGAACATCTCCAACAGATGCTCTCACGTTGTTGATTAAATTAGCAGACCCGCTTCCTATAAATTTTGAAGTTAAAGCAAATTGTTGGGTCTCGAATTTTTCGATGGCTCCATATACAGTTACAACAATTTTACAAAACCCCGTAAAATATAAAACCATAAAAATTTCAGGAGCTGATTTCGGAAGTCCTAGCCAATTTATTACAACAGAAAATGTTAATAAATTGTATTCGTCAGATGATTTAGCTTCAACACCAACTACAGACGATAACATATATGTCAATAAATCTATAGCTGAAATCAACACAGATTATTCAGATTTTTCTAATTTTATTGTATTTTCTTCAGCGGCTACTCGGACAAATATATTCAAAAATAAGATAATAACTTGGACAAATTTAAGTGCGTCTTTAGATGAGTTAAATAGAAGGTATCTTGATACACTTGTTACATCATCGTTGGTATATCCATATTATTCGCAAGAAAATGAGAGTATCCAATCTCAAATGACTTCGTTAATACAATCTTTCGATGGATATGAGTCGTATTTGTTTGGTGGTGGTCATTACATATATTCCATAGCATCAGCATCATTTGAAGATTCCGAATATATTACTGATATTGATTTGTCAGCATCACTTTATGATAGAAACAATAGGGACAGTTTGTTTTCTAATACTCCGGAATATATCCAATTAGACCAAAATAATGAAGAATATTTGACATTCTTAGCAATGGCTGGCCATCATTTTGATAACATTTACACTTATATTTCAGCACTTCCAATAGAGCGCCAGATAAGAAATGAACTCAAATCCAGCGTTCCCAATAACACACTAAAAGAAATGTTGATATCTTTTGGTTGGGATGTAGATGACATAATCGATTCTTTGAATATAGATGAGGTATATTTGAACAGCCTTAATGGACAAGAATATGATTCTTTGTCAGCTAATACGAGACTTCAAACTATATGGAACAGGATTCTTGTAACGTTACCGGGAATATACAAAACAAAGGGAACAGAAGAGTGTGTTAAATATTTGATGTCGTGTTATGGTCTTCCAACGTCATTAATTTCAATCAGAGAATATGGTGGAACTGATTTTTCAGATAATCCTCAAACCACGTATGAGTTAGATGAGAAAACTTATATGTTGCGGTTTTCTGGAATTGGTGATTATATAGAAGGACCAATACCATCATTTGCACGAACTATTGAGTTTAAGTTTGCGATAGAAAATCCCGACAGTTATGCTGAATATCAATATGTTCCTCTTTTTACATCTATACCATATCCTTATACAAGTTCTGCCAACAATGCGTGGTCTGTTGGATTTTCTAGGATTCCTGGTCAGGAAACAGGACAGGTTTCTGTACGCTTTGGTTCTGGTTCCAGAGGAACGGTAATTACGAGTAGTACTTTACCTATATTCAACGGAGATATTTTTAGTGTGTTGGTAAGGAGAAATTATTCGAACAGTGAGTTTGAATACAGTGTTAATGATAATATAATTCCTATAGATTATGACCTTACCGTTCAAAGAAATGAAAGCGGACGAAAGATATTCTATTCTACATCAAGCATAAATCTTGAAGTAACGGATAGTATGGTATTTTCCCAATATGGAAGATTCCGCCTTGGGGGAGGCAGTTTTGTTGGAACCCTTGATAAATTGTCTATTTGGAATATTCCGGTGGATGATGGAGATTTTGAAGAGCATGTAAATGACATCAATTCCTATGGTTATAGTGGTTCGGCTGCTTATAGAGATTTATGGGTTAGATTGTTCTGGGATTATCCTCAAAATATGTACACCACAGCTTCAACTGATGCTGTGTGGGTAGATAATCAATCTCCGTATTATGCTATACCAAATTATTATAGCACAGCGTCAGATACAAGCAGTCCATTAAATCCGACATTATATTCAGCTTCGGTATCTGTAGTTGATAACGTATGGTTGTCATATTATCCTACCGGGTCGGTAGAAATTTTAGCATATAATTTTCCAGTAGCCATAGACCCTAATTTTACTACATCGTTTAGTACATCAAGTTGTTCGTGGATATCGTCGTCTGTGTATCCATATCATTTTAGAGAGTTAACTTATCAACAAAATATTGATGCTACAAAGTATGGCCCAAATAAATTCAAGAATAAGAAAATACGAAAAGTAGAATATGATGTAGAAGCTAGGTTTGATTCTGATAACCGGTCCACTAGTTTGCCGGGATTATCTGTTTCAGGAGAATCTAACCAACTTGGATTTTTCATTGACCCACAGGATTCCAAGAATAAAGACATTCTTCGATATCTCGGTAGAAATGGAATTATGGAACTCATAGGAGACCCATCTAACATTTATAGCGATAAGTATTATGGCTTAATAAACAAAAACGTTGAATACAATTCTACTGGTAATAAGAAAACTTTATTCAATGAACTTTTGACCGTGTATAAGTTTTATTTTGATAAATCTATATTTCAAGCAATTAAGAATATAGTTCCTGCTCGTTCAAATATATTTACGGGAGTAGTTATTGAACCAACCATTCTTGAACGTCCTAAATATCAAAACAGAGAAATAACTTCTAGTTTAACTACTACTCAAAATAGTGTTGCAACAATAGACAACATCTACACATTTTCCGAAGATTGTTTGTGGGCTAACTTTAGTCTTGATTGGATGAACTACGCTTCATCGTCAGCGAATTCATTGGATTTAACTACCTTGCCCCCGAGTTATAATCACACGTTTGATTTGACCTACATTAATGACCCAGTTAGAATATATCCTGATAATTTCTTTGGTGGATATGTTACGGATTTGATGGATGATATTCAACAATCTACTTACGCAGATTATGAAAAACTCATTCACGGATGGGATAGATATTTTACCGATGGAGTTACTGATACTAGAGTTCGCGGGTCAGTAAGTAGGCAATTACCCACAGACTTATGTGTAATTGGTCCTCATCATGAAACAGCAGACCCGCAATATGATGGATCTATTAACAGAAATGACCATCAGATTTTGTATTACATGATTAAGGTTTGGGAGAAATACGATATCTTTAAGAAGACAGGAAACTATGTCCGTAGTGATAATCCAGCCGCTAATACATACGCTTCAGCATCTACATATTTATACAAATATGTTATAATTGATGAGAGATATATGAGAACGTTGGCTTATATCTATGATGGAACCTTAAGTACTACAGACCCATCGACGGATTATTTTGCTCCAAATTATATTCATTATGGTAGTACATTTAGAGGAACCCCAAATCAGATAGTAAGTAACGTAGTTGCTACAAATATCAATCCGTTTAATCCAGCTGAGTTTGACCTTGTTATGGTTAATAGTCCTGTGTATTTTGAAATATCTCACGGATACCCAAGAAACCATTATATTCATAAAGCGCAACTTTTTACTAACGATAAACACCCAACATATGTATCTCCAACTGTTAATGTGATTTATATCAAAGGAAGACAGACCATTAAAACCACCATTAATGAACGTGGAATTGATGACGGAACTTATCCAGTACAATCATTTAATACAAGTAATGTTAATGTAATGAATACTAGCAATGTTATTGCTTCTGTTCCTTCCGTTAATGCTGGGGTGACTGCTCCTCCTAGTTCTCCTATTTCTCAAACATTAACGACAGCACAGATATCACCGACACCGGTTGTTCAGACTCCAATAGTTAAAATAAGACTTGTAACGGTTGGGGCTGGGTCAATGGGGAGTGGTGGTACCAATATGTATTTTGTTAATGATAGCGGAGGAATCACCCGTCATAGTGGTATAAAACCAACTCCAGCACAAATTACTGACCTTAAGAGTGGAAAGATAGTAACAATCAATGGCGTTAGATACCAACAATTTATTATGGCTAATCAGTTTCGTGTTTAATATGGGAAATAAAGAAACAAAAACCCATTTAAGAGAATACTTATAGTATAGAAGAGAGATTATTTATATGGCATACATCGACAATCAAACAATAACAGTAGATGCGATTCTTACTGGAAAAGGTCGTGAGCTTCTCGCTCAGAACGGCAACTTGAATATAACCAGTTTTGCTTTAGCAGACGATGAAATTGATTACACATTATATCAGCCCAACCACCCAAATGGCAGTGCGTTTTATGATATAGCAATTCGTAACACACCGGTATTTGAGCCGGTATCTGATGAAACACAGGTTATGAAATATAAACTTGTAACCTTAAATCAAGGTGTGGCATCAGTACCTGTAATTAGTATTGCTCAAGATAAGATTTCTGTATCAAGGGACTTTACGGGCAATATTGTGATTTCTCCGAGTACCAATCCAGCGTATAATCTCACGCTTGGATATACGGCAATTCTTGGTAACAAAAATGTTGGTGTGTTAGTTGTTCAACAGTCCAATTCTATCAATTCCGTTTCAAGTACTATTCCTACGTTTGCTGGTGATGTAAATACTACAAGTGCTCAGGTAGTTGTAGGTCAAAGTTTCCTCTTTATTCCAAACAGCAGTTTGAGTAAAACTACCAGCACGACTTTGACTATTATTGGAAATGAAAGTGGTGGAAGTCTTAGTATTGAAGTAACCGTAACAGTTCCAACTACTACATAATAAGGTAATATATGATATTTAATCAATTTGAAGATGCTGACATAGTAGCTAGTAAAACAAGTCGTATTGCTAGTGGATTTTGGCCGAACGGAGAAACATTTTGGAGTCAAAGTGCTTTGCTTGATAATTTTTATGATTTGACTCAATCAGCAGTTACACCCTCTCCTTCGTATGGAGCGTCAATTTATGATATACGAAGGACGATGTATTATGTTGATGTGTTTCCTAATCAAGATTATAAGGATAACAATGACCCATATTTTTCCGTGGCCTACGGAAATTTCTACGGAGAATTGGGTAGTGGTTCATTTAATTTAGATACTGGAAGTATCAAAGCATTTGCTCCAAAAGCAATTTATACTCAATATAAGAACCTTCTCTTGGGAAGTGCTGATATCGATGGTAAATTTAGTTTCAAATCGGGGAGCACTTCTAATCTTTCTACTCTTAATGCTGACGACATTTTTGTTATGAATTTTTCATCATATAAGATGAAAAATAAAGTAGATGAAGGAATATTTGAAATTACTTTAACGGGGTCGGTTGGCTCTATAACACTTCGAGATGACTCTCCGTTCTTGACTCAAACATCTAACGTATATAATTTGATTCCTGGCTCTATCAGTGATTCTACATCTACAATACCGCCATATCCAGGATTGGGTTTACTTTATCCTAATGATGGTATAGTAATATTCAATGCTCAGATTTTGGATAAAATTGTAGGATTGGGATTAACTACAGCACCCATAACTTCTTCATCTGGACCAGTATCTCTTTCACCAGCGAATTACAGTACTGGAAGTATTCGTGGTCTTATGCTTGGTACACCTCTCGCTATGTGGGGAACTACAGTAAATCATAAAGTATTTTTCTGGAGTATTCAAAATGCGGCAGGCTCGATGAAGGTTCGTAAGAGTGAATACGTTCCAGCAAGACATTATTTCGTCCGTGTGAAGAATCGTGATTTTAACTATTCCAACAATCCTACATACGTGTATGATGGAACAGACGGAATACACGCTAAAGGAACGATATACAATCAGGATTTCATTACTGATCCAACAACATATATCACGTCCGTTGGATTATACAATAATAACAATGAATTGGTAGCTATAGGTAAGTTAAGCAGACCAGCATTGAAAACTTTTGACAATGAGCTATTGATTAAGGTCAAGTTGGACTTTTAATATCACACTGTTAATATCGGTTTGGTTAATACTGTCGTTTATTCTAAATAATAGAATAGACGACATTATTGTTTTAAGAACATAGTTTCCCTATATTTATTAATGAAATGCAGAAATTTTTACATACTGACGATACTCAGAATACTCCATTCATTGCTACAAAGGAATGGAATTTATCTAATGTAAATAATACTGATTTGATTGAGTTGGAGCACAATGAAAACACTGTAGCTTTAGAATTTGTAGATTATACTCCTACTATTCCCATTTTTGATGATGGTTGCAATATCGCTTCTGAGCAACAAATTCTGGATAGGGCTATTTATCGATATGGAATGAAGGGGTCTGGAATCTTCTATCCTGACCAAGAACCCACCAATCGGGATGGTACTTTTCAACGTGTAGTATATTCTCAAATTATAACGATGTTTTACAACACGTACCGTGACCCAACAAAAATGTGGGGAATGGAGAAGTTAGATTTTGACTTATCAAAGACAAAGAAATTCATTACAGATAAGTTTTCAGTAATTGACGTTCCAACTTCTGTTTTTGGACAAAAGATGTTAGAAAACACGGTGGTAATGATTAACAATCGTTCCGATAATGAATACGTTATTTCCGACGATGGAAATAATAACTTGTTTGCTGGTACCAACTTATTTTCTCACCAACAAGAAATAGGTGATTTTTCTAATGTGTTTAATTCGGGGAGTAATATTGAATGTAGTTGGTATCTTGATTTTACTGTTCCTAAAGACCCGTATGCTTTAACGGCTTCTCAAGTCGGATATGAACTTACTATTTCTTTGAATTGGTTAGATGGTCCAGCGGATGGTTTTGTTGTGGAAAGGTCTTATTTGCCTGATACTGATAATTGGGAATTTATATCTTCTAACTGGGAAAATAGAGATATGTTGTGGAATACTGGTTCTGCTGTAGTCACACCTTTTACTATTTACGCATATACAGCAGCAAACGTTACTAATTTTTATGATACTAATGTAAGTTATGAAAAAAATTATTGTTATAGAGTATATGCTTTTAATATTTGGGGAACTTCGTCGTTTACAAATATAGCATGCGCTACACCAGTAACATCATCTCCACCGCCACCACCGCCAGCTCCATCTGCTCCTATCAATTTAACCGTTACTAGTGGTTCTGCTATATTGAATTGGGATAGTGCTAGTAGTGACCAAGATTATTATCGTATCCAAAGGTCTATGAATGGAACAGTTTATTCAGACTTCGACCTTTCCGTACCAAATACTTATACAGATGTTACTGTGGTGAGTAGTCCGTCTCCGGGAACTACATATTGGTATCAGGTTGCTGCGGTTAATGTTTATGGAATATCTAATTTTAGTAATACCGCCAGTATTACATTTATAGAAATACCACCGGCTCCGCCACCCGGCCCTCCAGCATTTTGTGTTGCGCCTCCATATCAGGGGTATGGAATTCATGGAATTATAACTCAACCAGAAATCGTTTCAAACTAAAATATATGACATCAACAGGAACAGGAAGTTTAGCAGTTTGGGTTCGGTCTCCGGACTTCAATATAAGTATGAGTATTTATGATCCAACAGGTGCTCTTACAGGGAGTGATACGAATACCGGACTTTCGACATCTAACGGATGGACTCTACCGGGAGACATTAGTAGTGCTGCTTTAAACGTTCAATTAACTAAAGCTGGAACGTATCAGGTTCAGTTGAGTTCATCCAATGGAGTATATGGTACCGGGTCTTTCTCAATGTCCATATCGCCTGGGGCAGACTTAAAACTTCGATTTATAGTTCCATCGGGGGGAAACCCGACTGATGTATTTGTGATATCATCAAGCAATCATATTGCTATATGTGAAGCATCAAGTGGAAAGAGAATTTCATTTTACAATATCCTAACCAATGCCATAGATAATTGGTATGATACCACTACAGGTTCTAATTTGAATGCTTATCATGGAGCGTGCTATAGTAAACAACAAGACAGAGTATTCTCTCTAGTAAGTGACACTTCAGGAGGAAATCATTTTGCTATAGTAGAATTTAACAATACGGGGAGTTTAATATCTAGTAGTTCGTTGGCTCCAACCTTCGTATCAGGAGCATTTGCTATAAGTCCTACCATGTGTTACGACCAAGTTAATGATAAAATTTTTGCTATGAGAAAGGGCGTTGGTTCTGCACTCGCTTGTTTTATCATATGGGATTGTGCTTCTCGAACTATTGATGGTGGAGTTACTTATCCTATAAGTCCTCTTCCGGTTGACCATCATGCGATTACGGCTACAACGACAGACTGCACATATTCAGATATTAACAATAGATATTACATTTCATATGGCGGAGATAGCCAAGATAATTTTTTCATGACATGGGTTGATGCTTCCAATGTTAATAGTTCAGGAAGTACATCTGCATTATGTCGTAGTTTTATACAATATAATTCTGGGAGTAGTCGTATTGTCTGTGGTAGAAATAATACGGGTGCTTCTGATAATCGTGGACTTGCAATAATAGACCCTGTTACGGATGCTCTTTCCTATACTGGCTCAGCTCTTTGGCTTCCGGAGGCGACTGCTTATGACCCATGTTCTCAAGTATCTGTTGTTGCTATTAATCATAATACTAATCCAAGTGGAAATGGTCTTTTGTGTTTTGATTCTAGTTCCAACGTTGTTAATTTCATTCCAATTCGAAAGGAAGCAGCTAGTGAAGACCTTTGGGGTATGTGTTTTGCTGAAACGGGGTCAAGGATGTATATGTCAATCAGGAATTCTAATACAACACGTTCCATATATTCTTGTAAGATTTCTGTGCCAACAGGGTCAATTCCATTCGTACCTCCCCCGCCGCCACCACCACCCGACCCTCTAGCATTTTGTGTCGCTCCTCCATTCCAATCTCTAGAAATTAGTGGAAGTACAACTCAACCAGCAATAATTGCAAGTCCTATTGTATTATAATATGATTACACCATTAGTAACAGAAAGTTTAGCAGTTTGGGTACGGTCGGAGGACTTTATTACGAAATTGAACATTTATGATCCGACCGGTTCTCTCCGTGCTACTGATGTGAATAGCGGTAGGCTTTTACCAGGAGACATTAGTAGTGCTGCTGTAAATGTTCCGTTAGTTCAAGCTGGAACGTATCAAATTCAACTGAGTTCATCCAATGGAGTATATGGTGCGGGTAAATTCTCAATGTCCATATCACCGGGTATAAATAATTTGACTACTTGGGCTGGAAGATACAAGACAGAAGTTTTTTACGTTTCCTCTAGTGGTTGTATTGGTGTATCGGGAGATGGTTGGGGTGGCGGATTGGATCAGTCACTTTTGCTATGGAATATTTCCTCTAGCGCAATTCAAATGATTAACTATGATTGGCCAGCTGTGAATGGCTCTTTCTATAGTAAAGCACAGGATAGAATATTTGAATCTGTGACTGGGCCCGACCCTTATCCGAATTGGATAATAGAATATGATAATACGGGAAGTGTAATAATCTCACATTCATTGGCATCCGACTTTTATTCGTCAGCGTTGGCTTATGACCGGGTTAATGATAGATTCTTCACTCATTATGGTGGATGGTGGCATATATGGGATTGTGCATCAAGAACCACTTTAGCATCGGGGAGCGATCTTCCAGTATTTGGGGGAACGGATACTTCGGGATGTACGTATGTGGACGTGAATAATAGATATTATGTAGCGTGGCATAATTTAGGTAATAACAGAAAGATGTCTTACATTGACGCGACTACTTTTGCTTCTGGCTCCACAGCCAATGAGCTTTGCCATGATAATATCGTATATGAGCCTGTAACACAAAAGATTTTTGCTATTTCTTCTGGCGGTACGGTTATCATCGATCCATTAACTGATACTGTAGTTGCAACAATATCAAGTGCAGAATTTGAAAGTGTTGCCTTTGACCCATGCACCGGAAAAGTAGTTGTAGCGGTAGATAGTGGTCCTCCGGGCTGTCTTATAGTTTTAGACCCATCTGCATCATGGGCAACATCTAATTATATATTGAGAAGTACAGTCGCCGTAGAATATTTCTATGGGATGTGTCATGCGGAACTTGATTCTCGGATGTATATGACAACGGATAAATATACTACCGATTCCAGTTCTCTGTGGAACTGCAAAATTACTATTCCATCATCATCAGTTCCATTCGTTCCGGCTTACACTGACGCAATGACATTGGCTGTCGTTAGCGGTTCTGCCATTTTGAATTGGACATACTACAGTTCGAGTCATCAAGGTTTTAATGTTGAAAGGTCTTCGTCTCTCGACGTTAATTGGGTTCAATATCATACCGTGGCTAATTCTGATAGTAGGTCTTATACAGATACGAATGTGACAATGAGTAATACTTATTTGTATCGTATGAACTCTTATTATTCAGGTGGAGCAACAGGTTCATATTCCAATGTGGCAAGTATAACCTTCAGTCCTCCGGGTGCAAATCTTGTAACCAATGGGGGATTTGAAACTGGAGATATAACAGGATGGACTTTAATTGGCAGTTCCTTTAACACATATGTTGAGGGGGGTTTGCCGGAGTATATTCATACTGGTCTGTATGGGTTGGCTTTTGGTCCAGTTGGAACTGTTGATTCTATGTCACAAGATCTAACTACAGGTGCAAGTAATCAGTATTCTATATCTTTCTGGTTGAATACGTCTATTATGGGAGGCGGTGGAGATCTTTTCCAAGTATATTGGGAAGGCAATTTGATTGCTGATTTAACAGCGTATGATAATTTACCATATACACAATACTCCGCCAGCGTCACTGCAACTGGTCCAACAAGTAAACTTTTATTCAGAGCGAGAAATGATGCCGCTTACTATGGATTGGATGATGTTTCTGTAGCACCAGCATAACATATGATTAAAGTCCTTAAAAAATTTCAAGTTCAGATGTCGCCGTTTCAGGCAACTAAAGACTGGGCGTTGAATAATACGGATAATGAAAATCTTGTTCTCTTTGAGTCAACTGGGTCTGACGATGGTGAACCTATTGCTTTAGAATATATTGATTATGATAGCGGTATAGGATTTCCAGTTGTAAATTCCAATTGTGATATAGCTCTCGAACCACAAGACGCTGATAGAGTTATTTTTAGAGAGGGCCAGAAGGTTACGGGTCCTTTCTATCCAGATACAGACCCTACTAATCCAGATGGAACGTATAAACGCTCTATTTACTATCAAGTTAAGTCATCGTTCTATAATGATTATAGAGACTTCACTAAGTTGTTGGGTATTGAAAAACTTGACTTTGAATTATCAAAAACCAAGAGACGCTTGGAAGATAATATCAAACTGTTTAATATACCACGATTGGTATTTGGTGATAAGATAATTCCAAATACAGTAGAAATACCTAGTGATACTTTGGATAATGATTTAACTATTGTAGATGACGGAAATGGGAATCTGTTTGCTGGAACTAATCTATTCTCTCACCAACAAGAAATAGGTGATTTTTCTAATGTATTTGTTGCGGGAAGTAACTCCACCTGCGATCCGTATTTTGATTTTACTGTTCCTAAAGACCCGTATGCTTTAACAGCTTCTCAAGTAGGAATTACTCTTAATGTTTATCTAAATTGGTTGGATGGTCCAGCAGATGGTTTTGTGGTTGAACGGTCTGTAGATAGTGGTTCTAATTATTTTCAGTTAGCATTTACAAACGCCGATATTACTCACTCAAATGATACCAGTGTAATTGGCGGTAATACATATTGGTATAGAGTATATGCGTATAATTCATTTGGAAACTCTGGATACACTAATACAGCAAGTGTAACCATAGTTACTGGTATACCCCCAATAGGAATACCTACAATAACCGCAAGTTTGGTTTGGATAGCTGCACCAATAAGTTTATCTGCTAGTCTGTTACCAATAGTATCTTTAATAAATAGCGCTACGGCATCACTCACTTGGACAGATAATTCTGATAATGAAGACGGTTTTGTTATAGAACGTTCAATCAATAGTGCATCGTGGACAACCCTTTTAACCACACCAGCCAATATATCATCATCATACGATTCGAGTAGTGTAATGATTGGGTCAACATATTCATATAGAGTGTATGCGTTCAATGCTTATACAAGTTCTATTTATAGTAATGTGGCATCTGTTTATTTTACTGGTTCTTTGGATACATTTGACGAATATGCTCTGGGTCAGTCAAACACCTTTAATGGTGGATATGGGTGGGTTGGTGATTGGTATCAAAATTCTACTGATAGGTTAATAGCATCAGAGAGTTTTAATGAATATACATTAGGACAAACCGCAAGTTTTGGTGGTGGATACGGTTGGACTGATTTATGGAACACAGGAAGTGTTCCTATATACATGGTTTCAAGTGAAAGTTTTGATGAATATTCACTGGGACAAACTGCCGTATTCGGCGGCGGCTTTGGTTGGTCGGGCAGCTGGAATCTTTGGGGTTATCCAATTATTAGTGAAAGTTTTGATGAATATTCGGAGGGACAAACGTCGAGTTTCACTGGTAGTCAAGGTTGGGCCGGAGCTTGGTTAGTAAATAAAAACGA
>Ga0315294_10005829_pt1 | contig 13527 bp, 15 predicted proteins | sample YL17G13_40_MG_FD_203626 | JGI IMG/M metagenome (GOLD analysis project Ga0315294, IMG submission 203626) | Sediment microbial communities from Yellowstone Lake, YNP, Wyoming, USA - YL17G13_40 | ecosystem: Environmental > Aquatic > Freshwater > Lake > Sediment | place: USA: Wyoming | collected... | reverse complement strand
AACGTCTTGGGCATTCCACCTGAAGACATAATGTATCACATGCTAAGAAAAGAAGGAGAGAGAGTAAAACAGGGAGAAGTCATAGCCAAGAGCAAGAGCTTTTTCGGGTTGTTCAGCTCCGAGTGCAAATCCAAAGCCGAAGGGACGGTGGAAAGCATCTCCTCTGTCACCGGACAGGTTTTGATTAGGGGAAACCCCATTCCGGTGGAGATTAAAGCATATCTAGAAGGAGAGGTGATGGAGGTGTATGAGAAGGAAGGGGTGGCGGTCTCCACCTGGGGATCCTTCATTCAGGGTATTTTCGGCATAGGAGGGGAGATCCATGGCGAGATCAAGGTGGTTACCAAAGATAATACTGAAATCTTGACAGACAAATTAATTGACAAAGATTGCAAGGACAAAGTGGTAGTAGGAGGAAGCTTGGTGACCGCGGATGCGATAAAAAAAGCAATCAGCGTGGAAGCCAAAGGGATTGTAGTAGGGGGATTCAGCGATAAAGACCTAAGAGATTTTTTGGGATATGATCTGGGCGTAGCCATCACCGGATCAGAGGAATTGGGAATCTCTTTGGTGATCACCGAAGGATTCGGACAGATAAACATGGCAGAGAAGACCTTCAGCCTTTTGAAGTCCAAAGAAGGTCAGATGGCTTGCATAAATGGAGCTACTCAGATTCGTGCGGGTGTCATTCGTCCAGAAGTGGTGATTCCGTTTGCCGGGGATGTACATAAAAAAGAAGCCAAAGAGGCATTCGAAAATATAGGGCTCACCGAAGGCTATCCGGTTCGGGTAATTCGAGAGCCTTATTTTGGACGACTGGGCAAAGTAAGCGCCCTCCCCCCAGCTTTACAAAAGCTTGAATCTGAGTCTGTGGCTCGAGTATTGGAGGTGGAGTTTGAGGACGGGACTAAAGCCATAATCCCCCGGGCTAACGTGGAGATGCTGGAGGAATAACCCTCCGTGTTAAAAATTTAAGCTGGAGTTGAAGTTTTTTCTTGACTTGAATTGAGAAGCGTGATAAATTGAGAAAAAATTAGGGGGTGATGGTAGATAGTTTAGGATTTGCAAAGTGCTTAAAAAAGAACAAGATGAGTTTTGAGTTCTTTCTAACCTTGCAGAGTAGAGTAAAAAGGGATAATTTTAGTGATTACATTAAAAGCTGTTTTTAATTAGACCTTCTTGAACTTAAAATCCAGGAAGGTCTTTTTTTTGTTTTGAGTGAGTGAAAAAAGGTATGGGGAAGACAAAAATGGTTCGACAATCCCATCACCACGTAGGTAAACTGGAAAACTCGTTTTTTATTTCTTTTGTCTTAGTGTCACTTTTGCTTTCTCTGTGTTTGTTCGCTCTGAGGTCCACTTTAGCAGAGGAAGTTCCTACCGCTCAAGGGGAAACCGCCATACAAAAAGACTCTGTTCCTCCTGTCCCTCCCACTAATGTGACCGCCAAGGATATCCCGAATGACAAAGGGGGCGCTATTACCGTCAGCTGGGAGAGATCAGCTGACGATGGAGGAGGGGCAAAGAACGTGACCGGATACGAAATCCTCAGATCCACCAAGAGAGACGGGGGTTACGAACACATCGGAAATTCACCCCCTGGTGCCACTTCCTTCTCTGATAACGCTACCAAGGATAAGGTGCTATATTTTTACAAGATCAGAGCGCTCTCCTCTACGGGGACATCTGAATCGGAACCAAGCGCTCCCGCTTTTTCCAAGAGACAATGGTTCAATTTCAGCAGATTGAGTTTATTTATCCTTTCCTTGATAATCGGGTCTGCCATCTTTTATTTCATAGAAAAAGCTAAATCAGGCAAGGGAGTTTTTATACGGAAGATCGCCGGTCTGGAGGCTGTGGACGATGCGGTGGGGCGAGCAACGGAGATGGGGCGAAAGATAATCTTCATACCTGGTATTATGGATATGGACAGCATGCAGACCATCGCCGGCGTTACCATTTTAGGGAGGGTGGCTAAGCTGGTAGCAGAATATGAAGCTAAGCTGGAGGTGCCAGTCTGTAGATCTTTAGTCATGGTCACTTGCAGAGAAGTGGTCAAGGAAGCATACTTAAACGCTGGAAGGCCGGATGCGTACAATGACGACATGGTTTACTATCTTACCGACGATCAGTTTGCTTACGCCGCCGCACTGGATGGGCTTTTCTTAAGGGATAGGCCTGCGGCGGTTTTTCTTCAGGGTCAATTTTATGCAGAATCTTTGATTCTGGCAGAGACCGCCAACTCTGTGGGAGCAATCCAGATCGCTGGCACCGCCATGCCCACCCAGCTTCCATTTTTTGTTGCCGCATGCGATTATACTTTGATCGGAGAAGAGCTTTTTGCGGCTTCAGCTTATCTTTCTAAAGATCCTAAGCTTTTGGGAAGCCTGAAAGGACAGGATGTAGGTAAGTTCATCTTCCTTTTAGCTATCTTTATAGGCGCAATCTTGCTCACCCTCAATTCAGTTTTGGGATTGAACCTTCCCGATTTAAGAGAGCTTTTTAAAGGGATATAGCCGGAGATAGACATGCGAAGAGAGGTTCCTTTAATTTTGACCGCCATCGTGGGGATCACCATGATAATCGCCCACTTCATCCCCCCTTTGAACATCTTGAAAAATTTATTCGAAGACTGGTTCTTCATCATAGCCGCATTTGCCATTTACCTGGGGATTTTAAATCTGATTCTGGTTAATGGAGATAAGATCTATAAGAAGCAAAAGGGATGGCTCTTTGGAGCAGTGGTGATTTTGGGATTTTTGGTGATAACCATAATTGGTATATTTTTCTCTGGTGGAAAGTCGTTTCAGGATCCGGGCACACCTTTCTACTATATTTACATGAACTTATATTATCCCCTTTCTGCCACCATGTTTGCTCTTTTAGCTTTCTTTGTGGCCTCCGCCTCTTATCGAGCTTTCCGGGCAAGAAATGTGGAAGCCACCATGCTTTTGTTGGCAGCCTTTATATTGATGTTGGGTCGGGTTCCCATAGGAGAATGGATTTCAGCTTGGCTTCCCGAAGGATACAGGTTAGGAGATGCGGCAGACTGGATCATGGATTTTCCTATGACTGCAGGACAAAAAGCTATCATGATAGGTATCGCCCTGGGGGTGGTCTCCTCGGCTTTGCGAGTGATATTGGGACTGGAGAGAGCCTATTCGGCAGGGGAGTAAGTAAAGCAGTTTACGGTATACTGTATACGGTTCACTGTTTGCCTTAACATAGAAGGGAATTAAAAAAGATGAACGAAACGACCAACCAGGAAAAGAAAACCTTCTGGGAAAAACTCTTAAGCATAGATCGAAGGATTATATTCCTCTTCATTGCCGTAGCTATCTCCGTACCTTTGTTTTTCAAAACATCTTTGGATATGCCGGTATCTCCGGTGGTACAAGAGGTGTATAACGCCATTGAGAAGCTTGAGGCTGGATCCAAGGTGTTGGTCTCTTTTGATTATGATCCTGGCTCCATGCCCGAACTCCAGCCCATGGCTGAGTCATTCTTCAGACATTGTTTCAGAAATAACTTGAAGGTCATAATTATGGGTTTGTGGCCCCAGGGTCCCCTTCAGGCAAACATAGCGTTAGACCAAGTTTTTAAAGACGAAGACATCAAGGCAAAAAATTTGCAATATGGAATAGATTATGTAAATTTAGGATTCACCGCTGGAAACGAGGTGGTGATTGATCGAATGGGGCACGATTTCAGGGAGTCTTATCCTGCCGATTCCAGGGGGACGCCTCTTTCTGAGATTCCCCTGATGAGGGGTGTCAGAAACTATGATAACATCGATCTGATACTCAATCTATCGGCAGGGTATCCAGGCACGATGGAGTGGGTGCAATATGCGGTGGATGTCTTTCATGTCAAACTGGCGGCAGGCAATACCGCGGTGCAAGCCCCTTCAATGTATCCGTATATTCAAACCGGGCAACTGGCTGGAGTGTTGGGAGGAATGAAAGGTGGGGCGGAGTATGAGATCGCTCTTAAGAGACCGGCAAAAGCAGTAAGCTACATGTTCTCCCAGGCAATTGCCCACGGAGTGATCTGCCTGTTTATCATAATAGGTAATATCGCCTTCTTCTCATTGAGGAAAAAGAAAACCTCTTAGCTGGAGTTAGAAAATGAGCAGTGAAGTTATAGGAATATGGATAGGTGCTATATTGACTTTAGGCATCTTCAGCTTTTTATATAAAGATAACCCCTTTTACAAATTCTCCGAGGCTCTTTTTGTAGGCATATCCGCGGGCTACTGGTTTGTAGTCACCTTCTGGCAATACTTTGTACCTAAATTCTGGGATAACCTATCTTTAGCTTACAGCGAGCTTTTGACAAAAGGAAGAGTGGATTACCACTGGATATATCTGGTGGGTGGGTTTTTCGGGGTTTTGATGTTGTTGAGGCTTGTGCCCAAGATAGGATGGCTGTCTCGGTGGTCTTTGGCTTTTATTGTGGGAACTACCGCTGGTCTGCAGTTCACTCGATATTTGGAAAGCAATGGGATACTTCAGGTAAAGGGAACCATCATGCCTTTGGATCTTACCTATCCTAAGCCATTCATTGCACATACGGGCTTCATCATTACGGATATACTTGGTACCATTTGGTGTAATCTTTTGAATATTCTGTATACCTATAGCCATTGGGTGCTGGTTGTGGGAACATTTTGCGGTTTGATCTACTTCTTCTTCTCCAAGGAGCACAAAGGGGTTTTTGGAGGAGCCGCCCGAGTGGGGGTATGGTTTCTTATGATCACCTTTGGAGCGCTATTTGGATATACGGTGATGAGCCGTATGTCCCTTTTGATAGGAAGGATGGACTACCTTTTCGGGATTTGGCTGGGGTTGTATTAAACCAATTGGTCAAAGAATTGGGTCAACGGATCAAACGGATTGAACATATGAAATCCATTAAATCCGAGGCATCCGTTGACCGCTTATTCAAGGAGTGAAGATGAAAGAAAAACTCGTTTTCGGGAATAAGGTTTTGTTAATCTTCTTTCTTTTGCTCCTCTTTCTCTTTTTAGGGATAAATATTACTTTCGCTCAGGAAGCTGGAGAGGCTAAAGCTTCTGTGGATTCTTTAGCTCAAGCTCCTGCTCCTCCCACAAATGTGGTGGCGAGGGATGCTCCCAATGATAATGGACATGCTCTGGTGGTCACCTGGACGCTATCCCCAGATGACGGTGCTGGAAAGAATAATGTGGTTTCATACGAAATACTGAGGTCGGACAATCCCGATACCGGATTTGTGGTTAAAGGAGTGGTGGCTTTAGGGATAAGTCAATACGAGGATAAGGGAGCAAAAGAGAAGGGAGATAAAAACTACCTTCCCAGTCACAAAGATTTCTATTACAGAGTCAGAGCGAGGGCAGATGGAATCTTCTCCGAATCGGTGGTCTCCGCACCTGCATACGCTTATGGACAATGGTTCCATTTCGGAAAAAGCCCCATCTTCATAGGAAGTGTCATCTTCACTTTTTTTGTAGTCCTATTCATAAATATGGCCAAGAAGGGCAAAGAGCTATATGTTCGACCCATTGCCGGAATAGATGCGGTGGATGAAGCCATCGGCAGAGCCACTGAAATGGGAAGACCGATACTTTATATTGTGGGATTGGGAAGCGCAGCAGATTTGGGCACCATAGCCTCTTTGACTATTTTGAATAGAGTGGCGAAGAAGGTGGCGGAGTATCAAACTCCTATTTTGGTTCCTTGCGCAGACCCCATAGTGATGACTGTGGCACAGGAGTCGGTCAAAGCGGGATATTATGACGCTGGCAGACCAGATGCTTACAAGGAAGATTCTGTTTGGTATATCACCTCTATGCAATTTGCCTATGTCTCTGCGGTCAACGGGCTGATGCTTCGCGAAAGAACGGCTACTAATATCTATATGGGGGTCTTCTATGCCGAATCCTTGCTTTTAGCAGAGACTGGAAATGTTGCCGGATCCATTCAGATTTCAGGAACCGACCAAGTAGCTCAGATTCCGTTTTTTGTAGCGGCTACGGATTATACTCTGATCGGCGAGGAGCTTTATGCTGCCTCGGCCTATTTAGGAAAAGAACCTCTCCTTTTAGGGGCTATCAAAGCCCAAGATTGGGGAAAGATTTTGATTATGATTTCCTTAGTTTTGGGAGTTTTAGCGGCAAGTTTTCATTTTGATTTCTTTGTGAAGTTGTTTCAAGTCAAAATGTGAAATTTCTACAACAAAGTAATTTGGGATAGGAGTTAAAGATGCGCTGGCAAATTCCCTTGCTCATCGTTCTTTTGTGTGGAGTGGTTGTAGCAGTTCAATACTTTGTCCCCCTGGAAGAATTAGAATTTATCTACGAAAACGCCCTGGATTGGATAATAATCACTGGGGTCTTTGCCATGATGTTAGGGCTATGGAGCCTATTCCGAGTTAGCATCTCTAAGGTTCAGAATAAAGCTCCAGGATGGGGATACAATTTGATTACCTTAGCCGGACTTTTTGGCATGCTCTTTTTAGGATATAGAGTGGAGAGTCTTGCAGAGGGGAGCCTATTCATGAAACTATTCCGGTATGTGTACATACCAATTCAAGCCACCATGTTTTCCCTTTTGGCTTTTTACGTTGCCTCCGCCGCCTATCGAGCTTTTAGAGCCAGAACGGTTGTGTCCACCATACTTTTGGCAACCGCCTTGATCATTATGCTTCGCATGATCCCCTTGGGTTTCTTATCTAATTGGAATCAAGTTTTAGCCAATTGGATTTTGACTGTCCCCAATATGGCCGCTAAAAGAGCCATAGCTATGGGAGTCGGATTAGGAATGATTGCCACTGCCCTGAAAATAGTCTTGGGGATAGAAAGAGCCTACATGGGTAGAGATTAAATAGATAGTTTGCAAGTTAACAAGTTTGAAGGTTCTTTGTGGAAACTTGGAGGTAACAAAGGATGAGTTTTTATGAGAAAATGATGACCTTGGACCGAAGGTGGGTTTACCTATGCGTCGGCATCGCTGTGGCGGTCCCTCTCTTTGTCCCTTTCACTGTTCCGGTCAGTGTAACTCCTGAGGTAAGAAGTGTGTATGATTTTGTGGAAAGTTTAAAGGAGGGGGACCGACTCTTTATAGCCATAGATTATGATCCTACCGTCATGGCAGAACTTCAACCCATGTCTTTGACCATAATGAGGCAGTGTTTCGCTAAGGGTGTCAAACTGATCATCTCCGCTTTACACCAAAACGGCCCAGGGATGGCAGAACAATTGGTGAGCCTGGTTTCGAAGGAATTTGATAAAAAAAGCGGGGTCGATTATTGCTATTTGGGTTATAAGCCTTATCCGGGATTGACAATCTTAGCCATGGGACAGAACTTCAGAATACCCTTTCCCCAGGACTATTACGGTGTTTCTTTAGATTCAATGCCTATGATGCAAGGAGTGCGGAATTATGACCAGGTCAAAGCTATCATCGCTATGGAAGCAGGTTGGGTGGCAGATTCTTGGATAAGGGATGCCAATGGTCGTTATAAAGTTCCGGTAGCTTTGGGAGTAACCGGGGTTATGGCCGCAGACTATTTTCAATATCTCCCCTCCAAACAGATCTTCGGTCTGATGGGGGGACTCAAAGGAGCGGCCGAATATGAAAGCTTAGCCAAACAAAAAGAAAGACAAGCCACCGGTCGGATGAAAGTACAGACTATAGCTCATATAATGGTGATCATATTTATTGTGATTGGAAACGTCGGATTCTTCATGTCCAAAAGGAAAAAGTGAAAAATAAGCTGAAATGAAGGAGTCAATATGGATTTGGGTTCGGCTTTATGGAACGGCTTGGCTGTTTTTTTGACTTTGTGTATCTTCTCTATTTTATACAAGGATAATCCTTTTTACAAGTTGGCAGAACATCTGGTGGTAGGAATATCCGCCGGGTATTTCGCCATAATTCTCTATTACAACGGATTTTTACCCAAAGTTTGGGTCCCTGTGGTCAAGGAGGGAAAATTCTATTATTTGATTCCCACCATATTGGGGATCATGATGTGGACCAGGTTTTCGCGAAAATGGTCCTGGGTCTCTCGCTATCCCATCGCCGCATATATGGGAATTGGAATGGGACTGGCTATTCCTTTGACCATGTATGCCTTCATCCTCACTCAGCTGAGCGCCACCATGCAGCCGGTGGGTTTTGCAAATGCAAAATTGATCAATAATCTTTTGGTGGCGGTATGGGTCTTGTGTGGTTTAATCTACTTTTTCTTTTCCAAGGAGCACACGGGTGCTTTCGGATGGGCAGCTAAGATTGGAATTTGGACCCTGATGGTGGGATTCGGAGCAGGCTTCGGTGTAACCGTGATGGGAAGGGTTTCGATTTTGATTGAAAGATTTGAGTTTCTGGTAAATTACGCCAAAGCTTTAATTGGATGATCACTTTTTCGAAAGCCTGATGCATAGCCCAAAATCACAACTTTTTTTTATCTTCCAATGAGATCAAACCTTCATCTCAAGTCTTTAATTTTTTTCATTCTAATTTTTCTTTTTTGGGAATCGTCGTCTTTCGCTCAAGAGGATTTATCGCAGACTTGGTTTAACCCCCATAGAGCTAATATGTTAATCTTTTTGATCTTCTTCTTCGCCGTGATAATCTATTTCATCGAAAGAGCAAAAAAAGGGAAAAGTTTGTTTATCCGACGCATTGCAGGACTGGATGCCATTGAGGAGGCGGTAGGAAGAGCCACCGAGATGGGCAAGCCGGTTCTTTTCATATCAGGGATTGAGGACGTGGACCAAATTCAGACCGTGGCCGCTATGATAATCTTAGGGAACGTGGCAAAGATGGTGGCAGGGTATGATACCCCCTTGTTGGTCCCCATATGCCAGCCATTCGTGGTTCCGGTAGCTGAGGAGAGGGTAAAAGAGGGATATGCCAGTGCCGGCAAACCGGAGGCTTATAACAGAGATAACGTTCGCTATATCTCTTCCGAACAGTTTGCTTATGCGGCGGGAGTGAACGGGATAATGCTTCGAGAGCGACCCGCGGCTAATTTGATGTTCGGCTCATTTTACGCCGAGTCATTGGTGATGGCGGAGACCGGGTTTTCAACCGGTGCCATTCAGGTAGCCGGCACAGCGAACATACATCAGCTTCCTTTCTTTGTGGTAGCGTGTGATTATACTGTAATTGGCGAGGAGCTTTTTGCTACCAGTGCCTATCTTTCAAAAGAGCCCAAGCTTTTGGGCAGCCTGAAAGGCTCGGATTTAACCAAAGCTCTTATCATGGGGATATTAGCCTTGGGAGTAGTCTTGGAAACTTTAGGGATAACCCATTTCACTCGCTGGTTTTACATAGAATGAATGGATTATGAACAAAACGAAATTACTCTTTTCTGGAATTAAGGCGTAAGCCTTTTATCAAGTTAATTGTGAAAGCATCAAAACAATTAGGATATGACCTAATTGATAGAAAATTGTATAAAATCCTAACGGATTCATCCTGAACGGATTCACCGTGAACGGATTAACTCCTTTTTGGTAATGGTGTTTTATGCGACGTGAGATACCCATAGCCATCTGTTTTTTAGCGGGCATTTCCTTCATACTGGAATATTTCATTCCTCACAGGCAGGTGCTTTCCATTTTTGAGGCTATCCGCCAGTGGGCTATAATCGTGATCGCCTTTGCCTATGTGCTGGGTCTTGCCAATATAGTAAGGGTCAATTTTCACGTGATCCAAAAAAAGCAAAGGGACTGGCCTTATAAGATCATTCTGGTCTTGGGCGTCTTCTTCATGATAGCCGTAGGGATCTTCTTTGGAGGAATCAAAGAGGGAACCATCTTCGATTGGGTTTACTATTACCTTCAATATCCTCTTCAGGCTACCATGTTTTCGCTTTTGGCGTTTTTCATCGCCTCCGCCGCCTTTCGCGCTTTTCGGATCAGAACCTTTCAGGCTTCGCTTTTGGCGGTAACTGCCGTTTTAGTGATGATTGGAAGAGTCCCGGTGGGTGAAAAACTGTGGAGTGGTTTTCCCGACTTCATCGAATGGATAATGAACGTTCCCCAGCTGGCAGGTAAAAGAGCCATCATGATCGGCGCTGCCTTGGGCGCAATCTCCACCGCCTTGAAGGTCTTAGTCGGATTGGAGAGAACGTATTTAGGGGGAGAGTAGAAATTAGACTGAGATATGAGACTGAGATTTGAGGAAAACCTTGTAGTTATTCCCCACCTTAGTCCTGAAACTTTTTATAACCTCACCCCCGTCCCCCTCTCACTGAAATGGAGAGGGGGAGGATCGAAGATGCATATGCATAAGGGGTGAGGTAGAGGAACAGACGATAGTGAAAAAGATATTGGAAAAACTGGAAAGTCTTGATCGGCGGATAATATTTGTCTTTATTTTCTTGTCGATCTTCATCACTTTGTTTTTTCCAGTTAATATAGATTTTTCCGTCACGCCACCGGTGAAAAGCTTTTATGATGCCATCGAGTCCCTTCCTCCCGGGTCTAAGGTGTTGGTCTCCTGCGATTATGATCCGGGTTCCATGCCGGAACTTTACCCCATGAACGTGGCGGCATTCTATCATCTCCTCTCCCGAGATTTGAAGGTGATCACCATCCAACTATGGGCGACCGGGACGCTTTTGACGGAGAGGGCCATGAGCGAAGTCTTAAAAGATTTTCCAGATAAGAAATATGGGGTGGACTGGGTCGATTTAGGTTTTAAAGAGGGAAGGGAAGTGGTGATGGTCTCCATGGGCACCAGCATCCCTAAAACTTTTCCTAATGATTATCGTGGGACTAAGGTTGACAGCATACCCATAATGCAAGGGGTAAAGACCTTCGATGACATCGTTATGTTGGTGAACATCTCCGGCGGTCTGCCCGGAACAAAAGAGTGGGTGCTTCAGGTTCAATCACGCTATCGTGTGAAATTAGGTTCTGGCTGCACCGCTGTAAGTGCTCCAGAATTTTATCCTTATCTACAATCAGGACAGCTGGTGGGGCTTCTGGGAGGGATGAAAGGTGCGGCTGAATACGAAAAATTGCTTAAAAGGCCCGGAACCGCCCAAAGGGGTATGGATGCTCAATCCGTTTCCCATATCGTCGTTTTCTTGTTTATTCTGGTTGGCAATATCGCTTTCTTTTCACTCAAAAAAGCAAAGAGAAGATTGAAAGTTTAGCTATTCGCCGTATCCCCTGTTCTCTTCTCCACAAAGCGGAGATTAGAGAGATTGGGGACGTAAAAATAGCTGGTTCTTTTCTAAATTTAGTTACCATAGTTTTTGATAAAGGAAAGTGTCTTTTTGACTTAGGTAGTAGGATATCCTGAAAACTCACCCCCTATCCCCCTCTCTTTGCAAAGAGAGGGGGAATACTGGGGGTGAGTTCGAAGAAATCCATTGGTTTTCTTTGTAACGCAGAGCATAAAGGATCGCACAACTCAATATGAATGCATTGCATAAGCCTGTTCCTTTCCGCCGGAGGCGGATCCGCCCATGGCGGAAGCAACTCTTTTGGAGAAGATTCAAATAACTTAACAGGAGAGATCGAAGCCCATGTGGGAGACAATCGGAATCTGGTTAGGCGGTTTTTTGACGTTGTTCATATTTTCATTTCTTTACAAGGACAACCCTTTCTATAAATTTGCGGAGCATCTTTACGTGGGCATCTCTGCGGGATACTGGGCCGCTATGGAATGGCATAATGTTTTTCTGCCTAACCTATGGAGGCCTCTAACCGAACAATTAAACCTTCTCCTTTTGGGGAAGTCTCTAACCCAACAACGAAACCTTCTTCTCGTAGTTCCCTTTTTCTTTGGGATTTTACTTTTCAGCCGTTTTACTAAAAAATTCAGCTGGCTTTCCAGATGGCCCATGGCATTGATCATAGGTATGTATGCCGGAATCGCCATAATCGGATATGGGTCCGGAGACCTGATCCTGCAGATTCACGCCAATTTACTTCCTTTATGGACTGATAATTGGTTTACTTCTCTAAACAATATTCTTTTGACTGTGGGCGTAATCACAGGACTGATATATTTCTTCTTCTCCAAAGAACACAAAGGAGCTTTAGGAGGCGCAGCCAAAATTGGCACTTGGTTTCTGATGATCTCATTTGGCGCATCCTTCGGTTATACCGTGATGTCCCGTATGTCCCTTCTGATCGGTAGGATATATTTTCTTTTAGCAAACTGGTTGCACATCCTCCAGTAATTCCAACTCTTGGATCTTAATAGGAATGAGAAAGATCTTCCTCTTTTGCTTTCTTACCTATCTTTTAGCTTATGCTGTTCAACTTTCTTTATTAAATCCGCAGAACATAAAGTCCGAAGAAGCCAAATCTATCCTCCTTCTGGTGATGTGGGTTCCGGCAATCGTGACCATAATCATTAAGAAATTTTCAAAAGAAGGATTTAAAGATGTGGGCTTCAGGATAGGAAACCTGAAATATTATCTTTTTGCTTTTCTTCTTGTTCTTTTTATGGTTCCATTGGAAGTTTTTCTTTCGTTGGTATTAGGTGTGGCTCAATATAATGATAAGTTTTTGACTATTTCTCAAGGAACAGTTTAGTTAGGGGAGGATTGGAAGTTTGCCCTTCTTTTCGGATTTAAGAATTTATCCTTACCCTTTTTCATTCTCAACAACTTGGCTTCTATGCTGGCCGCATCTATAATCGGGATAATCTTCGCCTTCGGAGAGGAATTGGGCTGGCGTGGGTTTTTGCAGAACAAATTATTTACCAAGATGAGAATGACACCTGGGGTAATAATCTTGGGACTAATTTGGGGATTTTGGCATCTGCCGGTCAATCTAATGGGATATCAAACAACAGCCAATCCCCAGCTTACTGCCCTTGTTATTTTTCCCTTGTCCGCTATTTGCCTCTCTGCCATATTCGCTTGGTTTTACCTAAAATCCAAAAGCATATTTTTAGTCTCATTTTTACATTCCGCTAACAATACCATCAATGCCCCTCTCATAGAGAAAATCTTAGTTCCTAAAGGCAATCCCCTTTACCGAGACCTCACTTCTCTTCTGTTTTGGCTCATTGTAGCCTTTTTCTTCTTTTGGCTTCTAAGAAAAGATTCATCTTAACTTCATCCCAGGGGACACAAGCCAGGGTCTGACCATCTTCGCAATCTCAGACAAGGAGAATTTGGAGTGTTCACCTTCAGGTGAACCGCATGCGAGCTCTTTGTCTTCTAATAGGTTTTTGGTCAAGCTAATGGTCTTCAACCAAATAGGCTAACATACTCTGCTTTCACATAAGATCAAGATCCAGTTCTCAGCCCATATGGGCGTTAGCAGCTAAACCTGACTGAAGTCAGTTAGAACAATATGTAGTTGTAAGGAACATCAAGTTAAGCAATTGACGACCATAAGCTTAACCCTCCAACGGACTCCTTTTTTCAGGGTAAACCAATTTAAATTTTCAAAAACCTCGAAAAAACTATGTCTTCGCAATATAATAATGTCAGTAGTTTGCAAATAGGAAATGTCAGGTTATGATCATCCATATGGATGATAAGAGTGTTAAACCTGACCATGAAAGAG
>Ga0315294_10005827_pt1 | contig 13532 bp, 22 predicted proteins | sample YL17G13_40_MG_FD_203626 | JGI IMG/M metagenome (GOLD analysis project Ga0315294, IMG submission 203626) | Sediment microbial communities from Yellowstone Lake, YNP, Wyoming, USA - YL17G13_40 | ecosystem: Environmental > Aquatic > Freshwater > Lake > Sediment | place: USA: Wyoming | collected... | reverse complement strand
GGCGTGAGTATATAATATTATGTCGTGTATGAACAACGGGATTTTTTAGAGGCCATAATGGCATACGAAAAAAGAGAACTACATGGGCGTAGTTCTCTTCGAAGAGGCCACTGAGACATGAGATTAGGAGCGCACCTTGGCGGCATGAAGACCCATATGTCGCCAAGAACCGGCCATGCAAATTGTGTTCCATGGTTAACTCGTTAATTATTAAGGTTTCTTATTGAATCTCGCGCCCGAGGCTATGACAGCCTATAGGCAGTAGACAGTCCAGGTGAAGTTCTTATTGTCCTTTAAGAACTCGCATATGAGATTTTCCGTATCTTCCCAGGGAACTCGGAAAAGCCCAGCGTTTATTTTAGGAGAAGCTATATTGACCTCATCTGCGCTCTGGTAAAACCTACCTAATTGGAGGAGGGCACTTTTAGTATTTTCTAAAATGAGATGGGAGGGGTCAGTATCTTGCCCATAACCTTCGGAGGTGAACAGGCATACTATCGATTGCGCTCCCCTACCTTCCGACATCTCGCTCGGCTCGAAGATGACCTGAATATCCCCAAGGGTCGGCTTGTGTCCCTTATGGATCCCATAAGATTTTGGGAAGCGCCTCGCCATCTCAGCAGCTACTCCCCTTCCCCAAGTACGCTGGCAGTTGCAGGCATGGAGGAAGGCGCAGTTTTTCGCGGAAAACAAATCTCCAGTGACATACTTTATTGACATGCCAAAGCTCCCTAGGATAAGATAAAAAGCATACGCACATATATTATCCTCTTTCCGTTGGAGAGTCCAATGAAGCTTCTTATAGCAACCCCTGCTTACGGTGGCCTTCTGACCACGGGATACACGCACTCGGCACTCCAGACAAAGGAGTTCCTAAGTAGAAACAACATCGATGTCCACTTTTATTTCATCGACAACGAGTCCCTAATACAGAAGGGGCGAAACCAGTGCGCCAGCTATGCGCTGAAGGAAAAGTATGACCGCATCATATTCATAGATGCAGATATCCGATGGACTGTGGATGATATCGTCTACCTCATAAATTCCAGTAGGCTCGTCATTGGGGGAACATACCCATGCAAGGCAGTTCCCATCCGCCTCTCATTCAATCCGCTGCCGAAGGATATCGACCTTTACTTTGGAGGCGTATGCGACCGTGGGGTGAAGGGCTTCAGGAAGTTCAAGGAGTCCTGCGCCGACGAGAACGGGGAAGTGGAGGTACTCCATGTCCCCACAGGCTTCCTTCAGATACGCATCGAGGTTCTTCAGAAGCTCGCAGAGTCAGTTCCGCAGTACATGAGCGCAGGAAATCTTCAATATAACTTCTTTCCTGTGAGAGTGACGCCCGAAGGCGTCCTGGAGAGCGAAGACTGGGGCTTCTGCTCGCTATGCCGCGAGCATGGAATACCTGTATACATGCAGACCAAATCGGTTCTGGCACATACCGGCTCCTATGAGTTCAAGGCCGCTGTTTAGTATTCATTTAGGCTTAGGGCGTCAGGTAGACGGGCTTCAGATCGGTCGAAGCGATTCTTTTCGCGGGGGATATGGAGGTCGATGCGGCTATCATACATGCCATAAGGCCCCTCAGGCTTGGCGAGGACTACCTTGTATCCATTTTCGGAGTTCTCAGGGCCAATGATCAGTAGAGTTCCATTCCACTCAAGGGTCTTGAAGAAGCTAATGAACTCGTCTTCGTTTAGATAGTTTATCCCGGCCCACATAAGTTCCCTCTGCGGGAACTTGTCACCATTGGATGCCTCGCCATTAGCCGGTGATAGCCTTATGAGGTCACCATACTTGTTGTCCTCGAACCATTTGTTTATGAGTTCTATGTTCTCCTTCATCCGGCGGTATCCGCATGAAATGATGAACAGGGAGCTTACCTTGCTCAAAATGAGTCTCCTTCCAGTGACCTGAAGGTGCGTAGGATATCATCACTGCTGGAGGCAACTACAGCCGTCCCATGCATCGACACCACCTTAGATGCCTCGATATTAGCGCAGAAGCAGGCTTTTGCAAGTGTTTCTTCAGTCAGTCCGAACTCAGCTAAGCAGAAGGCGATGACTGCGGTCACTGTGTCTCCAGCTCCCGTGACATCAAAGACATCGACCCTTAGGGCATCGAAGTGCCTGATGATGAGAAGTGAAGGCCCATGGAAGAGACTGATGCCATCATCTCCCTCTGTCCTTACGACATATGAGAACTCACGCATACCGCCCTTGTCGGCTCTTTCGAACTCACCCTGGTTAAGGATTAGGATATTCTGCTCACTTCGGTGCCTTATGAGCCTTGATGGATTGGGAGTCTTGGTACTGAACACATTGATGGGGCACTTGACCTGCGCTATTCTGTTCACAGTACCCTTGAGGTAGTCAACTATGACTTGGACTGCATAGTCAGAGTCTTGATAGCCTGTCTTCTTGCTCTCAGTCTCCTCCTCATCATCCCTAGTCTCATCGCCAGCTTCTACATCATATCTGAAAAGCTGGTTCCTCGTCTTCTTGTCGATGAATCTCACCTTGATGGAGTTCTGCCCAAACCAGACTTGCTGCGGTATATCAGCCTCTAGGATTAAAGGAAGGACTGTTGTCTCACAGCACTTTCCGACGAGAAGGATATCATCGGTGAGGGCTTTCAGATTGTTGGCCACGTTCGCTGCACCGCCCAACCTATAGTATTCAGTCACGTGCTTCCCCACAAGGCAGGGAGCCTCAGGACTTACACGGCTGATCTCAACGAGTCTGTAGTCATCAAGAATTATATCGCCTAATACAAGTATCCGACCCATTGATCATGGCCTTTTCTTTTTCGGTACACGCAGTTTAAAATGAATGTAGATAGCCATAGCATTGACTGCAATGGCCATTAAGTACCAACCTATGATAGCCGCGATGACACGCGGAACACTAGGAAAACAGGTTTCGTGTGATCTTCCTAAATAGTCCACCGTACTCCCTCCGATTATGGGAGACTCTACGAGACAAACCTGGCTGATTGTCCCTGAGCCACCTGTCCATCCAGGTCCTGCCCATCATGAGCTGTACCATCCTAACCATTATTATGCCTGCGTCACGCGCCGCCGAAAGGACGGTATCATCATAGCAGGCATACATGAGGGAGTTGGCCAGCGCTTCCCTATTGGTCTGGTTCTCCTTCGTAGCTGGCCATACCGCCCTTGCCACTGTATCCCATGATGGATCGGGATCCCTTCCATCTTCAGGAATGTAGGCTGTTATCGGCCTTCTCTCCTTTTGGATCTTTAGCGTCTCAGTAGGAAAGAAGGGAATCTCTTTAGGTTTCTGTTGATCAGTCATAAGTCGCTCCAATCTAATGTTACCACTCATCATATTCATAAACTATGGACTGGTTCTTTTTTGGTTGTTCAGCTTTAATTTCAGTTTCTACCATTTTTGGGGGCTGATCAACCACAATTTTTTCAGTTTTTTTTGTAGCCTTTGGTTTCCTTGCCTTTTTTGTAGGTTGCGGCTCATCTTCCTTCAGTTCGGGCATCTGCACCTTCCTACTGGAGACCAGTTCATCCTTAAACACTTCCCTACCTGCAGGGTAGGTTTGGGGGTCTAAGCCCTCGCGAATATCCAAGGAAGGAAAATTACCTTTGAAGTCGTGTGGGAAATGGCCGCAGAAAGGCTTGTTTTTAGTATCAAGGAAGAAATGCTCGCATCGGTTCCCCTTCATAAGGGTGAACCATTTGCAAGACCTGTAGTATTGGCACTCACCCATTTTGTTCACATTCTTTTTCTATAGCTTGTAGGTGGAGCCTGCGTATCAGGCTGGGAGATATTTTTTTCCCATATTGGGAGAAGCTTGAGCTTATTCTCCTGTAGCTTAACCCTTGCTTTCTTAATTCCTTTATCTGCGGTATGAGATCGGAGCTATCGGCAGAGATGGTTAGCATGTCATCTTTAGTACTAGGGGTATCTAGGGGTTTTTTGTCTGCGAAGACATCCGCGAGACTTTCCTCGATCTTAGTTATTTTAGCTGATATCGCGGCTAGGATCTGAAATTGCGTCTCCCGATGGACTTCGATACTCGCCTTTAACTCTCCGATATTTACCAGTAGATCAACTGACCTGTTCTGTTCGCGGGTTACAGCATCACTGAGATCATATACTTGGAGCTTCAGCTGCTCTGTTCGGACATTTGACTTTTTCGTGACGAAGATACACAGGTAAATAACGGCTAAGGACATGATGGCCAAAAAAACAGTAGTCATATTTTCCCTCTCAATTTATTGTGATAAGGAAACTATAACATATCAGCAGGCAAAAGCAAACTGTTGGCCAGTACCATAGGTGACAATGCTGGAGCCTGTCACTCCCATAGTACACTGAACGGGATTAGCCTTAAGCCTTCGGTAAGCATCAAGGATACTCTCCTTCTGCTGAAGTTCCTTAAGTACTGTGTCCCAACTTCTGAACTGTGATTCAGAAGAAACATTGCCATTCTGCCATACCCATCTCTCATCGACATCGATCATGACCATCATGTTTATCACATGATCGGAAGGTGGGCAGGAAGAGTCTGAATGGATGCATATTCTATGCGTTCTCTTGCCTTCATAGTACACTTGCATCTTCTCTCTTCGGGCGCTGAATATCTGATACCAATTACCTGAAGCTCCCTTCTTCATGACGAAGCCGTTGGTCATATATCTTCGCCAGTCCTTCTCCGTCAGCATGTCTCTGAGAGTATCCCTGGCCTTCTGCTCCTCAGCAGACCACTGAGTCGAAAAGCCCTTGTTCCTTCCTCTGTCCTTGATTAGGATGTTCTTCCTTATTACCCTGGAAACTTCATGCTTGATGGAAGGATGAGGCCAGAACACCGCTCTGCCATCGGTGGCGACATCCGGGTTCCTAAGTACAACCGTAGCCGTACCGGGCGTCACGGTCACATATATGGTCCCTATCTGCCCTGTGTTCGTATTGAGATGGATCAGGGAGTTCGATAGATAGGCCAGGGCCGTCTGAGTCTCAGCACCAATACTGAGCGTTCCCGTACTATCCTGGACGAAGCCATGGCCTATGGAACTGCTAATGGTGGTGGCACTTCCCATCGTGGCAAGGTCCGAAGTATTCACGCTGATGCGAAACCTTTCAAGCCCCTGATCGACAAGCCTTCCCATTGTATCATAGCATATCGCGCCTGCGATACTTATGGTAGTATTTCCCATCGTTAACCCATCGGCTATGCAGGTTCCATTTCCAATGCTGATCTCCGGAGAACATGTTATGTTAGTCAGCTCTTCTTCGAATGCATCTCCATTCGCATTGAGCCTGAGTACTGCCGGTTTTTCTAACTCTTGAAATGCCAATGCCGTTGCCATCAATTACCTCGTTTAGAAATCATCCCGGATATGTACGGGGTACAAGTTTAGTGTTCTTAAATGAGCTTAAGAAATTAGCTATCTTCTCAGCCTTGGTTATTATCGGTTTAGCCTCATTCTTAACGATCTCAGTGAATGCCCCTAGAATCTCAGAAACACTCTTGTCCTCAAATAGGACCTCTTCCCTCTCAGCATCGAACTTGTGGATACGGAGTCTAGTCTTTCCACTCGCATCGACGGCATAAGCTCTCCAGCCCTTCGTCATATACTCATCGAAGAGCTTCGCAGCTTCCTTCACCTGGTCAGGATCGGTCATGTTCCAAATGATACGGCGGTCCCCAGTCTCATCGAAGACTCGTACGGCGAACTCATGGTCGCCAAGCTCCGTCTCCTTTATAGTGAAGCCTAGAAGCGATGGCTTGAAATGCTGGATGGCATTTCCTTCCATGTCGGTAATGAGCCTACCTTCAGTCCTCGCCTTCATGTAGTGGCCTTTGGCCTCTTCGACTTCCTTCTTATTGGAGTCATTCCACTCAATTATCATGCTTGAGTTGTTCATGGCGCGATTCCTCCGTTGTAGGCCTTCATTTGCATTCTTCGGAATGTTGGGTCATCATGGTAGGGCGTATCTTTAAGAGTCGAGCTGAGTCCTATAATGAGGTCAGCCGTCCCATACTGCTCACGGTGCCGATCCTCAGTGACTAGGCCTTCCTTGACGACGCGGAAGTGGTGATGGTTGCAGTTCGGGCACTGGATGGTATAATTGCCGAAGTGGCTTGTCCTCAGGTAGGTTAGAAAGTACTTCTTGCATTCGCTACAGTAGAATTCTTCTGATCTTCTTGCCATTTTAGTATCCAGTATCCAATAGTATTTCCAAATGCGATATTACTCGCTTCTCTGTTTTTTTTCCAAGTAAAAGTCGCCTATAACCATGGCATCGATTTCCGTCTTAAGGAAGCAGGCTACCGCATTGGCGGGAGTCTCGACAATCGGCTCGCCATTGTCATTGAAAGAAGTGTTGAGCAGTACTGGAACTTCAGTCTGGCGGTAAAATTCCTTTATCAGCTTGTAGTACCTGCCGTTGTTCTCCGCATCCACGGTTTGCACGCGCGCACTCCCATCGACATGCGAAGTGGCCGGGATAAGCTCAGGCTTTAGGCATCTGACAGAGAACAGCATATAAGGTGACTCCTTGATATCGAACCATTCCCCAGCCATCTCAGCCAATACTGCAGGAGCGAACGGCCTAAATGGCTCACGATGCTTCACCCTGGCATTAAGTATGTCCTTCATGTCACCGCGCCTTGGATCGACGATGATTGAGCGGTGGCCTAAAGCCCTAGGCCCGATCTCCGAACCGCCTTCGAACCAGGCCAGTATCTTCCCGTCGATGATGGCATTAATGGCACTATCTATAAGGTCATCTTCGCTCATTCTGAGGAATCTGATCTCATCTACATGCTTCAGGATCGCCGAGAGAATCTGCGCATCAGTGTAGGTGAAGCCACCTTCGAAGGTTTCCAGCACTGAAGGATAGTACTTGTCCTTGCGATGAAGAAGGTGTGCTACTCCAAGCGCCGCCCCCATGGAAAGCCCCTCATCCCCACAGGCTGGCGCGGCATAGATACTATCAAACAGCCCAAGGTCGAGTATCTTACCATTGCAGACGCAGTTGAGCATGGTTCCACCTGATAGGCAGAGATTCCTACTCAAATCCTTCGTCTCCTCAGCGATAGCTTTCACAAGATTGCATACTGACTCTTCTAGGATAGCCTGGACAGTCGCTGCTATGTTCCTATTTAGTTCCTCATCCCAATCAGCCTTGTTAAGCCAACGGTCGTCGGGGACTCCCTTTTCCCCCTTCAGCTGCGGATAGAGTATCCGCCTATCGGGTACTTCTTTTATTCCGAAAGCGAGTAGCAGGGACAGGTAGGGGTCCCTAGTTAGGCTTTGAGCCTCCAAGCCCCAGCTCAGCCGCTTGAAGTCTGGATGGGGCGTTCCATAAGCCGCAAGCCCCATTACCTTTCCAGCATCGATGAGGGAAGGATAAAAGCCGAGGTAGTCGCAGATACATCCATATAGCGATCCGACCACAAAGTCCCCACCATGCCTTATCCTTATGTAGTTATGGTTGGAGTCGAAGTATCCTATGCTATGATCTGTTCCGAAGTTGTCATTGAAGTCTATCGATAGGGTAATGGCATCCTTGTAGGGTGACATGAAGAACGCATAACAGCAGTGTGCGAAGTGATGGTCCACCAATATGCAGTCAAACCAATGGCCATATATGTTCATCTTAAGGTCGCCGAAGAAGTTCTCCCTACGGTCGGCATACTCTTCTCTAGTAAGGTCCCGGCCCTGGTAGCGGAGGAAGAACCCATTGAGGTACTTGTCGGACAAATCATTACCCGTCATGGGGTCGCAGTCTGAGAACCAGTTGACGGCGGTGACGAGGCTTATGTCGTCAAATCCCATCTTCGCCTTCTTCAGAAGGTACTCTACAACTTCGATGGTGACCCCACGCTGCTTCTTGCGCCTGGTCACGCGCTCAGAGGCTATGGCAGCAAGGACCTTACCATCGCTGAGAAGGCATGCGCTGCCATCATGACCAAAGTTGAAGCTGAGAATCACCATATAAAGTTAACCCTTTATTGAAAGGAGGTATCCTATCATTTTAATAGAGAACAAGGCGCATGCTAATACGAATACCCCATAGCTTGACCATACTATCGCCTTAATTATTTTCATATGCCTTACTTCACATCATTATAGTCATTTAAGCCATCTATGATGGAGTCCATATGGAACTGTATAGTCTTGTATATGGCGAGCTTTTTTGCATTGGCCGTCTCTTGCCCTTTTTCGGCTTCTAGGTCGCGAGATTTCACAGCAGTGAGTTCAGACAAGATGGTATCGGCAGCCATGATATGATCGCAGAAGTTCTTTGGGCTATTATCATCTTCAGCCTTCTTCCTTCTACGGGGGAGTACTCTTCCGAATAGGCTTTCTTTGTCCTTGCCGCTATCGCTCGGTTTCATGTTATCTTTGCAAGTTCCCATCACGCTTCCCTTTCTTCTTTTATGTTTACCTTCGCTTCTATATCAATCATTAAGTCACGTAGCTTAGCCATCCAGGTCATTCCTGATGGAGTCAGCTGCTTGCCCTTGACCATCTGCTTGAAGAGGCTATCATGACACCATCGAAGCTCATCGAATGATGCGATGAGAAGCTTCACCAACTCGCTTCTCTTTACCAGCCTTTTTGGCTTGAACTTCTGCGGAATACTACTGTTAACATCCCACAGTGTGGCATGTAGGCCAGAAAAATCGCAGACTCTAACCCCTCTATCTTCGACGCATCCCATCTTCCTCAGTTCATCGAGCCTGGCGCATACGGAGCCTTTGATAGGCCAGTTCATTTTCTGGAAAAGCTCTCCCGCTGTGCATGGACCCTCCTTGTAAAGAGTAGAATAGACTTCAAATCTAGCCTTGGATAACAAGCCCTTAGCCTTAATCTCCCTATAAGCTGCGATTGACGTGTCACGTTTAGTCATAGTCCCATCCTAGAAATTTTAATTAGAGATAGCTTATGTGCTATCAAAATTAATAACATAAGATGCGCCGCAGTGATATAGGTTTTAGCTACCCGCCTTTATACTCCCTCAGCCATTCGACTGTCTTCTCCTTAGCCTCGTCCTTCGATATCAGTTTGCTGTAGGCATTGGCCAACAGCATTAGTTCCGAAAACAGAATGGCATCAGACTCTTCGCCCGTCGGCTTGTCCAAAAGTTTCCAGGCTTCCACTAAAGCCCGCTTCCAGCCATCTAGGTAATCGTCAGGTTTAGTACCATTCTTAACATGGCCAGTGACCATTTCGATCTCAGCGATTATCTCTGGATATACCAACATATTTATGTCTACCATCACTTCACCTTCTGCACCTTCTGCACCTTTTCGACATGCGGCATGTAAACATAGCTGTTCTTGTACACACGCATCCATCTACCTTCGATCTCCTGGCCGACTACGAGGTCCCCCTGATTGAGCATTCCGGTGACCTTGCTCTCCCTAAAGGAAGGGAAGTCGCGAAGCTCCGTTCGTACCGATACACGGTACCATGTTGGTATGGTATCATCGGGATAGTCTGAAAGTGTGGCAAGTTGGCTCTTGAGGTCTGGCTCCCTATCTGGAATACCATCGTAGTTATCGGTAAGGAAGACGGTAGTCTCTTCCCTTATGACGCCTCCGACTTTATAGGTTGGCTGTGTAGCGCAGCCAAAGAGAAGTATAAAAAATAATAGTATTCGCATCCCAAATCTCCCATTGCGGTTCTAAGTTTGGAATGCTTATAATATTATTAATGATGAGTCAATTTTTTATTTGATTTACTCAGTGATATATGAAGGTTAGGCTCAGTATCGAAGGGATGCTAACTCAGAAAACGAGTCTATTGCTCCCTTAAAACCCTTGAGCCATCCCCTTACTTCCTTCATGCTATCTTTGATCTTGCCGATCAGCGCGCTTATCTTGTCTCCGGCTCCGGCGGTGATTACACTGGAGTTCACTTCTTCTGCGTCCTTCAGCACCTGAGCGAGCTTGGCCAAAAGGTCTCTCTGCTTGTCCAAGTCTTCCATCTTCTCGACATAGTCCCTGATACTATCAAGACTCTTCTGAGCCTTGCGCTCATATGCTTCTGTCGTGATTGGGGTATTGTGGTAGTTGTCGGCTGCCTTCTTGAATGCGCTTTCGGCATTAGTAATCTGCCGCTTCGTCTCATCGAGGATCTCAGCCGTAGTCTCAAGGGCGGCTTTCCAAGAAAGAACTTTGGTCGAGTCCTTAGAAGGTTTACCATCTTTGTTTCTATGCTTAGGTCCACCTTCACCATAAGTGAAAATATTTTGGGTGAGGTTCTGCACCTCCCTCTCAAGGAACCCAACAAAGCTCCTAGCATCGGTGAAGCCTTTTCTGGCATCGACGAGAGACTGCTTCGTCTTCTCAGCCTCCATTCGCCAGCTCTCTGGCGTCTCATCCTTCTTGGGAATGGCTATGGCAGGAACATCCTTCGGCATCGGAGGCTCTGCTGGAATAGCTTTGGCTTCCATCGCCTGCTCTGTACTGATGCTTGCCTTCTGCTGCAGCCAAAGGACGAACTCCATGCCACCGAACACGTTCTTCTTAATGGAACGCGTTCCTATGACATTGGCCGTTGGCCAGTTGATCCTGGTTTTAGGATACTTGTTGAGCACCTTCACCCACTGCTCCCTGATAGCCTGGGCAAGGTCATGCCGACCGATATGCTCGCAGGTCTTGATATATTCGGCGATGTTCAATGGCGGGTAGTCTTCTCTGGGCATTCCGCCCGCCGTAATTTGATATTTTCCTTTAACCGCAAATAAGAAACCCATGGCTTCACCTCATTCGGATGTCGTTTATCATTCACTAGTTAATCTTATATTGGAAAAAATAGATACGATACTAGGCGAAGCTGATATCGTACCAAAGCTAGAAGGATCTATTTTAAAAGGAGGTTCAATGCGATTGGATAGTAACAGAAGACTCAGGTGAGTTCAACTATCCTATCATATAAAAAATGATATTTGCCGAAGTCCTTGTCAACATGCCAGTGGCCGCAGTAGAAGTCGCGGAACTCACATGAAGTTATGATATGCTCAAGCATACGGCATGTGGGATCCTCATTCTTCTGCCCACCAATGGTACTGAGGATCATGCTAGCCAGGGTGGTTGGGCAGGTATGGGCTATGATGTAATCGACCTTATTTCCGCAGTTCGTGATACTTCCTATACACTTGTCCATGTCCCCGTAGCTTGGAACTTCTTCCTTCCACCAACTTATGCCTTCGCGCCTATGGGCCTTGTCGATGCTCTCGGCACCTCCGAACGTGAGGATCTTCTTTCCAGCGATCTCGTAGACCATGCCTCTTTTCAAATGGAATATGTTGTCCGCTATCTTTCCGACAACGCTACCGAACATATTCTCTTCTGGGAGGCGGGCGAGTCTCTCATGGTTGTCATGATTGCCATCTACTACGAGTACGGTAAAAGGTCTTTCCTTCAACCATTCAGTCCACCATATTTCGGCGGCATCTGGCATGGGATAAAATAGGAGACCGAAGTCTCCCGCTACTATAATGAAGTCTTCCCGCGTTAGGGTAGCGCCCATTGGCCATTTTTTCTTGCTCAGGCGGCTCATGCTTATTTCACCGTGAGTATCCCCAGTGACGAAAATGCGTCCTTGCATTTTTTCTCCAAATTGAAAGGCCTTACTCCTGTAAGACCTCAGTAGAGGAATGGATCAAACCGAATAAAGCTCATCGCCGACTAGCCTCTTAAGAACTTCTTCAAGGACTTCCTTGGGGAACTCCCCTTTCTTACATCGGTCGAGTAGCTCATCAGCACGCTTGAATAGCTCGGAGTCCTCAAAAGCCTTTCCCACAGCCTTTTCTGAACAAGTCGCCATCCTATGAGAGGAATCGACGGCGTGTTTCTCGCTTTGCATATCATAAGAGAGCCTCTGGCCCAAATAAGACTTAAGCTCTTCAAGTTTGACATTACCCTGAACGCTATGCATCAATTTACCTAAAAATGCTTCCCTTAAGGCTCCCAGTCTTCTTTTGGAACTCATTAGGTCAAGAGCTTCCTGTCTATATGCAAATCTGCTTCTCGGATGGATTCTCGCTAGGTCTGCCTTGCTATCGATCCGATATTCCATGTCTTCCTGGACTACCCTTATCTCATCAAAAATAGCCTTCACCACTTCAATCATAAAAATACTCCATCTAAAATTGCTTGTAGTCAATCACAGCATTAAATATGTCAGCTAAGGTCTTCTGCCATTCGTCTATCGGTTCGGGAATGTAGTCGCCCAGGATTTCAGCGCACTGCTCCCAGCGCATATATAGAAGTTCAGGAGCTGTGTAGGGAAGACTATCCCTTACAAAGCCGAATCTCCGCACTAGGCTTTCCCTATGTTGGAAGTCCTGGGGGACTTGCCTGAGCATAGCATCCATTACAGAGCCAAGGTCACGCATTATTGCCTCCCCTCACATTCCAGGTATTAATAGCCTCAGCCTCCGTGAATGACTTTGGCCCTCTAGCACCGCATGTCTTGCACATTACCAACATGGACTGGAGGGTGGCGCATATGTCAAATTTGGACTCATCATTTTCTCCGCAGAAGGGGCATTCCCTCGCAGGCACGTCCACTTCGATTGTCTTTAGAATTTTCATTGTGGGATCTCCTGCCAGGCCGCATCTTCAAGTGGTGGATTATCATCCCATCCTTTATCCTTTTCCAGCTCGAATTCGTCAATCTTTTTTAAGATCGTATGCATGCAGCCGCCAGTCTTGAAAGCCTTAACCTCACGTGTCATGATGCTAATCTTAGATAGCAGCCAACGTCTACGCTCCTCATGTTCCACTTGATCTATAAGCCAGTCGATGGTCCTTTGAACCTCAGGTGGCATCTGCCATAGCTTGCAGTTATACTGCAGGACTTCCCCAACGGTGAAATCCCATTTATGGCTGTCGCGCGCATCCCAGCTCAGCTTAATCTCGTGGCCTTCAGTCTTAGATAGGGCGGAGGGGCTGAAATTCGCTGTGAGCCTGAACACGTTGGGGCTTCCGACATATCTGATATGGATATTACCCTTAGATACTTCCACTACGGGGCCTTCGACCACCGGTGGAACGCGGGTATCCAAAGACATGACCTTCCGTATGAAGTTCCTAACCTTTCGCATCCTCAGTCCTCCGGTTTCAGCTCTATGATCCGCAAGCGGTTCGGACATCGAACATAGCCCGTTCCCAAGGCTCATCCTCGGCGAGGGTCTTCTCGTGGAGACCTGCTGCGTTTACTGAATACTTTTTTTCAATCAGAGAGGAAAATTTCATTCGTGGCGTTCCTTTCGTTTAAGAATGTGTTTCCTTCGCTTTTCTTCCCCGCTTTTTCGGAAGCGGGATACTCAACCTATCCATTTCCTTTTTAAGTACGTGGACAGTCATGTGGAGAGCCTCTGCGACTCGGGTAATAACCCCGCGCCCCATCTTCAGACGCGCCGTTATTACGAGTTTTAGGTAGTCGTCGTAGGTCATCATCGCGTTAAGATACCGTTGACAGGACCATATTGGCCGCATTGCGAATGGCTAGGGTGTCGGCGGTTAACGCA
>Ga0315294_10005822_pt1 | contig 13536 bp, 11 predicted proteins | sample YL17G13_40_MG_FD_203626 | JGI IMG/M metagenome (GOLD analysis project Ga0315294, IMG submission 203626) | Sediment microbial communities from Yellowstone Lake, YNP, Wyoming, USA - YL17G13_40 | ecosystem: Environmental > Aquatic > Freshwater > Lake > Sediment | place: USA: Wyoming | collected... | reverse complement strand
CTTACGGCGGGTTGCGGCGGGGTTTTACATTATTACGGTAAATCATGACTGCATATATGATGTAAATAATCTATTTGCATTAAATCCAATAATAATGCTGCATTATTCCTCGTATATTACAGGAAATGACCGCATTTATGGTCTCATAATTTACATTAATAATGTAAATCATGCACTTGGTGTTTTACCGTAATAATCTAACAACCCCGGCACGCGCGCGTAGCGCGCACACGGCCGTTAGGCCGTTAGAACCCCTTTGGCCGTAATGCAAATGAGATTTTTCCACCTTCTATCTTGATGGCTCCATTTGAATTCGTCCTCCATCCATTCTCCACTATCTCAGTCACGATTGGCTGAACAATTGGCGGGGCAATTGGCTCCATTAATGATGCGGGTTCTTTTCGCTTTTTCAAAAACATTGGCTTGATATTGAGGTCGGGTTGAATCTCATTCGTGCATTCAATGCACTCATTCATGTGTTCCATCTTGTACTCATACATCTCATCCTGTATGCTAGGCAAATATTCCACCAACATTTTGGGCAACTCCTTGATGTCCAGCACCTTCCTCAATCTCACAATTCGGCGCACCTCCTCCAATCCCAATGTCTCAATTTGCTCGTCTGTGAATCCATGCTTCACTTTGTAGAACCTCGCACCATCTCTCGTGCGAAGTTTTTCTGAATGCTCACGATAATAAGCCCGCATATACGCCTGCTTATTTTTGAATTTGGCTTCATTTTCCACTGCATCTCCAAGCGCATTATAATGCACCCATTCAGTCGTCCCTAGCGGCGACACACTCATCACAATCTCGTTCTCCATCTATACACTCCTAAAGATATAATATTTAATTACTTTCAAATTTAAAAACAATCTTTTTAAATTTGACATGTGACCACTACCGGCAACCCGTTTCGATCGAGTGACCTCGGGGTTATGAGCCCCGCGCGCTGCCGCTGCGCCATGCCGGTTGTTGAGTTGCGGTTTAAAATGGGAGGGGATGTGTTTGCAACTAGGAACAAATTTCGTTCCCACATTATCATGAGATAATTATTTTTAAATGCTTTTCCTAAATCAATTCACAATGTATTCTTTTTGAGTTGCAGTTGAATGCGACATTGCGGCCGCATCTTTTTTCATTGCTTCAGCCACGTCACCATATTTGTTGCTGAGATAGAAATGGCGCATCATGCTTGAGCCAATCTTTTTGGGAGAGAATATTGCATTTAGCACTCTTGTTATGCTGTTAATTTTGTCCAATTTCTCTCCTGTGAATGAAACCAAAAAGGGTATGCAGAACGTTTTCAGCTTCTTCGTGTCTCGCATCAGCGGCTGGTGCTTGAGATACAAATCAATCACCTCCTTAAGTTCGGTTGGAACCTTCATCATGATCTGACCCTCCATCTTGGCCGTCTTGAACCGATTGAAAAAAAACTCACCTGCATCAACGTCATAAAAGTTCTTGTCCTCATCAGCAGTTGGCGCCTTCTTGCACACATACATCTGCTGGTAATCCAAATTTCTCCTTGGTGGAATCAATTTGTAGAGAGAAAATACCATATATTGTAGCAATTTGGTATATTGACCCTTGTTGATTTTGGCTGAATCTTTGAATCCATCCACTGCCATTTTGAGCGCTTCATAATTGCTCTCAATTTCCTCTGGCTCAATCCAATTTGCAGCCTGCGTCTCCGTTTTCTCTCCCGATGCCCGCTGCACTTGCACATCCTTATTCAGGGTAAGCATCTGCTCGGTATATGCCTTCCACATCTTCTCCATCTTCTTGGATTTGTCTTTTAGGACTGCTAAACAGCTCACAATTGCAATATAGAATGTCCGGGCAGTGGTCGGCTTGTAATCTGCCAGCTTCTCCTTAATCAGTTCTGGCTTATCCAAAAACTTCAGGTTCTTGATTGGCTCACCATCATTCAATTTTCTGAGATTCGTCAAATACAGCTTGATTGAGCTCTCAGATAATGGCTTGCCTCCATGCAGGCGTGCGCTCAATTTCTGTTGCAACTCCTGCGTCAGCTCTGGGATTATCGTCGTGGTCATTGTGCTTTGTTTGTAATATATGTAAATATTATATTTATATACATTTTTCATATATCATTTACGTATCCTCCTCCTCGGCATCCTTGTAAAGCATCCGTATCATCTTGTCATTCGAAACCATCTGTGGATAGTTCTTATGGAAGCAGGTTGCACGCGTTTTCTCTCGTTTCAGCTTCTTGACATCATCCTTGTCAATGCCACAGTAGTTCTCCAGCAAATATCTCATCCCACGATTCGTACCAGACTGCAGGAAGACCACCACCTTGTGACTCTCGTTCAAAATCATTCGTGTCATCAGGCCACCAGTTGGTGCATGATACGTCAGCAGACACGTGGTGTTATGGTGCCGTCCCTGCTGCAGAATTTCATTCAGAATGGCTAGGACAGCCATCCGGATTTTACGGTCGCTGATGGAATCCACATCATCCATGATGACACACATATCTTGGAAGTCGCCACATTTCAGCGGCTCTTCCCACAGGTTGTCGCTCAGCTTGATTCGCTTGACTCCCAGCTTATCCAGACATTCGTCGTCATCCACATTGCTAAAGAGCACCAGCAGATTCTTGGGATGCTTCCGCTTATAGTCTTCCAAATACTTTGATGTCCAGTATGACTTACCGCTGCCACTCGCTCCTTGTATGTAGCAGATTTCACGTTCCGTTTTATTGTTATGCAGCACTTGCAGTTTGCCTTCGTCGTCATCCGGCAAACGGAACTCATCAAAATATTCTGCACTGTCATCCCCTCGTTCTGGATCCAAATAAATAATTTCTCTGTCACGCGCACCGCCAACGATTTTCACAATAGGTTTGGCGTTCTTGGTGTTTTCAAATGTCAACATTATGGTTAATATAGATGATTATATTTTTTTAATTATTTATTATATATATATCTTTGCGGCTTCATTGATTTCTTCGTTTATCTCTCTTTGACGTGATTTGATTTTGCTCAGAACATTCTGTTGGTCTACATCCTTGACGTCTAAGATGCTCAGCTGCGTTTGCACTTTGCGCAGGACATCAGGTGTCATGTCCTTTTCCAGCAGACGCTGGATGGCTCCCAGTTGCGCAGCTTGTGCATATTTGGCACCACTCTCCGAGTTGAAAAATTTCATCAGTTCAACCAGTTGTGCCTTCTTGCCTTGCAGTTTGAAAATGCTGAATCGTCGTTTCAACGCCTTGTACAATTGTTTGTCTGCAACGAGTTCGTCATATTCCTGCTTCAATTCTCTCACATACTCTGCGGACTTCTTTGCAGTTGTGTCAAAGAAATAATTCACACTGACTTCGTGCCACTTCTGCTCAATGAATGCGACGAAATCCAACTTGACAAATTCAATCTTTGAGAGATCCTCAAAATCTTCCGGCTTAATACTGTCCAGCGACTGATGCTTTATTTTAGTGCCATCTTTCATCTGGATTTTGAGTTCAATGAAATACATGCCTGGGAGACGTGTCACCTTTTTTAGAATCTTCATGATTTTATCATACGGCTGACTACGTGTGCTTTTGCGAATATCGCTCGTAAAATCAAAGTCCGTTTTGTAGCGGTTGGCTGCCAGACTGGATGAACCGATGATGTCAATTGCATTGGCTCCCCACTGCAGCGCGTGAATGTATTTCAACAGCTTCTGGGTTGGCTCTTTTTCCAAAATATCCATTTTAAATATATGTATATAATATAAAATTGATTTCATTTTATGTGAAAATAAAATCAATTGTAAAATGGACAAAATAAGGAAGCGATTCTGGAGCAGGGTTGAAAGGAAGGGCGACGATGAATGCTGGCAATGGAATGCTTGTTTATGTCATGGATACGGATATTTTAAATTTGATGGCAAAATGAAAAGAGCACATCGTGTATCGTATGCATGGCATCATCCACTTACAATAAATTTAGATGATTCGCCACTGTGCGTATGCCATAAATGCGACAATCCAAAATGCGTCAATCCATCGCATTTGTTCCTTGGCACATATGCAGTCAATAATCGGGATAGAGATGAAAAAGGGCGGCGTGGCAAACGCACGAATGTGAAACTCACTGACGAGCAGGTTCTTGAAATTCGTAGCAGTTACGCCCTTGGAAAAACAACACACCAACAATTGGCAATGGGTTATGGTATATCTAAATCCAACATTGGTCATATAATTAGACATGAAGTTTGGAAGCACATCAAATAGGAGGGAAAGGTTCGGAGGAGGGTTTACGGGAACCTAGATTCCCGTGTTAATAATGGTCATACAGGCCTTCATTTAAAATTGTTTTGGGAATGATACTGCCACCCATCAGGATCCGCCGGCGGGCCATGAACATATCCTTCGCAATCTGCTTTGCATGCTCTGCCATCGCTTTGACCGCGCGAGAAATTGGCTTCATTGATTTTGGTTTGGATTGGCCAATCAATGTATCCATTCCGACATTGTTTGCTTGCGCATATGCTTGACGCTGCATATTAACTTGGTCCAGCATCGGTTCAAACCCATCCCGAATAGCTCCTGCTTCATCACCATGTGCCGCAATTTGTTCTTGTTGGAGTGCTTGAGGAAGCGCCGCAAATGCAGCGGCTGAATCCTGAGATGCTGGTGTTCCTGCTTGCTTTTCGTATGCCAAAATTGCATTCAAATACGGCCGTGTAAGAACAGCAGCGGGCCGTGTGGCATATGCTGCGCCTTGCGCTGGTGCAGGGCCTGGCTGCGGCTGAATTGGCTGACCACCCTGTTGCTGCGCTTGCTGAGCCAACGTGTCCTGTCCAATCTGCAGATACTCAGCCAGTTCAGCATCACTCGCTGCCGTAATATTGCCCTGCCCATCGTCTTGGTCACCACCGCCAACATATTCAAATCCTTGATTGGTCGTAGATTGTATGTTTGCACCAAGCTGTTGCAGAAGCGCATCCAGCTGCGTAATAACACCTTGTCTCGTTGCACCCGCCTGCTGCTGCTGCGGCAATGCTGCAACTCCGCCTGATAGGATGCCCTGTTTTTCAGCGCTCAAACGAGCCAAATCTTGATCCACATTTTGAAGGTCAGCTTCCATTTGACCGATTTGTGGCTGGAGCTGTGCAATATCGGCTTGAGCATCTGCTTGATTCTGTCGTGCGCGTGCCGTTTTTGCTGCACTCATCCCTCCTGTTTGTATTTTTGCATCTGCAGCTGCAAGTTTGCTTTCAGACCGTGTAAGGGCAGTTCGCAATCTTGGCAATTCACCTTCTATTCTTCGTTTCTCAGTTTGCACTCGCTGCTGCTCAGTGTCAATCTGTCCCAAACGTGTAATATCTGTTTGTGTGAATGTGTATCCATTAGGAGCCATATCGCCAGCTTGCGGCATGCCAATAAAAGCACCCTGCTGTGCAGGCGGTGCTCCAGGGCGTGCTGGAGTGCCAGGGGGCCGTCCTGGAATCGGTGCAGCAGGCAACACACCGGGCACTTGTGTTTCCACCTGCTCAGATGCAGCCAGCACTCCAGGCCGCGCTTCGCTGATTGCTGACGTAATATCTTTTGCCAACTGGCTGCTGCGAATGATGTCGTAGCGCTGCACTGTCAAATTTTCATACATCATTTTCACTTCATTGATGAGCGGGAAATATTCACGCACAGTGATTCCAGCACGTGCCCCTCGCTCACGTGAGACACGATCCGCATTATCGTACGCCATCAAAATAATTGTATTGATTGGATCGCTCAGAGGGTTAATGCCTTCCAGAATCTCGTTCTGCTCACGGGACGAAAGCGCGCGATACGGACGTGAATTCAAATAATTGCACATCTTGTTGTAGTCATTTAGCATTTTGGATGCATCTATCTTGTCACGCACATTTGCAGTGGGAATCGCTGCAATCAATGCCTGCGCATCTGCATCAATATCACTCACCAACTTTGTCAATTCAAACTTGAACAATTTCGTGTCCAACTCTAACGGCATGTAGTCATCGGTTGCCACTGCCACCTGTTTTTTTGCTTGTGCAAAGACACGTGACTGCATACGATTATCATACTCCGTGATGTCAGCGCGTTGCGCATTGATTAAACTTTGAAGCACCATTTGATTGTATATTATTATGATATATTTAATATTTTATATTATAATAAATTTGTTTTATCTAAATTGGCCAATTATTTCTTCTTGTATGAAGCTGATGCCATTTTTAGGATTTCTTTGAGCAGCTTTCCAGGATGGGCTGCTTTCGTGCTCTTAACATGGTCTGCCCATGCGCTGGACTTTTTGCCCATCCCATCGCTGGGTGCAATTGAAACGGCGGCACCACCACTTATGCTGCGGTCAGGCAGTCCAGTTCCTTTCAGCGGCATGTATGATTTTTTGGCTTGTGTTAATACGTCGCTATATTTTAAATTGGGATGGCTTGCTTTAAATGCATTTACATGCTCCATCCATTTTGTCATTGGTTTGGCCGATCCTCGATTGTGTTTGGTAGGTGCAGTCGGCTTGCGTGCAACCTTATCACTTGTACGGTCTTCCTTGTATTTGGAGCCATCAAATTTCTCCAATTGACTTGCAAGCTTATCAGCAACATCAATTACCTTTTCTATATTTTTCAAACCATCATCAATTTTTTTATTTGAATCCGGCTTCTTTTCCTCTTTCTTCTCTTCTTCCGCTGGCTTCTCTTCTTCCGCTGGCTTCTCTCCGCCTTTGGTCTTAACATGTCGCATCAATTTGCTAGTGCTGGGAATTTCTTGGATTTCAAACATGACATTCTCTTCATCCTTGGGCTTGGATTTGCCATATCCGGATTCCTTAATGCGCTTCTGCCGTGCCTCGCGCTCGCTTATCTTCTTCAGTTGCGCTTGGTATTCCCTCACCAATTTTTCGTATTCAGCCTCAGCCTCCGCTGCATCCAGTTCGTCATAGTTGTCCAGCAAACTTAGGACCTTGTTTTGAAAGTCCGTATCCTGGCGCGTCTCCTCCTTTGCAATCTCCAATGCTGGCAGATTCGGATCTATCGGCTTAATGTTGTCCAAAAATTTGTCCACTTTGTTATACACACCCTTAGCCTTATTCGCCAGTTCCACGGCTTTTCCAATCTGGCCAATCTTCTTATCCACAATGTCTTTGCCCTTGCTCAATTTGTCAGCAGCCTTATCGCCAAATTCGCCAATCTTTTCGCCAACCTTTTCATAACCAAATTTGCTTTCAGCCGACAATTTTTTTAATGGGTCACCTGCCTCTTTTTCACCACCACTAACTTTGCGCATCTTGCTTGGTCTTCCTGCACCACGAGGCGCTGGGTTCCCCGTCTTAAGGTCATCAATCTGCTTCTGCAAATCCGATTTCAACTTCTCTAAATCGTCGCGTGTTTTCTGCTCGGATGCAGATAGGAGACGTTTGGCAATCTCGTCTTTCTTGTCTTCCAACACATCCAATTTTTCGCTCACTTTATCATTCACAATTTGCTCTGTTGTATAGCGGGCGGCTTCATCACGTTGCGCTGCAGAACTCTTGGGGAATTTGTATCCGCGTGCGCTGCGATACACGCCGTCCTTGTTTTGGTCTTTGCGAAACTTCTCAATGCCTATATCACGTGGGATTTTGTAGCGTTTGAGAAAAAAATCATAGTTGCTCCAGTTCAACTTGACAAAGTCGTTCGACATTTGCTGGTCTGACCATAAACTATCATGAATTTTGGCAATCTCATCTTTGGTCATATCAGCATAGTCTTTTTTGTAGAATTTGTCATACTGCTGTTCCAATATGTTTTCAATTTCTGCCTTTGAAATATCCGGGTCTTTGCCTGCAGCCCCTTGTTTGAAATCTATTGACGCAAAGTTCTGCCCTTTGCCCTTCATCTTGCCTTTTCCAACCACATTGCGTTTGACCAATGTCTTCAGCTTGGTGTCACTCTTTGCAATTTCTTTGTTCAAAATGGCATGATACTGCTGCTGCTCTTGTATCTCACTCTCCTCATTTTTGCCGGTTTCAATATTCTGCGTGCTCCAGCCACCTTTCAATTTCAATTTCTTCGCTGCTTGTTCGTTCTTCTTGTTCTGTTCGTCCATCTTGCGCAGCATTTCGCGTGCAGTTTCACGTTTCAATAATTCTTCCCTGTATGCTTTTTCCGCATCTGCTTTTTGCTTTATCAGTTTGTCCATAGCTTCACGATGTTCCTTAGCACGCATTTGCATTTCCTTCACTTTCTTTTCTCGCTCGGCGTCCTCCTTTTTTCGCGTGGCTCTCTCCTCCGCATCTTTGATTGTCTTGGCCGTGTCTTCTTCCACTTTCTTTGCAGCAGCCTTAGCACGTTCGACCTCCTGCAGTTTTTTCCTATACTCTTGCTCCACCAAGCGCCGTTCTTCCTCCATCCGTTTGGTTCTGGCTGCATTACGTTCAACAAAGCCTTTATTGTCTTCCTCTTTCTTTACGTCCTCTTTGTAATTGGAATATGCATTGGCTGCGACCGCCGCTGCAGCCACTGCCGCCGCAGCAATTGCAATCTTCCCTTTATGCTTATTGAATTTGTCTTTGACGTCTTGCAGCAGTCCGCCACCCACTGCCTGTTGCTCTGAGGCAACCACTGGTTCCACTGGCAAAGTTTTGATTGGTGCCGCTTCGCTTATTAGCGGTGCCGCTGGCGCTTCGCTCACTGGCTGTGGTTCATCCTCATCCGGGTTCTCCAATTTCGCAATATCTTCCATGAGTTTCACTTTGCGCGCCTTCTGTTCCGCAGTCAAATCCTTCACGGCAATCTTTTGCAGCGTCCGCAGCTCACGTTTCAGCGCTTTCAGGCTCTCACTGTCATCGCCCTCCTCAATGCCCTTCTCCTCCGCAGCATCCTGCTCCGCACGCAACTTTGCAGCCACTTTGGGGGCCACTTCCGCTGACGTTTCTGCAGTCAGTTGCGCCCTCAAACGCGCAATTCCAGCTGCACCTTCCTCATCCACCGTCTTCTTGTACATTTCATAGCCACGGCGCCACAGCTTGCTCCAGTCATCGCGCGACTTAATCGGTTCAAACTCGTCTTCACCCTTCGGCTTATCCGCACGGTCTTTCACGCGACCACGAATATCACTGTAGTAATCCACACGGGGCACCACCTTCTCATCCACGGGCGTCATCTTCTCAATCTTCGCATACGTTGCACGCTCCGCTTCATCCATCTTGCTCCAATTGGCAACGTATTTCGCCGGGTCACGCTCCGTCTTCTCAGCATATATGACGGCCACTTGCAAAATCAGCGCCTGTTCCAGCAAATCGTAGCTCTTTTTCAATGCTGCATACTCTCGTTCTACTACAGAATTTATCCTGCGCACCATATCCAGAACGCGCGGCTTCTGTTGTCCAAACAGCGTGTTGGCATAATACTTCGCGGTTGGGTCATCCTCGTTGTCTGCAGTGCCTGCATCGCTCATTATGTCCGCCGACGACTTCACCCATGACCCTCGCCACCACCACATCTTTGTCATATCAAAATCTTTGCTTTTCAATTCACTCACAAACTGTTTGGGATACAGCATGAACGGATACGCATCATCCAGCGGCTTTTTCATCCGCCAGATTCCAAAATCCAGGTCAAATTCCCAATACGGATGCACCATCACTTCCTCCGCAATATCAATCGGCGACCGGCCGCTGTATTGCCAGTTGTAATGCTTGCCAAATATATCCTTGTTCTCGCTGATTCGAAAGGCACCGTCGTAATATTGGAACGGCTGCAGCGCACCAAATGTCTGACTCAAATTCGTTGGCGGCTTACCATTATACAGTTGGTTGTAAAGCGTGGTTTCTTCATCCGTGGTCACGCCTGTCTTTTCCAGAATATATGCCAGTGCATCACCAGCAAGGTCAATCGCTTCGCCCACATCTCCTTTCCGTGCATTTATAATTGCTTGACCAACCTTATTGATTTTGTCATACGACTTCAGGATTGCATCCAGGCTGACTCCTGACTCTTTGAACTTGTCTCCATTGACAAATGGATAATTGCTGATTTCATCTTTGGGTGTTGGATCGCGTCCGCCACTTAGAGATACTTCGCTGTCAGTCGCTTCGCTGTCAGTCGCTTCGCTTTGGGCCGCATTTATTGCGCGGGCAGACCCATCCCGCGCAGCGCTTTTTTTAGGTCTTCGTCGTTTTCAGGTTCGGAATCAGGCATCGGTTTGGCACTGCCTAAAAATAAAAATTGTTCTTGCACATCTTGCAACATTTCTCTCATCACTGGTAGGCGTGATTTCATTTCATCTACAAAATTTCGCTGTTCTCCAGATAAATCATCTTGATATGTGGGCATTTTTTTCAATCTTTGAATTTTTCCTTCCAATGAGGATAATATTAAATTCATCTCAGTAACCTCATCCTTCAATGCTGTTTCAGATAAAGTAGCAGCCAATGTAATCTTTGGCAATTTCTTATACTCTTCAAGAATGGTCATATATGCATCCTTCACTGTATCCTCACCTAGACTCATATCACTCATTTCACCTCTTGGACGATGTGTCACAAATACCTTCACACGTTCAATATGACCTGGTGTAAATAACTTTCCTTTTAGAGTCGTAATTGCTTTTTTCATTTTTTCAGTGAATGTAAATTTGGGTTGCGGTGCTCTCTCTCTCTCTTTGCTAGGCCCAGTTCCTGCTCCGACAGGCACCCCTGCACCATCCATCTCTTCAATCTCTGGAGATGAACGACCTTGACGTGCCACACACTGGTCATAGAGTTTCGCATTTTTTGCGGACATTGGATTGTCATACATCTTCCCATTATACTTGGTTGGTCTCACCTCCTTCGTGGTAGGTCGCTGCAGGATTTCTTCGCATTCTGGCGCCGACGACTTTTTTTCCATATCCGGTATTTTGAATGGCAACCCAATCATCCCGCCAGCGTAACCACTGCCATGCACTCCTTTGAAATCCGACGCCGTCATATCATACGCTGCCGTGGGCGAGAATATCTGCGTTGGGTTGTACGCTGGCACGCTCTTATCATACGGGTCCTGCAGAATCATCACGTTCATTGCCGAGTTCGTGCTGCTGCTGCTGATGCCTTCATGTCCGTATCCCAATGTTGCTGCTTCTCCAATCGCATTCAGGTTGCTGCCACTGTTACGATAATTGGGCACCCGATGATTGATGGACTCAAATCCACCGCTCTGAATGTTCGTCTTATTGATGAATCCACGCGGCAGCAACCCTGTGTCCGTTCTCGCTCGAAACTGCGCACCGCCTGAGCAGCCACAGTTCCCTTGGCATCCGCAGGACGACCCACCCATCAGTTCATCTTCCACCGCTTCATTAGCAAAGCCGCCGGTCTGGTTGTTGCTATAGAACGACGGCGTCTCATCATCCAGCATCACATTCACAGTCCGCTTCGCACCACCTTTCAACCCCAATATGCTGTGCTTGTTGTTGCTCCCAATACTCATTCCGGTAAAGGAGAAGGCTGCCGGCGTCAGTGTGGTGACAGGCCGACTCGGCATCGGTTCTCCACTCGTGCCTACATACGGCACGTCCGCTTCATCGCTCGTATTGATAATATGCGCCTTGTTCAGCGCATACATCTTGGCGCGAACACTTGCAAACTCATCTGTATATTGTGCCATTTTGCTTTATGCATTATATAAACATTATTTTTTTATATAATAATTGGATTTTTATTAATTAACAATTCTCTCCAATTATGGGTCCAACCATTGGATGAATGTCGCCACAAACCGAACGGTGCTTACTGCTCATGTAGTGCTGAATTATGTTCTTGACACCAACGGTCGCACCACATTCACAGGTCATGAACATCTTATGCAGCGGACGCTGGCACGGAATGGATGCAATCGCATCGCGTCGCATCTGTTCCAATCTGGTCTGGTTCCTAAAGTAGTACTCACGGACGTGGTCTTTCATTTTGTGCTTAACCTCTTTCTTAATATATTAAGATGAGAGAAATTCCTTTATATTTATGTTTATTGAATGGAATTGTAATACACTAAACTGTACTTCTTTCCAACCAGATCAGGCGTGTTCCAATGTTTTAGCACATTCCCATCAAATGTGATTGGCTTGCAATATGCGTCATACTGAACATCTTCCACCACCAAATTTCCACCTGCATAACCTCCAAAACTCACCACGGTGCTCTCACCATTGTTGTTGCCATCCACATGCGGCGGACACGTCACGTTGCTGTTCAAATGGATGCTAGTGAATGGGTGCGGACAATACAAATCGCCCAACCGGAAAATCTCCTTGTGCATCTCCGGATATTTGAGCGATGCCCATGATGGCCGCAATTCTCGTCCCTTATAACGATGCCGCGTCAGCCCAAATGTCATGCTGCGATGCGTTCCAAACCCTCCACGTGGTGCGCTTGAGACGAGTCGCACCGTGATTTTGTTCAGCATATCATTCAATGCTCTGAATTCTTCTTCAGGGATTTGTTCTTCGCGTTGTTTTATGTTCATCCTATATACATTTTGTATATATTTATTTTTATGTTCAAATTGCATAAAAAAATGAGGACTTACAGTGGCTACGCTGGCCCTGCCTCTGTTTTTTTCTTATTTGCACAGCGGGATTTTTCGTGCATTTTCAAGAATTGCACTCATATCCAGTGGTTTTTTTGGTTTTGTCAGTTCTTCACGAAGAACGTAAGCGTCTCTGTCCTCATCATAACACCAACGTTCATTGCATTCATCACAAATCACGTCTTCCGTCATATCACCGTCTTCATCCCACATCCCGTTGTCGCTCCTGCAGCCGCAAAGGCCACATAGTGGTTCTTCGGCAGTTCCAAAGTCCAAGTTGTCCCAGTCATGCTTCTGCTCCCATTCCTTGTCCGTAAAGGAATCTTCGCCTTCTTTGTCATCAGGCGTGAATTCCGGATAAAGTTCCCGCATCATTCTCATTCCCTGTGCGTGTGTGATTTTTTTGGCTTTGTATTGCATGCACAAATCCATCTGCCACTCCATGAATTCCTCAATGCGTGCATCTTTTCTGGCTGCTTCTTCTTTTGCTTCTTGTTCTTCCAGAGCGGCCCGCAGATTTTCGACAATATTGGCCAGAGCAGTCTGCAGTTTTTGGATAGTCTCGTCTTTTTCTGCCATATCGCGTCCCAGGTCTTCAATTGTTGCTTTCAGCGCTTCGGTCTCCTTCTGCAGTGCCTCATTCTGCAGTGGGAACTTGGGGCCCGTGTTTTGGACTGCAGATGAAATCAGGTCTTCAACGATGTCGTGGCAGTTGCGACGGATGCAGCTCCTCTTGTTGTGTCCGGTGTCGTGGCAAACGGAGCAGGTCATGGTTCTCGCAGTCTTCATCATATTGTTCGTTCTTGTTGTTCTGAAACTGCTGGGACAAAAGCAATTCAGTTTTTGCTTTCAATTTTTTTTGAAACATATGGAAATCCGGATTGACATCTGATGCCGATGCGCTTTGACATGTGGCCAATATGGAAAAAAAATTGATTCAGATGTCAAGTCGTTTTTCCATATGTTTTGAAAAAAATTGAATTGCTTTTTGGGTTGCCTTTT
>Ga0315294_10005821_pt1 | contig 13537 bp, 10 predicted proteins | sample YL17G13_40_MG_FD_203626 | JGI IMG/M metagenome (GOLD analysis project Ga0315294, IMG submission 203626) | Sediment microbial communities from Yellowstone Lake, YNP, Wyoming, USA - YL17G13_40 | ecosystem: Environmental > Aquatic > Freshwater > Lake > Sediment | place: USA: Wyoming | collected... | reverse complement strand
AGTGATGGGCATATCTTACAGTCAGACTCAATCTGGAGCTTATGCGTTGATATTGATTGAAGAAAACGGAGAGAGAAGGATACCTATTATTATTGGTGGGTTTGAAGCACAGGCAATTGTAATTAAACTTGAAAATCTCGATCCCCCCCGACCCTTAACTCATGACCTTTTCAAAAAATTTGCGGATGAGTTTAGCATTTCGGTTATCGAAGTAATGATCTATAAGCTCGAAGAGGGGGTTTTCTTTTCAAAACTTGTTTGCAACAATGGAGAAAAGGAATATTCTATTGATAGCAGAACATCCGACGCTGTGGCAATTGCATTGAGATTCAGCTGTCCGATATTTATTACCGAAGATATCCTTGAAAAAGCAGGAATAACAATCAATCCCTCTGATACTGAAATATCTACAACCAATGAGGTTGACAGTTTATTTGAACCTGAAAGAACCAGGTATAACAAATATTCAGATGAGGAACTCTATAAAATGATAGATGAGGCTGTCAGGTCTGAAGATTATGAGCGTGCTGCTGCTGTAAGGGATGAGATTGAGAAAAGAAAAAAATCTAAGTAACAAGGATGAGGCAATATCTTGATCTTCTTGATCATGTAATAAAAACCGGGACTGAAAAAACAGACAGGACCGGAACCGGCACAATCAGTGTATTTGGCTATCAGATGAGATTCAATCTTGAAGAAGGATTTCCTCTTCTGACGACAAAGAAGCTTCATCTTAAGTCTATTGTTCATGAATTGCTCTGGTTTATTACCGGAGATACAAATATCAGATACCTGACCGATAACGGAGTGAAGATATGGAACGATTGGGCTGATAAAGATGGTAATCTCGGACCGGTTTACGGATACCAATGGAGGTCATGGCCGGCCAACGACGGTAAAAAGATTGATCAGCTGGTAAATGTTATAAGTTCCATAAAGAAATCTCCTGACTCACGCCGGCATATAGTCAGTACCTGGAATGTAAGCGAATTAGACAAAATGGCTCTTCCTCCATGTCATATTATGTTCCAGTTTTATGTTGCAGGAGGAAGACTATCATGCCAGCTTTATCAGCGCAGTGCTGATATTTTTCTTGGAGTACCGTTCAATATTGCATCCTATTCCCTTCTGACGCTTATGGTTGCACAGGCAACCGGACTGAAACCCGGGGATTTTGTCCATACATTGGGCGATGCACACATTTATCTTAACCATATTGACCAGGTTAAACAGCAGCTTACACGGGATCCATTTCAGTTGCCCAAAATGGTAATTAACCCGACTGTTAATGATATTCTGAAATTCAGGTTTGAAGATTTTACCCTGACAGATTATATAGCTCATCCTCATATTAAAGGTGATATTTCAGTATAATATATAAAGTATGATTTCAATAATAGTTGCTGTTTCAGAAGATTGGGGAATAGGGAAAGATAATGAGCTTCTATGGCACATTTCTGAAGATATGAAGAGGTTTAAAAGTCTGACATTCGGGAACACTGTTATCATGGGGAAAAAAACCTGGGAATCATTACCAAGCAGACCGCTCCCCGGCAGAAAAAATATAGTCCTTACTGATGTCCCGAATGAATGTATAGTTTGTTCTGTTACCGCATACTCCATTGAGGATGCCCTTAGCAAATGTGAAAAGGATGAAGAGATATTTGTGATAGGAGGAGGAAGTGTATACCGTCAGTTCATGCCATTTGCAGACCGGCTTTATATAACACATGTGCATCGAAAAGCACCGGCGGATGTATATTTCCCTGAGATTGACCCTGATATTTGGGCAGTTGTTGAAAAGGATGAGTTCAATGCCAGTAAAAACAATGGGATTCCATATACATATATAATATACGAAAGAAGAAATAAAATCAGGTAAGTATCAGAGACTTCAATTTGCAGCTTCTCTTCATTTTATGATGCTTTCAGTACTTTCAGGTTTATTCTTTCAAGTTTGTGGCTGGCATAGTCGATAGTTATTTCAAGCTCATTTGTGTCAACAGATGGCATTTCGAACATGGCATCGAGCATGATGCCCTCGCATATCGATCTCAGTCCGCGCGCCCCGAGTTTGAATTCAATTGCTTTCTCAACAATATAATCAAGAACACCTTCGGCAAAAGTGAGATCAATATTGTCCATCTTAAACAACTTGATATACTGTTTTACCAGGGCGTTTTTTGGTTCTGTAAGGATTGCCCTTAGTGCTGTTCTGTCAAGAGGATTAAGATGTGTAAGAACAGGCAATCTGCCGATAATTTCCGGTATGAGCCCGTAAGCTCTGAGATCCTGTGGAGCTATATATTGAAGCAGGTTATCTTTGTCTACTTTATCCCTGATTTTTGAAGCACCAAAACCAATAATCTGAGTGTTAAGCCGATGTGCTATTTTCTTTTCGATCCCCTCAAAAGCACCCCCACAGATAAACAGGATATTTTTTGTGTCGACAGGGATCATTTTCTGTTCAGGATGTTTACGCCCCCCCTGGGGTGGTACATTAACTATTGAGCCTTCGAGTAATTTCAGAAGTCCCTGTTGCACACCCTCACCTGAAACGTCGCGTGTTATTGAGGGATTGTCACCTTTTCGTGCAATTTTGTCGATCTCATCAATAAAAACGATTCCTTTTTCAGCTGCTTTAACATCATAATCTGCATTTTGAAGCAGCCTGGTCAAAAGACTTTCAATGTCTTCACCGACATATCCTGCTTCAGTAAGAACTGTCGCATCGACAATTGTGAAAGGGACGTGCAGCATTTTTGCAACAGTTCTTGCGAGGAGTGTCTTTCCGGTACCTGTCTCACCAACAAGTATAATGTTTGATTTTTCTATCTCAATATCCTCAGCATCAGGCTTTTGCATAAGCCTTTTGTAGTGGTTATAGACAGCTACTGATATTATCTTCTTTGCCATCTCCTGACCAATAACATACTGGTCGAGAAAACTCTTGATTTCGGCAGGTTTAAGAAGGTTAATGGTGTCAAATGCAATATTCTTTTTATTACCAAGTTCTTCGTTCATTATGCTGTGAGCCTGCTCAATGCAGTGGTCGCAGATATGGCCCTCGAGACCGGCAATAAGCATATTGGCCTCTTTCTTTGTCCTGCCGCAAAATGAACATTTATCCATGGTACACTATTTTTGTGTTTTCTGGAGTATCTCATCAATCATCCCATAGTCTTTAGCCTCCTGAGATGTCATCCAATAATCCCTGTCAGAGTCTTTTTCAACTTTTTCAATTGTATTTCCGGAATGAAGTGCAATTATTTCGTAAAGTTCTTTCTTAAGTTTTACGATTTCACGTACGGTAATTTCCATATCAGAAGCATGTCCTTCTACACCGCCCATGGGCTGGTGGATCATTATCCTGGAATGTTTGAGAGCTGATCTTTTCCCCTTTTTACCGGCGGTAAGGAGAACAGCGCCCATTGAAGCTGCCATCCCGGTACAGATTGTGGCAATATCGGATGAGATATACTGCATTGTATCGTAAATCCCCAGACCGGCATTAACTGATCCTCCCGGAGTATTGAAATATATCTGTATATCCTTCCCCGGATCGGATGAATCGAGGTAGAGCAACTGGGCCTGGATAATATTAGCTACATAATCATCTATTGGCAAGCCCAGGAAAATAATCCTGTCCATCATCAGACGTGAAAAGACATCCATTGATGCCACATTTAATTGTCGCTCTTCAATAATTGTTGGAGATATATAGCTTCCATATATGGAGGTGTACCTGTGCAGGTTCATGCTGCTGATTCCACGTTTGCTTTTTGCATATTTCCCAAAATCGTCAAGGATACTCATATTTTTAGGCTTAATAATTAATAAACAAAGATAATAAAATAAAAATATATCATCACAATGCGTTGATTACTATTCAAAAAGCTTATTGAATTCCTCAACTGTTACACTCTTGTTTTCAAGCTTCACAAGTTCCTTTATAACTAAAATAACCTTTTCTTCAAGTATCTTATCAGATATTCTCTTTGCATCATCCTCACGTTTGAGAGTCTCTTTTGCATAATTGCTTATCTGTTCATCGGTGGCATAGAATAAACCATACTTCTGGAACTGATGCCTGGTTATGTTTTCAGCTTCTTTCAGCAGCTCTTCCTCACTGATCTTCACCTCGTTGTCAAGTGCGACCTTGTTCCTTATAAGCTGCCATTTAAGGTCTTTTCTGAAGCTGTCGAATTCTTTTTCGATCTGCTCCCGGGTGGTTTTTTCATTAACCTTAAGAAGCCATCTTTTCAGGAACTCGTCAGGAAGCTGAAAATCGGTTTTTTCAATGGCCAGGTTTTTAATATCCATCAACAGTTTAAAATCGCTTTCACGTTTTAAATTTATTGAGATCTCATTTTCGATCTTCTTCATGAATTCGTCTTCCGAATTCACAACTCCTTCACCAAAGATCTTGTCGAAAAGCTCTTTTCCTAATTCAGCAGGATGGAAACGGCTTATTTCATTAATAGTAAACCTGAAGTTACCATTAAGTTCTGCAACCTCTTCCTTCTTCTTATGTAATATCCCGGCTATTTCAGTATCGTTTGGAAAAGTTTTTTTCAGGTCAAAATCTATTGTATCATTGAGGCTTTTACCGATAAAATGTTTTTTAATTTTTTTATCCTTTATGATGTCAATACCAAGTGAGGTATCTTCTGCGGAGGGACCTTCAGGCATAACATTGCCAGTCTCATCAATAGCTTCAATTTTCCCCTTAATTATATCCTTCTCTTCCGTAAGGTCAGCTTTTCTGAGTTCACCGTAACGGCGGGTGTAGTTATCAAGATAATCGCTCTTCATCTTATCATCGATGATGATCTCATGCAGATTGACTTTATTTTTTTTGGTTAGCTTTAGTTCAATAACCGGGGTTAGTCCAAGCTCAAATGAGAAGGTAAAGTCCTCCTGGGTATCGAAATCAATTTTTTCCTGCTCATTTGCTTTTGGGAGCGGATCGCCAAGGATTTCAAGCTTTTCGTCAGTAAGGTATTTCTGAATGGTTTCTGTTACTTTTTTGTTAATCTCGTCAATCTGGACAGCTCTGCCGTACATTTTTTTTACAAGGCCTATCGGAACCATTCCCGGGCGAAATCCTTTGATATTTGCCTTTTTCCTGTAATCCTTCAATACGTTTTCAACCTTATCTTCATAATCGGTTTTCTCGATTTTAACTTTTAACACAGCATTCTGATCGTCGATGTTTTCTCTGGTGATATTCATTTTAATTCTTGTTTATTGCATAGTTAAAAAACCGCCAAAACGCACTATTAAAGATCGTTACGAGCGGTTTGTCATTTTTGTGCGGATGAAGGGACTCGAACCCCCACGTCACGAAGACACAAGATCCTAAGTCTTGCTCGGCTACCAATTACGACACATCCGCGGTAAAATTCCCCGCAAAAGTATAATAAATTATTATCAAAACAAATTGATTATATTATCTGCGCAGTTCAAAGTTCTTTCCGAGATAGACTTTTCTTACGTGCTCATCATCTGCCAGTTGCGAAGATGTGCCCGATTTAAGGATACGACCTTCGAAGAGTAGGTAGGCACGATCAGTAATGGAAAGGGTCTCATGAACATTATGGTCGGTTATCAGGATTCCGATCTGTTTCTCCCTTAGTTTCGAAACAATTTCCTGGATATCTTCAACGGCTATAGGGTCAACGCCTGCGAAGGGTTCGTCAAGTAACATAAATTTTGGTTTAAGGGCAAGAGCTCTTGCTATTTCGGTACGCCTTCTTTCACCACCGGAAAGCTGGATACCTTTGTTTTTCCTTATTTTATGAAGGCCAAATTCATTAACAAGAGTCTCAAGTCTTTCTTTTTGCTCCTCTTTGGGAAAACCCGACATTTCGAGAACTGCACGAATATTGTCTTCAACAGACATGTTTCTGAATACTGAGGCCTCCTGTGCAAGATAGCCAATACCTTTCCTCGCACGTTTATAAACAGGAAGTGATGTTATTTCTTCATCATCCAGAAATATTTTTCCTTCTCTTGGTCTGATCAAACCGACTATCATGTAAAATGAGGTTGTTTTACCGGCACCGTTGGGACCAAGTAATCCAACAATTTCCCCTTGTTCAACCTCTATAGAAACATGGTCAACAACGGTCCTGCTGCGGTACTTTTTTACAAGATTTTCAGTATATAGTTTCATCCGGGATACTATGAAGTGACAGTTTCAGTTTTAGCGGAATCATCATCCTTCAAAAAATCATCGTGTTGCATTTCTTTTTGCTTCATTACCCTTGCAGATATAAAAATGCTGACCTCATAAAGAACCAGAAGGGGAATAGCAACAAGCGTCTGTGAAAAGACATCCGGAGGAGTGATTATTGCAGAAATAATAAAGATAACCACAATAGCATGTTTCCTGTATTTTCTCATGAAGGTAGGCGTAATTAAGCCTATCTTGGTCAGGAAGAAAGCTATTATTGGCAGTTCAAAAACTAATCCGGTGGCCAGGCATATTGATGTTAGAGTACCGATATAGGACCTGACATTAATCTGATTGGTAACTTCCGGACTAATTTCATAAGACCCAAGAAAATGCAATGAGAGTGGAGCCAGCATAAAATATCCGAAGAGAACACCGGTGAAAAAGAGCATTGAAGCTGCAAAGACAGCTCCTTTTGCATACTTTGCCTCATTGGCACGGAGGGCTGGTTTAAAAAATTGCCAGAATTCCCAGAGTATAACAGGGAAGGCGAGGATTAAGCCAGCAACCATCGCTACAGCTATATGAGTAGTAAGCTGTCCCGACATTTTTATGTTAATCAGATTTAAGTGCTTTGTGTTAATACATAATGCTTTAGTATTAAGAAGTTCTCCAAGCTGACACAGAATTCGGTTAGTAAAAAAGGCGGGATTTTTTGGGGCAAGAATAATCTTATCGAAAATGAAGCTTTTAAAAATAAAAGCTAATATCATAAAGACCAGGATAGCTAATACTGAACGGATAATGTGCCACCTTAACTCCTCGAGATGTTCAAGAAATGACATCTCTTTTTCTCCCTTCTTCCCCTTTTTCCAAAACATCGCCATGAGCGCCTAATTAAATTGATTTAAAATCAGCCTGTAAAGATGATAAATCTTCTTTTGCAAAACAATATCAAATTCTATCCCTTAGAAAATTCTTTGATTTAAATTTATCCTATCATTTTTGTTAATAATAAAATAAAACAATTATTTGATTAGGAAATTTATTAACTTTATATAAACTGTAAAATCGGATTTCTTTACAGTTGCTCACTTTTACCATTTGGGGAAGATTATGTTGAATGATTCTACAATACACGATTACTTAAAAAAGTATTTTGGGTTTGATACTTTTAAGGGCAATCAGGAGCCGATAATAAGGAATGTTCTGGCTGGCAGGGATACTTTTGTACTAATGCCGACCGGTGGTGGCAAATCACTTTGCTACCAGTTACCGGCTGTCATGAAGAAAGGAACAGCGATAGTCATATCCCCCCTTATTGCCCTGATGAAAAACCAGGTTGATGCAATGAGGAACTTCAGCACCGACGATGATGTTGCTCACTTCCTTAACTCATCGCTTACCAAGACTGAGATAGCAAGAGTAAAAAAAGATGTATTGTCGGGGAATGCAAAACTTCTTTATGTTGCTCCCGAATCGCTTACAAAAGAGGAGAATATTGAGTTTCTTAAAAATATTGAAATCTCTTTTTATGCAATCGATGAAGCTCATTGTATCTCAGAATGGGGACACGACTTCAGACCTGAATACAGGAGGATAAGACCAATAATCGATACAATTGGCAGGTCGCCTATTATAGCCCTTACAGCAACAGCTACACCTAAAGTTCAGCACGATATTCAGAAAAATCTGGGTATCCTGGAGGCAGAAGTATTTAAATCGTCATTTAACAGGCCAAACCTCTACTATGAGGTGAAGTCTAAACAGGATGTCACTAAGGAGATCATTAAATATATTAAAAACAACTCCGGAAAATCAGGAATAATTTATTGTCTTAGCCGCAAGAAAGTTGAGGAGATTGCCGAAGTACTTAAGGTTAATGGCATTAAGGCGCTTCCATATCATGCCGGCATGGATTCCGCTACACGCACAATGAATCAGGACAGGTTCCTTATGGAGGAAGCCGATATCATAGTAGCAACTATTGCTTTTGGGATGGGAATTGATAAACCTGATGTGAGGTTTGTGATACATTATGATATACCGAAAAGCCTTGAAGGGTACTACCAGGAGACCGGACGAGCCGGCCGCGACGGGGGAGAAGGGAATTGTATTGCTTATTACAGCTATACTGATATTCTGAAACTCGAGAAATTTATGCAGGGTAAACCAATTGCCGAACAGGAGATTGGGAAACAGCTACTTCTCGAAACCGTTTCTTATGCTGAATCCTCTGTGTGCAGAAGGAAACTGCTGCTCCACTACTTTGGTGAAGAGTATCTTAAGGAAAACTGCGAAGCCTGCGATAACTGCCTTCATCCTAAATCACAATTTGAAGGTAATGAGGCTGTTGTCAGTGTTTTGGAAGCTATTCTCGCTGTAAAGGAAAAATTTAAAGCTGATCATATTGCAAATATTCTTTCAGGAAAAGTTACAGCAGCAATCAAATCATATAAGCACCATAAACTCGAATTTTTTGGAATCGGAGAAGATAAGGATGAGAAATTCTGGAACATGGTTATCAGGCAGGCTCTCATCGCCAAGTTTCTTACGAAGGATATTGAGAATTATGGCCTCTTAAAACTGACACAGAAAGGCATGGAATTTCTCGAAAATCCTACTTCTTTCATGCTTGCCGAGGATCACGACTATGCCGATACAGCTGATGAAGAGAATGCCTTTGGGGCAAGAACATCTGCCGTTGATGAGGAGTTGTTCAGCATCCTGAAGGATCTGCGGAAAAAACTATCGAAGCAAAAAGATGTACCCCCGTTTGTTATTTTCCAGGATCCTTCCCTCGAAGACATGGCAATCCAATACCCTATCAACATTGACGAACTTCAAAATATTTCAGGGGTGGGAGCAGGCAAAGCACAGCGATACGGTGAGGAATTTGTAGAGATCATCAAAAAGTATGTTGAGGAGAAGGAGATAATCAGACCCCTCGATATGGTAGTGAAATCAGTTGTAAATAAATCGGGGATTAAAGTTTATATTATCCAGAGTATTGATGTGAAGAGGCTTCTTGAGGATATTGCTGAAGCAAAAGGGCTGGAGATGGAAGAGCTGATATCGGAGATCGAGGCAATTGTTAATTCAGGAACCCGGATAAACCTCGATTATTATATCAACATGACGATTGATGAGGAGCGTCAGCATGATATATATTCATATTTCAGGGAAGAGGCTGAATCTGACTCGCTCGCAGAGGCAATCAAGGAACTGGGAAATGAGTTCGAAGAGGAGGAGATCAGGTTGATGAGGATCAAGTTTCTTTCGGAAATGGGGAATTAATATTCCGGTTTTTTGCGGGATATTAAAGAATAGAGGGCCACACAAAGAACATAAAAAGGATAAACGATCTGTGCCGGCAAAAACCAGTTCATTAGTTCTTTCCTGCCATATCTCCCCGAAGTATTCAGCAGGATCATAAAATCGGGAATTGATTTTAAAAGGAAAATGGTTAGGAAGACCCAAATAAATGCCGGATCAATGAACCCTGCAACTAGAACAGATACCTGCAGTATGATTGTAACAAATGTTACAATTCCAAGAAGAATTGTAAATTTGTCATTGTAAGCCTTCCCCTTGGAAATCCACCTTCTTCTCTGTTTCAGATACGATGCAACTGTTGAAGATGAAGCTGCAGTTACCATTATGTCAGGCGATTCCAGCCATAATATTTTTGACTGGATCTGTTTTTTCAGGCTGTGTAATAAGAAAACATCATCGCCGGAGGCTATTTCGAAGTGCAGATTATCCGTAAGATTAAGGTATGCCTCCCTGGTAAATGATAGGTTTGCGCCATTGCACATCGTACCGTTTCCTGATAAAACAGAACCAGCAGTTATCCCCTGAAGACTTAGAAACTCCAGTTCCTGAAACCTTACGAAAAATCCTGGTCCGGATTCAATTTGAACCGGGCATATTATCATGTCAGGTTTGTGTTTCTCATAGAATGCTGCAATTGTTCTTATCCATCTTTTACCCATCCGGCAATCGGCATCGGTTGTGATTATAAGGCTGCCGGATGAAGAATTAATTCCGGTTCTGATAGCCTGTTTCTTACCTTTACCCTGATTATAAATAATAATTATATTACCGTTTCCGGTAAAAACTGAAGCTATCTCATATGTTCTGTCAGTGGAGTTATCATCAACAATTATGACCTCAAATAATACTTTGGGATAATCCTGCCCGGCTATACTGTCAAAAAGTAAAGGGAGATTTTCCTGCTCGTTCCGGCACGCCACAACCACCGATACAAATGTTACCGGATCAGTTGAAACATCAAAGGTTTTAATTTTCAGCAGGCTTCTGTAAATTTTAAGAAGCAGAAAAAAATATGGCAGAATCAGTATAGCAGGAAGCCAGTGCATCAATTAATCCTTCATCCATTCAAACATTGTATAGTGCTCGCTCTTCATTCCAAGAGCCTTATAGGTTTTCTGTGCTCCTGAATTATTTGTTTCTACATAAAGACGAAGCCCTGCAACACCAAGTTTCTCAGCTTCATTTTTGATACGCGAATACATTGATCTGAAAATGCCTGTTCTCCGGTAAGCGGGCAGCACATAAACCGACTGAAACCACCACACATTAGTATTTCTCCAGTCGCTCCATTCATAAGTTATCAGCAATGAGGCAACTACATTACCCTTCACTTCGGCAACCCAGTACTGCCCATGGGAAAGATTGGCGAAAACTGCATTTACCCCTTTGGTGATTATCTCCGGTAGCAGGGTCATCTGTTCAGTCTCCCACGCCAATTTTTTCTGAAAATCAATAATTACTGAAGCATCTTCAGGTTTGGCTTTTCGGATGGCTATCATATTGTCTGATTGTCTGGTTGTCTTGCGGTCTTGCCGTCTTTATACTTTTACCTTTTAACTTTTGCCTTTTGACTTTCATTTATACTCATCCCAGCTCTTAATCGCCAGGTCGTCTATGCTCATCTTGCAGAAAGCCAGAATGAACGCACTTGCAAGTCGTGAATTGGTAATGAGAGGAACATTATAATCCACAGCACTTCTTCTTATTGTATAGTCGTTATTAAGTTCGGTAGCACTCAGGTCTTTAGGAATGTTCACAACAAGATCCACCTCGCGCGATTTAATAAGCTCGATAGTGTTTGGCGATTTGTTTTCATCGGGCCAGTATGCCACATGTGCTTCAACACCTGCATTTTTCAGGAACTGCTGAGTGCCTCTTGTTGCATAAAGTTTATGTCCTCTTTCACGCAGAGCCCTGGCACTGTTGAGAAGTTCAACTTTCGAACGGGCCGGACCGGTTGAAAGCAGGATACTCTTTTTAGGGACCCTGTAACCAACAGAAAACATGGCTTTAAGTATTGCTTCATAAAAACCTTCCCCGATACATCCGACTTCACCTGTGGATGACATGTCAACACCAAGAACGGGATCGGCCTTGGCAAGGCGCGAAAAGCTGAACTGAGGTGCTTTAACCCCGACATAATCGAGCTCGAATACCGTTTTATTTGGCTTTTCGGCCGGAACGCTTAGCATCACTTTTGTAGCAAGTTCAATGAGGTTGATTTTAAGGACCTTTGAAACAAAGGGCATGCTGCGGCTTGCTCGCAGGTTACATTCGATAACCTTTATATCATTATCTTTTGCAAGAAACTGGATATTAAATGGTCCGGAAATATTCAGTTCTTTGGCTATCTGGCGCGAAATGCGTTTAATCCGCCTGGCTGTTTCAAAATATATTTTCTGGGCAGGGAAGACCATTGTTGCATCTCCGGAGTGAACTCCTGCAAACTCCACATGCTCACTGATGGCATAAGCTATCATCTCCCCATCGCGAGCCACTGCATCAATCTCGATCTCCTTGGCATTCTCAATAAATTCAGAAACAACAACCGGGTATTGTTTTGAAACCTGTGCTGCAAGCTCAAGGTAATGCGAAAGTTCATTTTTGTTTGAGACCACATTCATTGCAGCCCCTGATAAAACATAAGAAGGCCTTATAAGAACAGGGAATCCGATACGGTCGACAAATTCAAAAATATCATCAATTGAAGAGAGTTCTTTCCACCGTGGCTGGTCAACAGAAAGGTTATCAAGCATTTCGGAAAACTTATGCCTGTTTTCTGCCCTGTCGATAGAAACCGGAGAGGTACCCAGAACGGGTACTTTCTCTTTGTAAAGCCTCATTGCCAGGTTATTGGGGATCTGACCGCCAACAGAGACGATAACGCCACCGGGGTTTTCCAGATCAATTATATCCAGCACCCTTTCGAAGGTCAGTTCATCGAAGTAAAGCCTGTCGCATATGTCATAATCAGTACTTACCGTTTCGGGATTGTAGTTTATCATTATAGATCTGAATCCCTCTTTTTTTATTGTATCAATAGCATTAACAGAACACCAGTCGAATTCAACACTCGAGCCTATCCTGTATGCCCCTGATCCCAGAACAATAACCGATTTTTTATCGGTCTCACAAATTATGTCGTGTTCGGAGCCACTATATGTAAGGTACAGATAATTGGTAACAGCCGGATATTCAGCTGCAAGAGTATCAATTTGTTTAATATAGGGAACAATACCTAACGATTTCCGGTAACTTCTCACTTTCATAAGATCGGTGTTGATATCGGCCGGACCTGATTTGAGTACATGCCGGGCAATCTGAAAATCGCTGAATCCGTTTATCTTGGAGTGGGAAAGCAGATCTGCTGGAAGGGATTCAAGAGTTTTATATTTACAAAGTTCATCTTTAATATTGATAATATTTTTCAGCTTGAAGAGGAACCATTTATCAATTTTTGTCAGTTCATAAATTCTTTCAACCGGCATACCGATTTCAAGGGCTTCTGCAATAAAAAAGATCCGCATATCTGTCGGTTCGGCAAGTTCCCGCTCAATATCTTCAAAGCCCAGGTTACGGTTACCGGTAAATCCGTGCATTCCCTGACCGATCATTCTTAATCCTTTTTGAATAACCTCTTCAAAGGTTCTTCCGATAGCCATAACCTCGCCGACACTTTTCATACTGCTGCCAATGAGGTGCGACACTCCTTCGAATTTATTCAGGTCCCACCGCGGGATCTTGCATACTATGTAATCAAGTGCCGGCTCAAAGCAGGCAGTTGTGTTTTTAGTAACTGAGTTTTTCAGTTCATGAAGGCCATATCCCATCCCAAGTTTTGCGGCTATAAATGCGAGTGGATAACCTGTTGCTTTTGAGGCAAGTGCACTTGACCGTGATAAACGGGCATTCACTTCGATGACCCTGTAGTTTTCAGAATCCGGAGCAAGGGCATACTGAACATTACATTCACCTATTATTCCGATATGCCTTATTATCCTGATGGAAAGTTCTCTCAGCATA
>Ga0315294_10005820_pt1 | contig 13537 bp, 12 predicted proteins | sample YL17G13_40_MG_FD_203626 | JGI IMG/M metagenome (GOLD analysis project Ga0315294, IMG submission 203626) | Sediment microbial communities from Yellowstone Lake, YNP, Wyoming, USA - YL17G13_40 | ecosystem: Environmental > Aquatic > Freshwater > Lake > Sediment | place: USA: Wyoming | collected... | reverse complement strand
TCACCCTGAAAATGTGCGTGTCGACCGGCATGACCGGCTTGCCAAAACTGAATAAGAGGACGCATGCGGCAGTCTTCGGTCCGACTCCTTTCAGCGACGTAAGATATGCGAACGCTCTTTGCGCGTCCAGCCGCTCAAGGCGCGCGAGCGATATCTTCCCTTCGCGACGCTTAATCTCGGCCAATACATCTTTTATACGTCCTGCCTTGATATTGGCAAGCCCCGCATGTTTTATCAGCCGGGCCACCTTCGATACGGGCGTATTCAAAACCCCGCCCCACGCCTTAAAATTCTTCTTCAGGACCGCGAACGCCGCAAGCGAATTCCTGTCGTTCGTATTCTGCGACAATATCGTTCTCACGAGCTCATCGACAGGGCCGGTCTTCCTTAACGGCGGCGGAGCACCGTAGGTTTTATTCAATAGCTTGATTATAACAAAGGGGACAGGTATCATTTTCATAGTATACTGCAAAAAAAGATACGTGTCCCTCTCTTTTTTAACAACCGTCCCTCTATAGACTCGTCCAATAAATTGGTCGGGTCCTGCCGCGAGGCTAGCCTTCGGTGCTCCGTGCTCGCGTGGGGTTTACAATAGACTGGTATACAGACTTTGTATCTGTATGCCGGCTAGGATTACCACCCCATTCTACGCCTTAGGTAGCTATCGCTTTTTTCAGTCTGTAATCCTAAGAAGCCGGCACCCCCATCCCACGCTCGCGTGTGCGCTCCGAAGGCTGGCCTCGCGTCACCCGAACAATTTCACACAACGCTTCCTCTGGAAGGACGGGCATCATGCCTCACCAGACTGACTCTATAGCTATCTGGCGAGGCCTTTTGGTCACCCGTCCTTCCTTCAACGCGTTTCTGACTTGCCAATCTTGTACCGGGTACGAGTTCCCAATGCAACCTGTCCCCCCCCACTGTTTAACCTTGACCATCACCATTTTCAGGCGTAATATACCCTTATACATGGCGAGCGCATACTGTCTCCAAACAGGATGGCCATAGAATACTGGTAACAACATAAAAAGGAGGGAAGCGTATGAATGAAAGTGGAAAAGGAATTGTCGTAGCTTCGGTGGTCTTGGGAATATCTCTGATCATCTGCACCCTTCTCTTGTTGGGCGGCATGAGGAAATTTCAAAACAATGCATTCGGTTTTGTGAAAACTCAAAAGAAGGACGTCATAGAGATGCTGCGCGCCCAAAAGAAGGATATAAAGAAATTTGAATGGAACAGGGAGGGAAGGATAAAAAATTTTATCAGGGATGAATTAAAGAAAATGAACATCGATGTGCAGAAAAGCGCTACATAAAGGGAATTAAAAGATCTGCAGGGACGTTTTCATTTCTCATCCCAGACCTGCTTATTTTTCCATCCTGGGTCTGTCCCCATACACTATACACGTGATTTCTAACTTGGTTAGAATTGGCAAGATACGTCTGTATTCACGCCGTTAAGATATGTCATACTGGGGACAGGTTGCATCGGGAACTCGTACCCGGTACAAGCAGTTGTCATTCGGGCGGGGGAGGATGCCCTTGAGGCGTACCCCCGAATTTTCTCTGAAAAATTCGGGGATAGATATTGCGTGGTAATCCCGGAATTTGACAGAGCAAATTCCGGGGTATAATTTTGCGGACGTATTAACTACCACTATAGTTATCTAGCGCAAGCTATATGCATGGAACATGATACCCATTATAGCTACCTACATACCAATGCCTTCTTGGGAGCAAAATAGCCGAGAGGGCGACTCCCTCGACCGAATGATGTAGCTGGCGAGGCCCCCTGCCCCTGCGGCCATGACAGTCACATCTGAACTTACTTGGGAAGCGCTGAAAGCAGCTGGCGGGTGTAGGGATGTGCGGGGTGTTGATAGACGTCTTGCGCGAACCCCTCTTCGACGATGCGGCCTTCCTTCATGACCGCAACGCGCTGCGCCATAAAACGGATGACCCGCAGGTCATGGCTGATGAAGAGGTAGGTGACCTTAAGCCTTTCCTGAATTTCTTTGAGAAGCCGCAGGATCTCGAGCTGTATCGTCACGTCGAGGCTCGAGACCGGTTCGTCGCAGACGATAAACTCGGGATCGGTGACGATCGCGCGGCCTATGGCGATCCTCTGCCGCTCTCCCCCGGAAAACTGGTGAGGATATTTCTTGAGTGCGCTTTGCGGGAGATGGACAAGGTCAAGAGCACGAATGACTTTCTCGCGTATCGTTCTACAAATCTCTCTTTTTATGACGAGCCCTTCCGAGAGTATCTCCTCTACGCGCATCGTAGGATCGAGGCTGCTCAAGGGGTCCTGGAAGACGGCCTGGACCTTTTGCGTCTCTACAATGACCTCGCCGGCATCGGGTTTCGCAAGCCCAAGCAGAAGCTTACCAAGGGTCGTCTTGCCGCACCCAGACTCTCCGACCAGGCCGAAGGTCTCGCCTCTTTTGATCGCGAACGACACACCATCGACGGCGCGTACGGTACCTGCCGCGCTTCGCAATACACCCCTACGAACGGAATAATATTTTTTTACGTCCTTACATTGCACAATGTTCATGATGTCACGCCAAGGCCTTTACCGACTCAAGCAATGAAATGGTATACGGGTCTTTCGGATGATCAAATATATCTTTCTTATGCGCCGATTCCACTATTCTTCCCTTGCGCATGACCGCAACCCGGTCACACATGCGGCCGATGACACCGAAGTCATGGCTGATGAAGAGCGCCGACATCTTCTTCTTGTCGATCACTTCGTCAAGAAGGTCGAGGATCTGCGCCTGTATCGTCATGTCGAGTGAGCTTGTCGGCTCATCGAGGATCAAAAGCTCCGGACCATGCAAGAGCGCCATCGCAATCATGATACGCTGCCTCGTCCCGCCTGATAATTGATGCGGATAATCATCAAAGACCTTTGCCGGATCGGCGATATGGACTTTTGCCAGATATTCAAGACAGAGGTCCCGCGCATCCTTCTTTGTATGCCGGCTCTCGTGGGAAAAGACCGATTCGATGAGCTGTGCTCCGACAGTAAAGACCGGATCGAGACAGGACGAGAGGTCCTGGAAGACCATCGCTATCCGGTCTCCTCGTATCCGCCGCATCTCATCGAGGCCTACGCGTGCGATATCCATGCCGTGAAATGCGATACTGCCGCTCACCGTTGCCGCAGACGAGACCAATCTCAGAAGCGCAAGCGCAGACAGCGTCTTGCCGGAGCCTGATTCGCCGACCAGGCCGAAGACCTCGCCTTTTTCTATCTCGAAACTCACTCCATCAACGGCCTGTATCGTACCCAAGGCGGTTTCAAAAGAGATGCTTAATTCATTCACGCGTAAAATAGTACTCATATTTAATTGTTTGTAGCGTTAGTAGCGTTTTTAGCGTTTGTAGCGTTAACGCAATAGACGCAATAAACGCTACAGACGCAACAAGCTCTTATCTTCAATTGTTCGCTCTCGGATCTAAATACTCCCGCAATCCGTCGCCGAGCAGATTATACGCCAACACGGTAAGCAAGATGCATATGCCCGGAAATACGGTCAGCCACCACGCGATACCCAGAGTCGATTTGCCGTCCATGAGGATATTGCCCCAGCTCGGGATCGGCGGCTGCACCCCCAACCCAAGGAAACTTAACGCCGACTCAACGAGGATCGCCCCTCCGATACCGAGCGTCGCGCTGACAAGCACAGGCCCGATCGCGTTTGGAATGAGATGCCTGATAATTATCCATGCATCATGGCCGCCCATGACTTTTGCCGCAGCGACATAGTCGCGCTCCTTCAATGTCATGACCTCTGCCCTGATAAGCCGCGCGACACCCATCCAGCTCGTCGCGCCGATCACGGCCATTATATTGAATATCGACGGCTCAAGAAAAGCGATGACCGCGAGGATCAGAAAGAAGGTTGGAAAACAGAGCATGATGTCAACGACCCTCATGAGCATCGAATCCATCAGTCCCCCATAATATCCCGCGACCGAACCGACGCAGATACCGATCAGGAGCGAGATGCCGACCGCGATAAATCCTATCGAAAGGGATATCCTGCCGCCGTACACGATGCGCGAATATATGTCCCTGCCGAGCGTATCGGTGCCGCATATATGATGAGACGACGGAGGAATCAGCACCGCGCTCGTGTCGATCCTGGAAGGGTCGTGCGTTGTGACGAATGGCGCGAACAGAGCCAGGACGAGCATACCGCCGATGAATGCGATGCTCGCAATGAAAGTCTTCTTCCGGAGGATCGCTGTCATGCTCCTTTAGCCTCCGATAATCGTATCCGCGGATCTGCGTATGAATAGGCGACATCCGCGATAAAATTCCCCAATAACGTCAGGATCGCCCCGACCGACAGGACCCCCATGATCGTCGTATAATCACGCGCCATCACTGATTCGTAGAAGAGCCTGCCCATGCCGGGGATCGAAAATATCGATTCGAATATGACGCTGCCCCCAATGAGCCCCGGAATCGAGAGGCCCATGATCGTGATTACCGGTAACAGCGCGTTCTTGAGCGCGTGCCTGTAGAGGACCGCATATTCGGTTAAGCCTTTGGCGCGGGCGGTCCTGATGAAATCCTGGCCCAGCACATTGATCATAGACGAACGCATGTAGCGCGAGATCCCCGCGAGGCCGCCGAATGCCGCGATGGCGACCGGCAGCACGAGGTGGCGCGCAATGTCGAGCGCCTTACCGACGACCGAGTAATAGTCATAGTCAAGAGAGGTTATCCCTGATACGGGGAACCATCCTAACGCAATACCGAAGAAGCTCATCGCAAGGAGGGCAAGCCAGAACTCCGGCGCAGAGAATCCTATAAAGACAAGGACGGTCATGCCCTTATCGAATCCTGACCCTTTTCTGACGGCCGAGGCGATGCCGATAGGGATCCCCACAACAAGGATAAGGAGGAGCGAGGTAGTATTGATAAGGAGTGTGATCGGCAGGCGCTCCACTATCTTTTGAGAGACGGGCCTTCCGTCGATATATGAACGGCCGAAGTCGAATACGACGAATCGCTTGAGCCAGCCCGCGTACTGGACATGGATCGGTTTATCGAAGCCGCAGAGCTTCTCGAGCCTCATGCGCGCTTCATATGAGACCTTCGGATTGAGACTCGCCTGCGCATCGGTCGGCTTCCCCGGTGCAAGGTGTATCACGAAGAAGGATATGAGCGTGATGCCGAAGAAGACCGGCACAAGTCCCAACAGCCGTCTTATAATATAGCTAAGCATGCAATCTATTCCTTCGCTCTTTTCGCTGATAGTCTCTCTCTTAGAGATGTTACATAATGTTACATGAGGTTACATAAAGTTACATAAGGTTACAAAAACAAAACCCTTCTATAGCGGTAACCTTATGTAACCTTTGGCAACATAAGGCAACCTTATGTAACCTTACGCCGCCATGACTCTCTCATCGATATCGCTGCTCCGACCTAGGCACGTACCATTTGATGAAATTGTAGCCGATGCCGATGGGCGACGGTTCGACGTTCCTGAAACGCTTGTGGACGATCGGCAATATATCGCCTGAATAGAGAAAGAGGTACGGCTGGTCCTCATAGATGAGGCGATGGATCTGGTGATAGATCCCGGCGCGTTCGGCCTGATCAAACGTGCGCCTGCCCTCTTCCAGGAGCGCGTCGACCTTCTCGTTCTTATACCCGACAAAGTTGAACTCGCCTTCGCGCGTCTTCGATGAATGCCATATATCGAAGCAGTCGGGATCGCGCGAGAGGAACCACCCCATGAGCACCGCGTCGAATGTACCCTTATTGAGAAAATTGTTGATCATGGTACTCCACTCGAGAACGCGTATCTTCATCTGTATGCCGACCGTCCGGAGATACCCTTGGATCATCTCGGCAGTCCTCTGCCGCTCGGCATTGCCCTGATTTACAAGCACGGTGAATTCGAAGGGCTCCCCCTCCTTCTCCACCCACCCGTCCCCGTTCGAGTCAACCCATCCCGCCTCACTGAGCAGTTGTCGCGCGCGTGCCTGATCAAATGGCGCGGGAAGTACCTCGTTATTATACGCCCATGAGCCCTTCACGAAGGGACCGGTCGTCACCGTCGCAAGGCCGAAGAAGATGGTATTGATGATCTCGTCTCTGTTGACCGCATAATTAATCGCCTGCCGCACCTTTGCGTCCTGAAACCTCGGATCGCGCAGGTTGTAGCCCATGTAGGTATACCCGAAGCTCGGATAACGAAATTTTTGGTAATGCGTCTTAAAAAAGTTGTTATCAGTCTGCCGGGTAAACTGCAGCGGCGTCACGCTCGTCAGATCGACACCTTGCGTCTGGAGCTCCAGGAACGTCGTCGCCTCATCAGGGACGATCCTATAGATGTAGCGGTCAATATAAGGCCTTCCTTCGAAATAGTCATGATTCGATACAAGCTCGATCTTCTCCTGCGTCTTCCATGTCTTGAAGGTATACGGGCCGGTGCCGACCGGGTGTCTCGCGAACGATGCGGTATTGAGGTCCTGGCCCCTGAGGATGTGTTCGGGCATGATCCACATTCCCCAGCTTGAGAGTGCCGGCGAGAAAGGCTCCTTGTAAATGACCTTTACGGTATAATCGTCCGGCACCTCAAGACTCTTGATCCGTTCGAAATCACCGCTATACGGGGTCTTGACGCTTGGATCGGTGAGCATGCGGTAGGTGAAGACGACATCGCGCGAGGTAAACGGCGCACCGTCATGCCATCGCACGTCTTTGCGAAGAGAAAAAAGTATGGTAAGCCCGCTGTCGAGGATGTCCCAACTCTGGGCAAGGTCTCCGATGAGCGCGATATCCTTGTCGTATTTGACAAGGCCATTAAAGAGCATGCCGCACACGTCGCTCGATGCCGAATCAGACGCAAGGATTGGCATAAGGGTCCTGGCGTCCCCTATCGAGGCAACGACGATCGCGTCACCGTAGGAAGGCCTTTCTTCAGCCGACAACGTCTTCAAGGGATTGGTGAGGATAAACAAAAAAGCCGCTAATAGACTGAGCGGCTTTATGGTATCTGTGATCATCTGTGTTCTTAATCTGTGACCATCTGCGATTGTATCAATAGTCCATCGGCTCGTCGAAGAGCGGCTGAGGCGTCCCGGAAGTTCCCGTTGTCGCTGCGGGCATGACGACGTCTCTCGAAACGAGCGAACGGCCCCTGTGGCTGGTCATAACACCGAGCACAAGACACGTGATAATATAGACGACCGCCGATACGGCTGTCGCGCGGGTCAGGAAGACCGATGTCTTCGTGCCAAAGATCGTCTGGGTGGAGCTGCCGCCGAACGACTCGCTCAATCCCCCGCCGCGACCCGCTTGGAGAAGAATCACCAGGATCAATACCATTGAGACGATGATGTGAAGCGCAATAACCAGTCCGTATACCATAATTTTTACCTCGCGAGTGAGTTTTTCACGATCTGCGTAAACAAATCGACCTTCAGGCTTGCCCCGCCCACGAGGGCGCCGTCGACGTCTTTCTGCGATGTGAGCTCCTGTATATTCTCCGGCTTCACGCTTCCGCCGTATTGTATCCGCACACACTCTGCAAGTTCCTTGTCATACATCCCGGCTAAAAGCTTTCTGATATACGCATGCACTTCCTGTGCCTGTTCCTTTGTCGCGTTGACACCTGTACCGATCGCCCACACGGGCTCGTAGGCGATCACGGCCTTCAGCAGATCGTCCCTGGAGATACCGGCAAGAGAGTTGGTCACATGGTCTTTGACGACCTCGAAGGTCTTATTTGCCTTCCGCTCGTCAAGCCGCTCCCCCACGCACACGATCGGCAAGAGACCTGTCGCAAGCGCCGCCTTTGCCTTCTTATTGACCGTGGCGTTGGTCTCTCCGAAATACTGTCTCCGTTCGGAATGGCCGATGATGACGTAGGTGCACCCTATATCCTTGAGCATGGCGCACGAGACCTCGCCGGTAAAGGCCCCTTCTTTTTCCCAGTGGACATCCTGCGCACCCAGCTGCAGATTCGTCTCAAGGATCACTTCTTGCACATCGCTCAAACTCGTATATGGAGGGCAGAGAACGATATCGGCTTCCTCTATATCGTACAACGTTCGCTTAAGGCCGTTGGCGAGGTCGATCGCCTCGCCGACCGTCTTATACATCTTCCAGTTACCTGCGATTATCTTCTTACGCATGAGCACCCTTTGGTTATAGCGTTTCTTGCGTCTATTGCGTTTGTAGCGTTAAACGCTACAAACGCCAAGAACGCTATAAACGCAACAAACTCTATTTCTCATTCAGCGCATCTATCCCCGGCAATTCGCGCCCTTCGAGATATTCGAGCGAGGCACCGCCACCGGTCGATATGTGCGACATCTTCTCATCGAGCTTAAATTTTGCCATTGCGGCTGCCGTATCGCCGCCGCCTATTATCGTTGTCACGCCTCTTAAGGAGGCGAGGAACTGTGCGATCTCTTCGGTGCCTTTTGCAAATGCATCCATCTCAAAGACACCGAGCGGCCCGTTCCACACCACGGTCTTTGCGCCCTTCAACGCATCTTTGAATAATGCCACTGTCTTCGGCCCCACATCAAGTGCCATCCATCCGTCAGGGATATCCTCGCCCACCGTCTTGGTATTCGCGTTCGCATCGAACTTATCGGCGATGATATTATCGACCGGCAGGAGTATCTTAATATTCTTCTTCGCCGCCTTTTCGAGGGCTGCCTTTGCTGTATCGAACCCGTCCTTGTCGAGCTTTGACAAACCGATCGTCTTCCCTTTCGCTTTTAAAAAAGTATAGGCCATGCCTCCGCCTATGATAAGCGCATCGACCCTATTCAGGAGGTTGTCGATGACCTTTATCTTATCTTTTACTTTTGCGCCTCCGAGGATCGCGACAAACGGCCTTTTGGGATCAGTAACGGCGTTGCCGAGATACTCGATCTCCTTTTCAAGAAGAAATCCTGCAACCGACGGAAGGTATTTCGTCACCCCTTCGGTCGAGGCGTGCGCGCGGTGCGCGGTGCCAAACGCGTCGTTGACGAATATGTCGCCGAGCGAGGCGAGCTCCTTGGCAAATGCCGGGTCGTTGGCCTCTTCCTCCGGGTGAAATCTCAGGTTCTCGAGCAAGATGACGTCGCCGTCCTTCATTGAAGAAACGGCCTTCTTTATCTCCGCGCCCATACACTCTTTGAGCGCGGCGACGTTCCTGCCGAGAAGTTCCGATAACCTCTTGGCAACAGGCGCAAGTCTCATTTTCTCCACAACCTTCCCGTCAGGCCGGCCCAGGTGGCTCATGAGGATCACTTTGGCACCCCGGTCGAGCGCGTATTGTATCGTCGGAACACTTGCGCGTATTCTGATGTCATCAGTGATCTTCTGCGCGTCGTCCAACGGCACATTGAAATCGACCCTCATCAGCACTTTCTTACCTTTCAGGTCTACGTCTTTTATCGTCTTCTTCATAGCATTATCCCGTGTATGTTTAGAGCCTTTTCTTGATCATGAATTCGATGAGGTCGACCACCCTGCAGGAATAGCCCCACTCGTTGTCGTACCAGGCGATGACCTTCGCGAAGTTACCGCCGATCACTTTCGTCAGCCGTGAATCGACGGTCGAGGATGCCGGCTGATGGTTGAAATCAATGGAAACAACTTCATCGGTGGTATATTCAAGGATGCCCTTCATCTTCCCATCAGCGGCGGCCTTGAGCGCCTTATTGATATCTTCTGCGGTCGCCTCTTTCTTGAGCATACAGGTGAGGTCGACGATCGAGACATTGGGTGTCGGCACGCGGATCGCGAACCCGTCGAGCTTTCCCTTCAACTCGGGGATGACAAGGCCGATCGCTTTGGCCGCGCCTGTCGATGTCGGTATCATGGATACTGCCGCGGCGCGCGCCCTGCGCATATCGGAATGCGGCAGGTCGTGGACGCGCTGGTCGTTGGTGTAGGCGTGGATCGTCGTCATGAGCCCCTTCTCGATCCCCCATGTGTCGTTCAATACCTTTGCCACAGGGCCGAGGCAGTTGGTGGTACAACTTGCGTTGGAGACGACCGAGTGGTTCTTCGGGTCATACTTGTCGTCGTTGACACCCATGACGATGGTGATATCCTCCCCTTCGGCAGGCGCCGAGATGATAACCTTCTTCGCGCCGCCCTTGGTGACGTGATTTACGGCGCCTTTCACCTCCTTGCCCTTCTTATTGACACCGTCATTCTTCACGGTGAAAAGCCCGGTCGATTCAACGACGATCTCGACGCCGAGGCTCTTCCACGGAAGCTCTCCGGGGTCTTTCTTGCAGAGGACCTTGATCTCTTTATTGTTCACGTATATCGACTCACCCTCGGCCTTCACATTCCCGCCGGGGAATCTGCCGTGCACAGAATCGTACTTTAGAAGATGCGCGAGCGACTTCGCGTCGGTGATGTCGTTGACCGCGACGAGCTCCACATTTTTTGAATTTCTCTCTAGGATCGCTCTCCCGACCATGCGGCCGATCCTTCCAAAACCGTTGATACCCACTCTTACTGCCATGGTACGCTTCCTCCTCTTTTTGTTGTCCCAGATTATTTTACGTCGAGTTTTACGCTCAGCAAGTTCTTCGCGGCGATATGAGGCGGGACGGGGTTTATGTAGAAACCGCTTCCCCATTCAAACCCTGCGACCTTCGCGAGCTTCGGCATGATCTCCACATGCCAATGGTAATCGTTCCGTTCATGGCCGTTGATAGGCGATGTATGGATGATAAAATTGTACGGCGGGTCCTGTAAGAGCGCCTTGATGCGCGCCAGGCAATCCCTCATCGCCCGCGCGAAATTCGGCACGCAATCGCGGGGGATGCCCGCAAAGTCGGAGTTATGTTTCTTTGGTAAGATCCAAACCTCATACGGAAAGCGCGACACGTAGGGACAAAAACCGATACAGTTGGCGTCCTCATATATGATGCGGTCCTTCTCTTCGATCTCCTCCCGCAGCATATCGCAGAATACGCAGCGCTCCTTGTACTCGTAATACTTTGCCGCGCCCTCGATCTCTTCCAAGACGCGCTTCGGGACTATGGGAAGCGCGATGAGCTGGCTGTGCGGGTGCTCGAGCGAAGCCCCTGCCACTTTCCCGAAGTTCTTGAATATGAGGATGTATTTGAACCGCTTGTCACCCCGCAGGTCGAGCGACCTGGCCACGTACGCCCACACGACCTCCTCAGCCTCTGACGACGTCAGGTCGGCAAAGTCCTTATAGTGTTCTGGCGTATCGATGATGACCTCATGCGCCCCGACACCGTTCATCACGTCGAATACGCCCATGCCTTCCTTATTGAGGGCCCCTTCGATCCTGAGGGCGGGAAACTTGTTCGGCACGACTCTTGTCGTCCACCCCGGGCTGTTCGGGGGTCCGCTCTTTCTGTGCGCGATGATCTCGGGCGGCGTCTGCGCCTCATTCCCCCAGCAGAACGGACATTTCTCGGCGTTTTTCGTGTACGGCTCAACCTTGAAATCGGTGACCGTCGGTATCTTACCGAGCAATACGATGATCCATCTGCCGGTGATCGGATCGCGCCTCAATTCATTCATCCCGCACCTCGTGTAAGAGCGCCATTATGAGACCTGAGCTTTCTGAAGTGACGCGCATGCGTCTTCAGGGGGAAGCGGGTTTATGTAGAAACCGCTCCCCCATTCAAAACCTGCCACTCGGGTAAGGATCGGCAATATCTCAAAATGCCAATGATAGTCGTGTTCGATCGTACCCCAGTAGGCCTTCTTTTCGATGTCGCGCCTGAACGGAGCGGCATGCGATATGAGATTGTACGGAAAATCGCCTATGACTTTACGCAGCTTCCCGAAAACGAGCTTCAAGAGGGAACCGCAATCGGCGACTTTGTTCCTGTCGACTTTATAGATGTCGCATGAATGCTCTTTCGGCAATACCCATGTTTCGAACGGAAAACGGGACGCGTACGGCGTGATCGCGATGAAGTGCTGCGACTCGGCGATGACGCGCTTGCCCAAGGCAGTCTCCTGCTTTATGATATCGCAGTAGATGCAACGCTCTTTGTAATCAAAATAGCGCTTGGCACCCGCAAGTTCCTGTTTGACCCTCATCAGGTTGACGGGCGTTCCAATGATCTGCGCGCGGGAATGTTTGAGATGGCCGCCGCCTGCGGCCTTTCCGTAATTCTTGAATATGAGGGCGTATTTGATCCTCGGGTCCTTCTCAAGGTCGATGATCCTATCAAGGATCACATGCATGCCCTTCACCAGCTGCTCATGCGAAACTTCCGATTCGCGCTGATGTCGAGGCGTATCGATGACGATCTCGTGTGCGCCGCGTGAGTTCATGAGATCGTACATGCCGTGGCCGCGCCTGTCGAGGTCGGCGTCTATCGTCAAGAGCGGCGCAATGCTCGGTATGACGCGCACGTCCCATCCGGGTGTGTTTGGTTTGGTGCCCGGTTTTCGCAGCGCATATATCTCAGGCGGGGTCATCGACTCGTTGCCTTCGCAGAAAGGACACTTCTCTCCCGGGGCGAGCTCCTCTTTCGGTGGCTCCCCTCCCGAAAATTGGTCAGGGCGTCGTGCCCTCTCGGTGGCGATGATGACCCATCGTCCGATGACCGGGTCGCGTCTTAGTTCTGGCATGCGTATCGTCTCCTTTAACTCGAATTTCTCTCTACTCTCTACTCTCTACTCTCTACTTGATACGCTATATCCTTCACAATACTCACACACCGTTCTTCAAAAATACCAACAGATCGCGCGGATTTATGACGCCAAGGATATTCCCCGACTCGTCTTTGACGATAATGATCTCTCCCTTTCTCGCCTCGACCTTCGCAAGCGCCGTCTTAAGCGACGTATGCGGACCGACCGTGATGAACCTGCGGTGCATCACCTTTGCAACCGACGAGCTGAGCTCCTTGGCGGCCACTTCGGGGATCCTGAGAACAACGTCCTTCTTGACTTCCTTGATCTTCTCCAGGATGAACCGGTAGAGATCGGAGATCGAGATCCTCTTGTAACTGATGGCTATGGGAAAGTACGGCTTACCTTCGATAAAGTTGAGATGCGTCTCGAGCGTCGACTGCCCCGTCTCCTGGTCGATCGTCAGAAGATACCGGAGCGAACTATCCGGGATCTTGTCGACCTTGGCCGCCGGTATCGCCGCCATATAGGCGAGCGTATAGACGTCATCGATCTTCGCGTCGAGATAATCGTAGTCCGCTTCGATACGGCGGGCCAGGTCGTTGTCCTGGTCGCTGTAGTCGCCGACATATTTTTCGAGCGTGTCGATCGCGTCGGCGAGGAATACACCAAGCGCCACATCGACGTTATAGATAAGTCCGCTCGCGACTATCGCGGCGTCATCCGACTGCCCGGGTCCGACGTGATGCCGGATGTACATATACCGGATCGTCTTCGAGTCGGCACGGCGCTTACCCATCTCTTCGACGATGAGGCCGCATGCCTTATACTCTTCGATGCGGTCTTCATTATCCTGGTGGGCAAGCTCTTCGCCGTCAAGCCCCATCTCGTGCATCACCACGGTGTTGACCAGGTAGCA
>Ga0315294_10005818_pt1 | contig 13538 bp, 11 predicted proteins | sample YL17G13_40_MG_FD_203626 | JGI IMG/M metagenome (GOLD analysis project Ga0315294, IMG submission 203626) | Sediment microbial communities from Yellowstone Lake, YNP, Wyoming, USA - YL17G13_40 | ecosystem: Environmental > Aquatic > Freshwater > Lake > Sediment | place: USA: Wyoming | collected... | reverse complement strand
TTGGAACACGCTTCCTGGCCACGACAGAGGGGGGCGCCCCCGATGCGATAAAGCAGCACATCCTCCAGGCCACGGACGAGGACACGCGGGTCAGCACCATGTTTACCGGGAAGACCCTCAGGTCCATCTATTCCAGGTTCCACGACGCATGGGACGAGTCGGGCCTGGCTCCCCTTCCGTTCCCGATGCAGATCATGATCTCCTCGGCCCTCCTGGCCGGATTCATCAAGGCAGACGTTGACGATTATATCGGCGGATTCGCGGGACAGGCGTCGGGCATGATAAAGGAGATCAAGCCGGCCCGCGAGGTTCTCGAAGACATGGTCGATGAGGCGGTGGAGATCCTTACCAGGAAGCTCCCGGAAAGCGTCACAGCGGAATAAAGGTTTTCGAGGAAAAGGCCGAGGCGCGCCGAGGCTTACGAACCTGTTGATGCCTGGGGGCTCCAACCATGTCTCGAGCCTGTAACCTTACGCGACATTAGCCACCGTCCCTGGGCCGGTACTGCAGTAGTAGGAGCGCTTGCCTGCGTGCCCTGGCCCTGTTCATGAGGGAGACGACCAGGACGATCAGCGCGGACAGGAGAAGGCCGAAGTCTACCAGGAGGGACGCAACACCACAGAGGGCCATTGCGAAATTGCCTTCAGCGCGTCCGGCGTACGCCGCGACGATCAGGCCGAAACCGGCCACAGATAGGATGAAGCCGGGTATCGCAAGTATGGCGCTTGCCCCCAGGCCTTTTCTGGCCATCTCGTCGAAGGATATCCTTTGCTGACCTTGTGTGCCTTCCGTGCCCTGAATTTTCCAAAACATCCGACCTGGCCATCACGACCCATCTGTTTGCCCGCAAATTATATTGGTATAGTTCATTTAAGCCATAGGAGAATAGCATGAACGAAGCGCTCTTGTACGCGGGTTCGGCGGTGATTTTTTTCTGGAGAGCGCTCTACAGGGGAGACAACCGGTATGCCTGATGACGCCTACTCGAGACTGCGCGAATTCCTGGACCAGTTCCCGCTGGGATTTCCCGCGACCCCTTCGGGAGTCGAGATCGAAATACTGAGGAGGCTGTACACGGAGGAGGAGGCGAAGACCGCCGTATTACTGACGCCTCTGCCCGAGGAGGCTTCCCAAATAGCCAAGCGTGCCGGGATCGACCGGACGGAACTGGAACAACAGTTGGAGTCCATGTCCAGGGAAGGTCTGGTCTTTCGGACTCACCGCGAAGGCAGGACGCTCTACAACGCGATCCCCTTCATGATCGGCCTCTACGAATACTCTGTGGAGAAGATCGACGAGGAGCTTGCTGCCCTGTTCGAGCAGTATTACGAGGCCGCGTACTGCGATGAAATGGGAGCGAGCGACGTCCCCGGGTTCAAGGTCCTTCCGGTTACCGAACATATCGAATCGGACACAGTACTCTTCCCGTTTCTCAGGCTTAAGGATGAGGTGAAGAAGGCGAGAAGAATATCGGTCGCCGACTGCATCTGCCGCAAGGAAGCGCGCCTGATGGGGGAGGGGTGCGAGTATCCCATGGAGACATGCCTCAGCTTCGGGGTCGCGGCCGATTACTATATCGAGAACGGCATCGGGCGGGAGATTAGTTCCGGGGAAGCCATTGCCATCCTCGAAGAAGCCGATAAGGCGGGCCTGGTCCACGCAGGGGTCAACACCAAACACCTCTCGAACATCTGCAACTGCTGTCCCTGCTGCTGCGCCTCCATGAAGGGAATAACGACGCGGGGTTACGACAAACACAAGTACCTCAACGCGCTGTTCGAAGCGGTCGTGGACGAAGAAGAATGCATCGGCTGCGAAGACTGCGTCGTGCGATGCCCCGTTGGTGCCATTAGCGTAGAGGACGTAGCCGTAGTGGAAAGAGAGAAGTGTCTCGGGTGCGGATTGTGTGCCGGCGTCTGCTCAAGTGAGTCGATCACTCTGAGCCTGAGAGAAGACCGTGAAGAGCCCTTCGACGGGGTGTTGAACCTCGCGATAGCTATCATGAACGGCAAAAAGAGAATCAGGGAGACGTCCGACTGAGCATCGCTCCTTGTGGAAGTCCCTCAGGGTGAACTCGAAGCAGGCGCCGTTGTCGTTATAGGCTTTGATATCGCCGGTTTGCAAGAAACTCCCAAGCACCACCTATTTTATCACTATTGACAAATAACCATTATTGGTGCTATGCTTATAATGTTAGTTTGCAACTATAGACGATTTGAAAGGAGTGAAAGATGTGTAACGAACGGACAGGTAAAGGCGCTTGCGCAGGACCCGGCCATTTCATGGGTCACTTTTTCGAGGGCGGTCACGGGACAACGCGCCGCTTCCTCCGCCCCGCGGTATTGCTGCTTCTGGCGGAGACACCTTGTCACGGCTACGAACTGATGGGCAAACTCAAGAAGTTCGGAATGGAACAGAGCTCCATGGATCCATCCGTCCTCTACAGGATGCTGCGCAACATGGAGAGAGAAGGGCAGACCGAGAGCTCTCTCAACGACAGCGGCGCGGGTCCTGCTCGGAAAGTCTATCAATTGACCGCGGAAGGTCGCGAGGTGCTCGACCTCTGGGCAGGCAGCATCGAGGGGATGGTCTCCTTCCTGGAAGAGTTCAAGAAAAGGTACGAGAAGCTGGGCAAGTAGGAGACGAGCGCTCTCTCTGGTTATTTAGCAGCACACCCCGGACAGCAAAGCTTCATCCTGCACCGCGCGCATGCCTTCTTCCGGCCGATGGATCCGCTGTAGAAACCAATAACGAGGATAGCCGCCAGTACAACCGGCTTTATCGCCGCGAAATCCCGGACCGCCGAGATCGTGCCCAGCACCAGTGGCACCAGGGTCAAGAGCCCGTAGGTGACCGGGGCGAGTTTCAAGCCGGGGCTTTCGCCGAACTTCTCGATCTCCCCTTGCTTGAAAAGCAGCGCGGAGAGCCTGCCCCAGCCTGTCGGGCACCACCTGCCGTAGTAGTAGCAGTTCACGCAGACGAGCCTGCGAAGGACAACAAAGACCATGAGTACCGCTGCGCCGAGGTACACCCAGGCTATGATATGGTTGAAAAAGTAGCATGCGACCGTCCCAAGCGCTATCCAGATGACCATCAGAAGATTGCCGAGGAGTATGCCGCCCCTGGGGAACTCTTCCAGGCCTTCTTCGTAGATATCGACCATCGTTCTCATATCGGTGTCTGACACCGATGTAGCACTTTTGCACTATGTGCAGTGCAGGTATTCGTCCACCAGTTTCTGTATCTCTTCTTGCTTGCCGAATAAACGCTGGCTTAAATCCTTGTCGTCGTAACTTCTCAGCATTTCGACTGTCCCGTCGATCACCGCGGGAGGGAATACGCCGTCCTTTTCGTAGATCTTCCTGTCCTTCAACAGGTATTCCGCTGATTCCGCGCATGAAGCGGGCAGTTGAGGTAGCTTCTCCTGGATTTCCTCGTGGTCGAAGATGTTGACGTCGCAGTAGAGTTTCTCCGCGTACTCGAGCGCATCTTTCATCTCCAGGCCGTGCCGTGCCGCCACGGCGAGCCCCGCAAGCAGCAGGTAGATGTTGGCCGACCCGTCCGGGCTTCGGAACTCGACCGTCTGGTTTCCAATCTCTGCCTCAAGGTCTTCCGTCTCCTGCGGGTTTGCGTCCTTTACCATGTTGCCCACTCCCAACCATCCCAGAGGGACCCTTACCAGCACGGACCGGTTCAAGTCGCCCCAGCAGATGTTCGTGGGGGCTTCCTGGTGGGGAACCAGCCTCAAGTAAGACAGAGGTACGGTGTTTCCGAAGGCCGTAAGGGAGGGCGCCATACGCAAGTAGCCGGCAACTGCCTTCTTGGCGGTATCGCTAAGCGTATCGCCCTCGACCATCATGTTCTGGCCGTCCTTGGTCAGTTTCGTATGGATGTGCAGGCCGCTTCCCGCGTGCCCCACTACGACCTTGGGCGCGAAACTGATAGGCACGTTGTATTTGTCACCGATCATTCTCAAGATCCATTTCGCGGTGACGATTTCGTCAGCCGCGTCCTCAAGAGGCACAGGATCGAACTCGATCTCGTGCTGCTCCATCTCCCCTTCTTCTCCGCTGATTGTGCCTACCTCAGAGTGGCCGTACTTTATGGTGCCGCCTACGCCGGCGATGGTCTCCATTGCCTCGTATCGCAGCTTCTCGAATTTCGAGAACGGCGAAGACTCGTGATAACCGCGCTGGGCGGCGACAGGGTAAGCGTCGTGCCCGGTGCGGAAGACGTAGTACTCCAGTTCGCCCATGGCCTCGAGGTTCATACCCGTCGTCTCCTTCAAGACCCTGCCTGCCTTCCTGAGGAGGTTCTCCGGCGCGCTCCCGAGCGGCGTCCCGTCGGATGCATAGTAAGAGCAGAGGATGTTTAGAGCGGGGATGTCCGAGAACGGGTCAACGAACGCCGTCTTGAAGCGCGGCACGACGTACAGGTCGCTCTCGGCGGCGTCGATGAAGGGAAACAGGCTTGAGCCGTCGACCCTTTCGCCCGTTGACAGTAGGGAATCGAGCTGCACTAGGCTGTTGATGACGAAGTTGAGCTGCTTCAGCCTGCCGTCTCCTCCAACGTACCGGAAGTTGACCAGCCTGATGTCGTTCTCCTCGATATACTTCATGATGTCTTTCTTGGTGAAATCCTCCCGTGGCTTGTCCAGGTACTGGACCAGCTTATTGGGACTCATCACGATTTTCGGGTCTTTCATCAGATACCCCCGTTCGATTGAAGTCCAATTTGCGTTTAACTATTATCAACATATTTACGACTGTTTCAATGATTTCTTGGAAGGGGGATTTGAGATGCCTACAGTCACCGTGGAGGGACCTCCCATAAAAGACCTGGACGTGAAGCGATCACTCACTAGGGAAATAACGGACGCGCTTGAAAGGGCGTACAAGCTACCCAGGCAGGTCTATGTCGTCGTGATAAGGGAGAACCCTCCGGAGAACGTCTGCGTTGGCGGTGAACTGATTTGCGACCGCATAGAACGTAGAGAGGGTTCTTAATATAGACGGAAATACAGAGCGACCTTACTTTGATGACAGCAATGCATACAACAGTTGACTTTTGTCAACTATATTAAATAAGATATTAAAACCTTGCACTACATTACATAGATGATAAATATGTAAGGGTTCGCAGGAGCCGGGGGGCAACAATGAACACTACGAAACCGACGTTGAATTACTCAACTCCGTTTTTCCTGTTCGACCTTGACCGGATTCGTGAGAAATATGAGGCAATATCTTCGGCTTTTCCCGGGGCATCAATTCATTACGCGATCAAGGCGAACAACAACAGAGAAGTTCTCAAGACATTGATCTCTGCGGGTTCCAAGTTCGAAATAGGTTCAAGGCAGGAAGCGGCACTGATACTCGAGTTGGGGGTTTCCCCGAAAGATCTAACATTCTCCGCCCCGGTTAAACTCCCGTCTCATATCAGGGACACATACCAAATGGGCGTGGACCTTTTTGTCTTTGACTCAGAAGAGGAACTTAGAAAGCTGGCTATCCTTGCGCCCAAGAGCAGAGTATTGCTTCGCCTCTCTGTTAGTAACGAAGGGAGCATGTTCTCATCGGGATTGAAGTTCGGCGCTCCCGCTGAGCAGGCCCTATCTCTCATGCAGGAGGTTCTGAACCAAGGTCTTATACCGCACGGCCTCGCGTTCCATGTGGGGTCACAGTGTACGCGGAAAGAGACGTGGCTAGAAGGGCTCGAGACAGCCAGTATGGTCTGGGGCACACTGGAGGGAGAGGGCATACCTTTGACTGTTATGGACATAAGCGGTGGATTTCCCATCAAGTACATTCATGAAGTTCCCTCCATCGAAGAAATTGCCCGGGACGTCCGGAAACTCATGACTTCCAGATTTCCCTCTGGAGCTCAACTGATGCTTGAGCCTGGCAGGTATCTCGTGGGGGACTCAGCAGTGCTCGTCTCGACAGTGATCGGCAAGGCCAAACGTAATGGCGAGAATTGGCTGTATATGGATGTTAGCGCTTTTCACGGTCTCATGGAGGCTCTTCAGGTGAGAGGGGAATTCCCCTACCAGGTAAAGACCACTAGAGACGGCCAATCAAGAATGAAGTATGTTCTAACCGGCCCGACTTGCGACGCAGACGATACCATCGTAAATGAGGTCTGGCTCCCGGAAATGCAGGTTGGAGACAGGCTCTACATCATGAGGACGGGGGCATATTCGTTCGTTTACTCGTCTAATTTCCACGGGTTCACAACTCCGGATATATATTGCATATCTGATTTCAAGGAAAAGACCGAAGTTCCCACGGCCAAGATATATGCGCTCAGAAACACCAAAGCACCATAGGTACTGGGACGAAAAAAAGTACTCTTGTGAACACGAAGGTCAAGCTTGTGAGGTTCATGTAGGTTTGGCCAAAGTCCCTAAAGAGTGGATAGAAGCTCTGTGGGAACTTTACGACGAGAGCCTTCGCATCGAGGAGGCAATACAAGAACAGGCGTGTTACACGCGAGAAACGTTTTCTTACGCACTGAATGACCCTGAATACTATAAATCCGTCATGGTTGTGGACGGTGTGCCTTTAGGGTTACTACTTATAACGAACAATTTGGAAAAAGCGAAAGTTGCATATATTAACCCTGACTTTATCGGCAAAATGTATCGAAAAGAGGTCGAAGAGGGTCGTTTTTGGTATATAACATGCCTTTTCATATCATCCCGGGTGCGCAATCTTGGTTTTGTTAATCTAATGGTAGAAGCTTGCATGGATGCCATAAGAGAAAAGGATTATACTTTAGCGCTTGATGTTAGCGATAGCCGTAGTTTTATTCCAGAGATGTTAGTGAGACAGGGCGAACAATTTGGCTACCCGCTCAAGAAGCAGTTGATGGGGACCCAGTCTTATTTTGCTTTTCGGAAACTTTCAGAAAGTGAACTTCGTAAGGTCGAAGAAGCAAATCCGTAGCTGAGGCCAATAGTCAAGGTCACGGTTGTTCCGACCCCTTCCGCGGAATCTATTTCAACCTCTATGCCCAGCTTTGATGAAAGCAAGCGGACGATGTAGAGACCGAGACCCATGCCCCGTGAATGGTGATTTATACTTTCAAGTCGTACAAAGGGCTCGAAGATTTTCTCTATTTCTTCTGAAGGTATCCCGTTTCCAGAGTCATGTATTTGAATGAAATCATTGATACTGTTTCGCCAAGCCTTGATGACGACAGGTTTATCAACCGGGCTGAATCGAAAGGCGTTCTCGAGAATATTTTTCAAGACAAGCTGAATGTGTTCCGGGTCGGAGACAATGAGTAAATCCGGTTCCGCCTCAATTATCAACCTTTCCTGTTCCTCCGGGAGGAGTGATGAACAAATGGGCTGTATGATTTCACTAAATCGTATCGGTCGCTTCTCAATGCTAATTTTTCCTTCTTTTAATTTGGAGACTCTAAGGAACTGTTCAGTCAAGGTAGTTATCCGGCTGCACGCATCTATGACATCTGTAAGAAGTGATAGCTTTTGAGGATCTCCCAACTGATCCCATCTATCCAAGAGTGTTTGGGCGAATCCATTTACTAGCGTTACGGGTGTTCGGAATTCATGAGACGTAACATCAATAATCTCTGATTTGAATTGATAAGCTTCATGTAATTCAAGATATACTTTTTTCAACTCCTTTAACTGAGCACCTAGCTGAGCGGAGAGGGCGTAATTATCGATAAAAAGACCGAAACGCTGCGCTGCTTTTTCAAGAAATGAGATGTCTGTGGTACTGAAGGCTTTGTGGGTGACTTTTCCGCTTACAAGGAAATAACCCACAATCTCAGATGAAATCTTTATTGGAACACAGGCGAAAATTCCTGCCGCGGCCAGTCTATTGCCCAGGATCTTCTCATTTGAATCCTTTGGCCAGCGTTGCGCTTCTTCAGTGACGATCGTGTTTTTGACATCGTGGAGCCAAGCTGCAAATCCGTAATTATCGTTACTTTTTGTTAGAAGCCCTCCATTGCCCTTGTCCTCCAACGAACATTCGAAGTGCCAACTTTTTTCATTGATAACGCTTGGGGGTATGACCACTTCAATTCTGCTTAGGCCCAACGGGGCAACTATCTCGGATAGAGCTGAGATAAGTCCTGTTTGCAGATTAGTCTGAGAAACAAGCTTAGAAGAAACTGATTCCAAAAGGCGGAATTCGTCGTACAATTCCGAAAAAAATAGTTTTGAAGAGAGATTTTGGATATATTTCCAGACGTCTGGCGCAAAGAAGATGAGAACCATAAAAACTAGAAGTGTTAATGCTCTTTCGACCCATAGGTTTAGATGAGTTGAGTTAAAGACCAGGAAGAGAACAATCATTGGAACGGAGAGTAGTATCGTTCCGATAATAAAGATGCTGGTCTTGCGGAGTATTATTCTTACATCCAGTAATCGTAGGCGGACAATGGCGTAAGAAGTTAATCCTGCGGGAATGATGCTGGCGAGGTAAGAAAAATTTGTTGAAAAATCATTACCTACAATAATTGGAATCACGAAGACGCAAAGTATAACTATAGGTAAGAAAAGAGCTATTCCGCAAAGAAAAACGCTCGCTCTTGCGCGGTCGATCCCGGAGGAGTCTTTCCATTTCTTATAAACCAAGTAGACACCGCATATGAGAGGCGCAAGAACGACGAAAGATGCCAAAGGCCATAGTATGCCGTTTTTGGATGTAAGTGTTCCGTTTCGATAGCTGGCAGATTTTATTATCAAGGGGGAAAAAGATAAAACTGCGAAGAATGATGCAGCCATGATGACCGGATAATAAACCTTCTTTTTGGGGGCACGGCCTAGATATAAGCCGAGAAAGAACAAGAAGAAGAAGGCGGAAGCCATTATCCCGCTCGCGTAAGCCCAGCGATAAGTCCATAAAGTAATGGTATCGCTTGGCCTGCTTACAATTTTCCCAGCAATGCCAGAAATAGTCCAAAGACCTGTGAAGAGTCCAGTTATTGCGAGTGTTCTATTGAGGGGATTTTTTTTATTATTGCGATAAACAACTATTGCAGATGACCACCAAAAGCAGGCAGCAATAACGGTTATTAGAATGAACAGCAAATCAGACCCGCTTGTTTTGTGCATAAAACCCACCAAATAAGCCCAGTATATTTATATCGGTAAAATTAATGAAAGACTTTAGATAAATTTTTGATTGCTTCTACAGTCAGGAAATGTAGAGACGCGTGGATACTACCAAGCAAGTTCCTTACACATATAGAATAGCTATTATCGACTGGAGACGTGAGCACAGAAAACGGAGATACGACAAGTTGGGAATCAATATCCGACCGGCTACACCCGAGGATGTGAAATTGGTGGCAAAGCTGATTTATATGTCTTCTTTGGGGCATCTCCAGGTCTCAACTTACGACTTTGCGTTTCCTGGTTCGATTAAGAAGCGATTGGAAAAACTGGGGGGGACATTCTTACACGGGAGCAGAAACCCCAATCATTACTCTAAATTTGAAGTGGCGGAGATAGACGGACGGGTAGCGGCTTCTCTGTGTACTCGCACCAACGAGAGTGACAGTCTACTGACTTTTCGAAAAACCATGCTTGAGATTGGCGTAACACATCGTGAGATGCTCGGTATGTTGTGGAGAATTCGTTTTTACTCAAGGGCGAAGCATCATTTTCCAAGAGATGCATTGATAATCGACAATGCGGCAACATTCCCGGAGTTCAGGAGAATGGGAATTGCGAATATGCTTATCGAGAGGGCGATAGACCTGGGGCGGCGAGAAGGTTATTCGAGCGTTCAACTCGAGTGCTTGGTTGGCAATACCCCAGCGCAAAAAGCATACGAAAAAGTAGGGTTCCAAGTGCAAGATGTCAAAACCCACCCTTCCTGGGAAAAAACAATAGGATGTCCCGGGATTATGAAGATGGCGCTTGAGCTTTAGAATTGAGCGATTTCAAGCCTGTTATTCGCCGACGCCCAGGGAGCAGTGGCCTCCCACGATGCCGTTGTACTCGTGCGAAAAAGGTGCCTGACCCCTATTTTTGCTTTAACCCCTATTTTGCTTTAGATCCCGTACCCGAGCGTGTCGTGCCCGCCCGTGCACCAGCCGTGGTAGTTGAAGTACATGGGCCTCTCTACGACGATCTCGGTATTGCCCTCGACTACTATAGACACGTCCTTGTCTGCGCCTACGTCCGCAAGCACGTCGCGCGTGTACCTTTTCTCGGGGGCGACAAGGACGGAGGCGGTCTTGACCGAGCCGTCACCGAGCATGTAACGGAAGGTGACATTTGCGTCGGTGCTTCCCGGGTTCATGACGGCCACCCAGGTGGCGAAGCCCGCACGCGTAGTCCCCTCGGCGAAGTAGAAGCTCTTCTTGGTGGCGTCGCAGCCCATCACGTCGTGGCCTCCGTCCCAGGCGGAGTGGTAGTTGAAGTACATCGGCCTCTCCGCGAGGATCGGGACGCCGGAAGTCGATTCCACCTTGAAGGAGGCGTCCACATCCTTGCCCAGCTTCGCGTTCACGTCCACGGTGAGGCGACTCGTCGGCCCTACGGTGACATCCTGGGTCTGGGTTCCCGCCTGCTCGGTATAGTAGGTGATCTTGACCGGGGCATTGTATATAGTGGAGTTCTCGAGCGATATCCACTCCTCGAACGAGCCGTCCCGGGCGTTGTCCCTGGTTGTGCCTTCGGCGAAGTAGAAGGTGGTGTCCGGGCCCGGCGCTCCCACGACGTCGTGACCGCCCGTCCACTTGTTGTGGTAGAAGAAGTACATCGGCCTTTCCGCCACGACGGGTTGGCTGCTGTTCACCACACATGAGACGTCCTGGTCAGGGCCTACCTCCGTGTTCACGTCAACCGTGTAGCGGCTCTTTGCCTTCACTGAGTACATCTTCGGCACGGTCTTTCCCGTTCCGAGTATATAGTTCACGTTGACGACCGCGTCCGAGCTCTGCGGGTTCTGGAAGCAGAGCCACTCGTCGAAATACCCGTCCGTGGGGTTGTTCCTCGTAGTGCCCTCCGCGAAGTAGTAATAGGTGCGCGGTGCGGGGACTCCGATCACGTCGTGGCCGCCGGTCCACTTGTTGTGGTAGTTGAAGTACATGGGTCGCTCTGCGAGGATGAGCTGGTCCGATTCCACCAGGGCCGACACGTCCTTGTCCGGCCCCAGAAAGTCGTTGACGCTTATTGTATTCCTGCTGGTCGGGCCCACCACCACGTCCTCGGTAAGGTTGGAACCGTCCCCCAGCATGTAAGTGATGTGCGCGTTCGCGTTTGTACTCCCCGGGTTCTGCAGGCACAGCCACTCCTCGTACTTGCCATCAACCGTGTTGTCACGGGTCGTCCCCTCCGCGAAGTACCAGGTCTTCGAGAGGGTGATATTGAAGGCTACCTGGTTCGAGTCACCGGTTGAGGTGTGCACCTGTACCGCCCCGGCGGCCGCCCTGGTGGGGACGATGGCCTGTATGGAGGTGTCGCTCCAGGAGAGAACCTCGGCGATCTTACCGTTTATGGTGACGGTGCTCGCCGCTCCACCCGATCCCCGCGTTACACCGAAGTCGTGCCCCTCTACGGTGATGGTCGAGCCGTATGGCCCCGAGTTGGGTATGACCTGGTCGATCGAGGGTGGAATTGATGTTACATGTACTTGCCCGCCGCTGGCATTCCAGGTCAGTGCGAAGAGGCTCCCGTTGCTGCTGGTGATTGTTACTACGTAATTTGCAGTGTCCCCGATGCCCGGGTCGCAGATTGGCGTGAGCGAGCCCCCGGTTTTCTTGTAGACACGGCCACCTGAAGCGTTGTTGGTGCCAAGGTACAGGTCTTCTCCTCTGGCGAGCGGGAAGTATGTCCTGGTGTTCGCGTCGGCTCCTGAAGTCGAGACCTGGGTCCAGGATGAACCATTGTAAGACCAAAGCTGGCCGGGTCCGCCAAAACGGTGAGTAGTTCCCATGTAGAGGAGTCCTTCGCCATAAGAGACGTCGCAGTAGCCGTGTTTCTGATAGGAGTCCCAGGAACCGGCACCTGCCTGACCGATTCTTGTAAAGTCTGTGCCATCATAGGAATACACTTGAAGGCCTGAGGTACCGTTCATGACGGGAAGAATCAGCTTGCCGTCGTATCTGACTTCATGGGACTGCTCGATAGTCTCATTGTGCGAGTCGCCGAAACCCGGGCCCGTCGACGTCCCCGCGCTTCCCTGACCTATGAGCTGCGACCAATTCGCGCCGTCGAAGCTGTAGATACTGAGGCCTGATACATTGTTGGCGATGCATACGAGCAGCTTGTTGTTGAAGACCCCGAGCGGAATCACCATGTTGTTGTTCGCGCCCGTCCACGGCACCCCTGTGATTTGACTCGGGTCTCCGGCGCCGCTCCATTTCCAGAGCTGGCCGCGGACAGTGTTCCCCGTGCCTATGTACAGAATGTTCTGGTAGACCGCATAAGGGAGCAATGTCTCGTTGTTGGCGTCGCCAAAACCGGCGCTTCCGACCTGCGCGAAGGCCCCATCGTACGCGAACAGTGAAGCGGATGGAGCCTTGCCGCTGCCGATCATGAGCTTGCCGTTGAACTGAACGCCGGGGTAGAGATAATGGTTTGCGGGGTTGGTGATGCCGTTGTCAGCGATCTTGACCCAGACGGGGTTGACGGCGAAGGCCGCCGTCGGAATCAGTGCCGCCATCAGCAACAGGCACCCGAGGATTGCGATTCTTTTGATATTGGAGATTCCGAGCATGGCCCGCTCCCTTCGACTTGGTGATTGCATCCCACGTATATCTTATTCGGGGTGCAGCCGGATTTCCAGGCTCATGCTGCTCTCTGGCGCTGCCTACTTTCACCTGCTAAACTCAATCCCGGAGAGATGGCCGAGTCTGGTTTAAGGCGCACGCCTGGAGAGCGTGTGGGCGGGTTGATCCCGTCCCGTGGGTTCGAATCCCACTCTCTCCGCCAGCAAATGCTACAAAGGTGCCAGGCACCGATGTGTCATACGGAGAGTTCAACTGACCCTCTGCGGGACAGTATGTTGTGGATATAGAGCGACCGGTGCGCGTTTTTTTGGAATTGCGCCTCAGAACCGACGATTCAAAACAGCCCCGTATCCCGTTATACGGGGTGATCTCTAAGATTCGCGCAGTGGTGACCCTGCCCGCCCCGCTCAAGACGGTCCTGATTCGCGCGAAAAGCTCCGCGTTGTCGAAGGCTTGATGTTCATGTCATCTCCGGTGCATGGCTTTAACCCGCCAGCCCGCACGTAGTCTGATTTGTTGGCCGCCCGGGTTTCCACTCGGGAGCTTTACTACTAGACTTAATAACAAGCGAAGCTTGAATCGTCGTGCGAGGAGGGAGCGAATACCTCTCTGCCGGCCAATACCGCTTTGGCTGGGAAAGGAGATCCAGCGTTTCGCGTGAGGGGGTACCACGATGAGCAGAATCACAGTACGGTACGCTAAGCATGAGGATGTGCCGGTCATCGCCGATATCATCCACAAGCTCGATTGGTTCACGTTCCTGGAAAACGAATCGCCAACGGCCACTGAACAGCGTGTCCTCCTGCACCTGGAAC
>Ga0315294_10005817_pt1 | contig 13538 bp, 19 predicted proteins | sample YL17G13_40_MG_FD_203626 | JGI IMG/M metagenome (GOLD analysis project Ga0315294, IMG submission 203626) | Sediment microbial communities from Yellowstone Lake, YNP, Wyoming, USA - YL17G13_40 | ecosystem: Environmental > Aquatic > Freshwater > Lake > Sediment | place: USA: Wyoming | collected... | reverse complement strand
AAGCCGGATCGCGCCGGTGGTCCGGGAGATCGTAAAGCTGCTCAAGGGAACGCAAGCACCTGCGGATAAGATCGGGTCGGGAATATAATCTCCAAAATGTAAGTTGAGAGGTGAGAGTTGGGAGTTGGGAGTTGAGAGTTGGGAGTTGTAAAGACTTTTTTCCCTGCAACTATCATCTCCCTCCGCCCTGTTTTTGGTTTAGAATAATATTTTGGGAGGGCGAAAGGGTTCGTTTTGGGAAGCATTTATTTTTACAACTCCCAACTCTCATCTCCCAACTCCCATTTTTTAAAAAACGGAAGGAGAAAACCATGCTGATCGTCGGAGAAAGGATCAACACCAGCCGGAAAGCGGTGAATGAAGCGGTGGAGAAACGGGATGTCGCATACATCACCGGGGATGTTCAGAAGCAAGCGAAAGCGGGGGCCAATTATATCGATGTGAACGCCGGCTCGCGCATCGGCACTGAAATGGAGGACCTGACTTGGCTGATTGAAGTGGCCGAAGCCGCCGTGGAGGTTCCCCTCTCTGTGGACAGCCCGGACCCCAAAGTCCTGCATGCCTTGATCAAGAAGGTGAAAAAGAGACCCATGATCAATTCCACCACTGCGGAAAAGGACCGGTTCGAGGCCATGAAGGCGGTGGTGAAGGAACGGGAGTGCGAGATCGTGGCCCTCTGCATGGATGATCGGGGGATTCCCAACGCTGTGGACCAGGCCCTGGAGAACGCCCATTTTCTGGTAAACAACCTGACCCAGGCTGGAGTCCCGATCCAGAGCATCCACCTCGACCCCATGATCCAGCCGGTCAGCGTAAACAATAAGAATGGGCTGCTGGCCCTGGAGACGATCCGCCGCATCCACCAGGAATTTCCGGGGGTGAAGACGGTCTGCGGTCTTTCCAATGTCTCCTACGGACTGCCCAAACGCTTTCTGGTCAACCGCACCTTCATGGTCCTGGCCATCGGCGCCGGGTTGACCGGGGCCATCGTGGACCCCCTGGACCAGAAGATGATGACCCACATCCTGGTGGCCGAGACCCTGGCAGGCCGGGATGATTACTGCATGAAATACCTGAAGGCCAACCGGGCGGGGACGCTAGTGGAATAAAAAACAAGGAGCATGGAGCAAAGGGAAAAGAACAATGATCAATTGTCAATGGTCAATGGGCAATGCTCAATGGTCAATTCCCTTCCCCTTGAGAGACTGTGTCATAATTCGTCATGCCCGCGGAGGCGGGCATCCAGTTTAATCTTTATTCAAATGAAAGAAATTTCCCCCTTGACTCCCCTTGAGATTAAGAGTATCTCTTTCATAGTTGTTTCCCTCAATAGCCAAGTAACCCCATCAACATAACCCCTAACCTTCTGGAGGAAGTCATGAGAAGGAGTTCCCGGAAGGTGCCCATATTTAGCTTCCAAAGGGGATTGTATCCTTTGGAGGCTTTTGTTTTTTTATCCATGAAAGGGGAAAGGAGGTGTAGATTTCGGGATTCCTAGGGATTATGTGTCGTTCTAAATGGCTGGCTCTTGACAACCTAATCTCCCGCCAAACCTGGTCTCCGGGTGAGCGGAGGTTCCCTAATCCATTGCTTGCTGGTTAGCCTGGAGGGCAGGGATCCGCCTCAAACATAGAACCAGGTACGGGTGAGTGTAAAGGAGGATTTCTGATGCAAAAGAAGGTTTTGAGCATGATCCTGTGGGTGGCGGTGTTAGTGAGCACATGGCTTGTGGTTGGCTGTACAGCACTTACCCCAATGTTGGTGGCGACTCACACCCCGATCTCGGCTACGCCATTTCCTACTCAGTCTTCCAATGTGTATCTGCAAGCCAGAGAACTCATGGCGGAGCGAGCCACCTCACCGCAGTTCAAGCTGCCTGCCGCTCCTAAATGTGGGGCCGGTTCAGTTGTGGAATTCGTAGACCTAAATACTCAGCGCAAGGGGATGCATAGTTGCCCGCTAGGAATGTTTGTCACCGGCGTCCATGTCGCCGAAAATAAACTTCTCTGTGCGAGCGGGTATGGGAGTTACTCCGAGATCGATGAAATCGTCGATGTCCGAACTCAATCCTTGGTTGAGTATCCAGCGGTGAAAGGGTTCGTAAGTTCCGGTACGCTTCCGATTCCGATTAATATGCACACGTGTCCTAAAGGTCGGGCGGTGACCGGAATTCACGTAGCCAATAATCTGCTTGCCTGCGCTCCTTTCGAAGAGGCCTGTGTCGGTTTTGGGAAATACCCCTGGATTCCGAAACTGGATCCGGAGGGGGGAAGAATTCTCACGGAGAGAGAAGGAATGCACGCTTGCCCACACAAAAGACCATTGCTGGGAATTCACGTTGGAAGTAATGTTCTATTGTGTATAGGCCCTGACGTAAAATAGCTCAATTTGAGGACGGAGTAAAACGTGATAATCCATCGGCTGCTTTAGACATTCGTTCTTAAATCGATATCCTTTAGGATAAAAGGGGTTAAGCCGGTCCGATGACTTTTGGCGACCAGTGAAAGGTGGCCCTGCTGAAACTGGGTAAGCCCCTAGAATAGTCGGTTTGTTGATAGTAAAAAATTGTATTGCACGAGCTCACCTCAATAATCTAGCCGGTGTCTTATCCCGAAAGAAGGAGGAGTTATGTCGGCCAGAAAAAGGATCAAGCGAGTCGTGTTGGCGGCCATGATTTTCGGGGTGATATGCGCATGGGTGGCTCCTGCTGTATATGCACAGGTTCAAATAGGAAAAAAGCTATACCCGTTGTCCTCCGGCACGGATGTTCCCGTGGGCCAGCTGGAAGCCATTGGGACGATCACGACCATCGGTTCTAGCCCCGGATCTTACCATTGCACGGCGTTTCTCATAGATCAGAGGACCGTACTGACAGCCGCCCACTGTATATGTGATTGCGCATGTCCTACCGTCTGCCAAATTTCCAACTGTTTGAGCAGGGTAAGGTTTACCCTCCATGATGTCTACCCAGTGGATGATCCCAGGACACCGGTGGACGAATCCAAAACCCGGACGAACGTCGACATCGGGGGAACGGTCCACATCCATCCCGAGTTCTGCAAAAAAAGCTGGTATCTTTATGACTATGCCATCGTAAAACTCGACAGGCCCGTTTATGAAGTGGCCAAGGTCTGGCACATCTGCCTGTCGCCCCCGACTGTCGAGCCCCGCAAGGGCGACAAGCTGACCTTGGTTGGCTTCGGAAAGACGGGCACAGGCTGCACGGAGGGGCCGAAAGGCAAGCGGATGGCCACACTGCAAGTCGCAGAGGCAGGTCCCCTGGCGATCAGGTTCACCGATCCGGTCATTTATTCCTGTGAGGGAGACTCCGGGGGCCCTGCTCTGGATCCTTACGGGTGTGTCGCCGGGGTTTCTTCGTGGAATTACCTCCCGACCGGCGAGAGCACGTACCGCCCGACGTTTTCCGTTTACGCGTGGATCAACAGTTACCTGGAACCAGTGGGGGACGACATCCGGGCGGCGAACTGCCGGCTTTATGCCCAGACGGCCGTCTCTCAGAACGAGGAGAGAAGGAAGCGGGCCTGCGGCGCCGTGGCGCCGACCGACCCGAAGTGGAGGTCGAATCTCGACCACCACTACCAATGGTGCATGCAGCAGAGCGGCCAGCAGATCCTCGATGCGGGGACGAACGAGAGGGAACAGTTTCTCGCCAAGACCTGTCAGCCGAAGTACGAAGGCGGGACGACGAGCCGCTGCGTCTCCTATTCCACGACGGCCGTGGCCCAGCAGCGCTATAACGTTAACAATCGCTGTAACTTCACCGGTCCTGAGTGGAGCCCGGATTTCGACTATCACTACAAGTGGTGCACGGGCGGAGTCCCGAAAGCCGCGACGGACGCCGGGACCGCCATGAGGAAAACCGCCCTGCAGAACTGCCGCTGAGCATGAACAGGGCCAAATGAAAGAGAGCACATCCATTGGATGGATTTCGATCGGTAATCGCCGATAGATGGGGCTGTGATTTCCTTATCCAGTCCATTCCCTTCTTAGGATATTGGAAAAGACAGCCGCTTCGTAAAATAAAATGTTCGGTCACAAAGTATGGGACATACAGCCACAGCCAAATGTCTTGATTGCGGGGAGATGTTCATCGTGGGCCACGGTGGCGGCTTTTTCTTCCACCTGCTCCGGTGCGACAGGTGCGGAGAAACAAAGTCCATAGGGTTGGATGACCTTGGCGACCTTCACCCTCGTTACCTCAAGGGCTTGCCGGCATCCTATTCTTTTTCGAGGATGGAACACGACGAGCAGGTCCGTAAGGACGCCTCAGCCGAGCCGATATCTAAAGACGATTACTACCATGGTATCGAAGCGGTTGCAGGGAATCGCAGATGCGGGGGGAAGTACACACTGGACGCACCTCCGCGTTGTCCCAAATGCCACTCAACGCGAATCGAGGGGGGCGAGATCATTCTCTTCTACGATTGATGGGTGAGCGAACCGAGGCTATTTTCAAGAGAAATTTCCCCCTTGACTCCCTGGAAACAAAAGAGTATTTTTTGATTGATTGTTATACGTGCGTAGCTCAGTAAACCCACCAACATAACCCCTAACCTTCTGGATTGGAGTATGAAAATGAACTTCCGGAAGGTGCCCACACAAAGTCTCGGGGGGAATTCTTATTCCCTTGCAAGCCCATTTCTTATCCATGGCTCCGGTTGCCTCCTTTTATCAGAATCCGATAACAACAAAGCAATCCGAGCGACGAATTCAGGTTAGGCGATTGAAAAAATTCAATTAGCAGGCTAAAATTGGATATTGAGTGAATTGGAAAAAATAGACTCGACACAGGTCAAAGGTAGAATGGCCAAATTACTGTTGGGCCAGCAAATGAGCCATAATAATAGAACCAACGATCAGATTAAGGAGAGGCACGTGAGCCTAGAAGAACTCGAGATTGAGATCAAGAAACTAACTCTGAAAGAGAGAGCGGCCTTGGCTAAGTGGATAGTCCAGAGCCTCGACGACTTGTCCGAATCCGAAATCGAGGCTTTATGGGCCGAGGAGGCGGAGCGCCGCTTAGACGAGTTGGAGCAAGGGCTGGCGACCGAAATCCCCGCCGAAGAGGTACTTCGCCGAGCGCGGGCTGCGATCTAGTGAAGCTCATTACCTTCCATCCAACATAACCCCTAACCTTCTGGATTGGAGTATGAAAATGAACTTCCGGAAGGTGCCCACACGAAGTTTCCAGGGGAATTTTTATTCCCTTGCAGGCCCATTTTTTATCAATAGTTCCGGTTTGCATTTGTCTTATCAAGTCTCAATAAAAACAAATCCGTCCGAGCACCGAAGTCAGGTTAAGTGAATGGAAATATTAATATTCACGGGGAAAAGCGGCAGCGAGTAAGTTGGGATATAAAGACTCAAAACAGCTTTGCTAAAGGCCAAACGCAGACCAGTCTAATTACTGTTCGGTCGGCCGCAGGCGGCCGACCGAACGGGGCCGCACCTGAGCACGCCGCGTGTACGGCCGCCTGCGCCGGCCGAACACGCGGCTAGAACCGACGGGCCTTCGGCCCGCAGCTCAGCCGCGGCCCCGTTGGGCCGCAGACGCCGTAGCGAGTACCCTCACATGCATCGGTTATGGAGCCGTCCTCGGAGACGAAAATGCTGAAACGTATTATTAACTGGGCGAATCAAAACGAGGGCTTCATTGCTCTCGTTGGGGTTATTCTTATGCTAGGCGGTTTGCTTCTACCTGGACTTGTTAGAGTATCACTCTCATCTGTTGCACCAACGCTGGTAAGCTTCATTCAGCAATACAAGGAGATTGTCGTCTGGATAGGCATATTCCTACTCGTTTTTGCTTTTGCCTTGGTCGCCATGAATCACAGAAAGCGACTACGGAAAATTGAGGAAAAGATACAAGTTCTTGAGAATCTCCCTGAGACGTTGTTAGATGAAACAGCGTCTGCCAATCTGAGCAGTTGGTCATTCGGAATTGACCAATGGACATCAGACCAAGATGGTCTCAGTGTAACGAAATCGCGTTTTGGCGGCATCTGTAAGATTGGCGCAACATGGGAAAACTACGAATTCATTTTTGAGTTCAAGATTATGCATCAATGCGCGGGTTGGATTGTTAGAGCTAAGTCTGATAATCAGTATGTAATGATTCAATGTAACGACAAACAAGTTCGTCCACATACTCTAACCGTATCTCAGATGCCAGACGGAAAGTGGCGGCGCGGATTCGGGGTTATCAAGGAGGTTGACCACAATCTAGCCCTAAAGGAATGGAACAAGGCGCGAACAGAAGTGAAAGGGCATAGTATCAAGGTTTGGATTAATGAGACATTGGTTTGGTCGGATTCAGAATTATTGAAGGATTTTTCAATGGGTACAGTTGGATTCCGTTGCTCTCACGACGAACATGCACTTTTCAGGTATATCAAAGTCGTGAGGGCTTAAAAGATTACGAGCGTGAAATTGATCTATACCCGGCGCAGCTCAACAACGGCGTGCAGCGGACTGGCTTCGCCTCACTGCGCTCGGCTAGCTAGCCGCTGACGCCGGACGTTATATGCCAATACAAAAAGTGAAAGGAGAGCAATCAATGAAGAAAGCACTCGTATTTCAGATACTGTTTCTTGCTGTTTTCCAATTCTGCCAACCTGCTTCACTTGCTCAATCGCCATCATTGAAGAGAGCCGCTGCCAAAGCCGAGAAGGCGGACTGTGAAGGTTCTCTCCAAGAGTACACCCAATATTTACAGGATAAAGGCTATTCGGTGGAAAAATCTATTGCCCCAGGCGACATAACTGTGATCAAGCTTGGAAGCACAGCAAAAAGCAAAGAAGGGCACGGTCTGCTAAATGTTTCTTGGAAGGAAAAGGAAGTATGGGAGCTAAAATATATAGTAATTGACGGCAAGCCCAGGTTGGTTGATGTGTCAGGAGAAAAACAACACAAAGCGCCGTTGCTCGGCAAATGGGAGACAATTGAAAAATTGACCGCCGCTCCCGGCGAATTGATTTGGAAATAGGGCACTACGCCCCAACCAGAGGAGAGAGTTAAGATGGATAAGAAGACTCAATCGCATATCGGGAAGTGGATTATTTATGTCTTTTTGGGGGTCACCAGCTTGCTGATGCTGCTGACCGCGCTTGGCTTAAGTCAATGGAGCGTAGCAAAGGAAATGTTGCAGGTTTGGGCGGCTACTTACAGTATTTTGGTTGGTGCGGTTATGGGTCATTATTTCAAAAATGCAAACACAGGCAAAGCGGAAGCTGAGACTGGTTAGGCCACCTCGATTATGCGCATAACCATGGCGTGACCTCAAGCTACCAACTGCTCTACACTTAGTTGGCAGCCGGTCACGCAATCGTTCCGCATAGTACAAAAATGGATATAATCTTCTTTTTGGGATTACTTTTGGGCGGCGGTATTTCCTGGGTTCTGACCCATGTGTATTATCGAAAGTCCTCTACAGAGCAGGAAGCGCTTTATAAGAAGTTGTCAGATAACCTCCGAAAAATGATCCTGGAAGATCCAAGAGATTCGTTGACGGTATTGGACCTGAATCAATTATTGCATATGAAAATTATTGACAAACGCAGAGTAAATCAAGGCGACCCCCTGCCTTATAAGGCCTGTCCTAAGTGTGGCTCTAAGAACTTAGCCCGCGGTGAAATGAACCGAGACGATAGTAATTACCTTGTCATCTCCTGTAAAGATTGCGACTGGCAGGACTGGACACAGTAACCGCTGAACAAGGCGCTGGACGGGAGTGCCCTTAGCTTTGTTGGATCGAGTGGAAGTTGTTCCAAGCAGGCGGCAAGGAAATTACATTGGATTTTGTGAGGTTAGAGGCAGCCCACCAGCTCAACGTTGGATAAGAGAAGGAACCGGACACCTCTTGAGGGGTAACTGCCTGATTTTCTTGGACCTGTTTCGATTCTTCGCGAGCGAGAGGCTGGCCAGGAAGATTATGAAGCTGTATTCGAAGGCGCGGCAACGCCAGTATCGGACCCTGATCTGGCCGAGTCCAGATCCCCGGCTGGGCTGTCGCGATTCCCGTTGGACCAGGCAGGGGGCCATCGGCAATCCCGCCTTCGTGGCCCGGTGCCTCCACCCACGTAGACAACGAAGAATTATTTCCAGCCCCCATAAATTCAATGACTTGGAGGCCCAAAGGTGTCCGGTACCTTTTCAAGTTGTCATGAATAATCAAGAATTTATCGTGGCCCGACCCCGGATCCCGGGGAAACCGAAAGGAGACCGAAAATGGAAATGAAGTTGACATTGTCACGCCTCACGCCGGATGAGCTCAGGAAAATCTTGGACTTTTCACGGATCAAGAAAGTCAATCTGAATAACCTGGTCGAGACTCAACTACTCACGTGGCTCCGAGCCATGGAGCAGAAGTTTACAGACGCCGGCCCGTGTCCCAGTTGCCGCCTTCGGGGTGCGAAATCAAAGATGAAGGGAATGCCAATCCTGGATGCAGAACGCGAAGGACTGATCGAGATCGGACCGAAGAGTGATCGGGACTTGCTCAAGAATACACAGTACGTGATTTGTCCTCGGTGCCTCTGGTGGGGATTTCCAGAAAAGAAATAGGACTGCCAGCGCATGAAATTAGGGACGTAGTGAAAGCGCCGGTCAAAACCGGCATGGTGTAGGAGGTGCAAGTCCGCCACGAAGTAAGGGTTAGCAACCCGCTTTGGCCTCAAGCTATGCGTCGACGACCAGCGATGGCGTGGCGAAGCGTTAGCAGAGGGGCGCACAGGCGCAGTATTGATCTCCGAAATCACCCCTCGGGAGCGCCGACCTTGTACTACGATGGGGAAGGCAACATGAAGCCGGTGCGATAGGGCGAGTGCTGGTTTCAGCTCCCCGGAGCCAGAGACCTGCAGCATGTGCGTAAGCACCATGTACGGGAACCGGGAGAGTTCGGCAGTGGCTGGTGGGAGTCCCGCCGCCAGCCCGGCTGGGGAAGGCCGGAGGCCGCAATCCCAGTATGAACGCTGCCGAGCAGTCGGACAGGCCCATAGTACCTGGGAAGCTATCGAACAACGATCCTTCAACCATGGAAAGCGTGGCCACGGATGGGCGGAGATGGTGGAGGGAAGGGGCCGGACCAAGGGGAATCTGATTTAGGCCGACAGGTTCTGTACACAGTGACAGAGATGGCTTGTCAAGTGACCTAAAGCAGATACGAGGGGCGGAGAGCCTCTGCGTCAACTACCCGAGGTAGGAGCCGGATGAGGTAGTGCCTCATGTCCGGATCTGTGCGGGGGGCGGCCCGCAAGGACCGTCCCTACCGCGACTGAAAATATGCACCTTGAGATTGTTGGCGCTGGAGCGGAGCGGAGTCCGCCTGGCGGTTAAGGATGCCTAGATTTTGAGTCGAGTGTGAGGTTTTTGGATGGCGGAGAAGGGAACAGAATTATGGGTCTGCGCCCCAGCGGCCGCCCAGGCCATCCAAGAGATTGAGAATCTAGCTTCAGAAAGTGTAGGAATTCAACTACGTCCGCCTCACAATTACTGTTAGAAGTCATGGATCGATGGCTCAATGTCGGTGTCAAAGGCAGCGCGGTCTGGCCCACGCAAGAAACGACTGTCACGTTCGGGGGGCACAAGCTTGTGTTGAAGCCTGCAACACGCGAGACGGAGCAATCGGTCCACATCAACCTGCGAGGCATTTCCGATGTCGATGCCCTTACCCTCATCAACCGGTTCTTGAGCATCCTTTCTTGGTGCGACGATCAGCCAATGGAGAATCGGTACGGTTGGTCGGGCAACCCGGTTCCCGTGCCAGTTCCGAGGGAATCCCGGGTTGTGGGCTCGTCGATCGCCTTCCCCTTCTACCGAGATCTTGAGCGGGATGAGAAGGCCCGCCTTGCACTAGCCCTCTTCCGAGAGGCGCGAACGGTTAACAGCACACCCTTTGAGTTCCTCAGCTACTTCAAGATTCTAAACATCTTCTGGAAGGACAGGCTCGAGACGATCAACGGTCAGCGCCAGAACCCCATAATCGAGGGAATCAGGGCAACACTGCCGAAGCTAAAGGACGAGCTGGCGGTGAACCGCCTTCGCGCCCTCGGCACCACCGAGCCTGACGTACCGAAATACCTCTACGAGTCTGGCCGCTGCGCAATCGCGCATGCGTATGCCGATCCGATCGTTGACCCAGATGACGTTTCCGACCTGCGTCGCCTCTCAGAGGACTTGTACATCGTCAAAGAGATCGCCGAACACTTAATCGAGGCAGAGCTCAAAGTGTCAAGGTCTATCATGGGATGACTTCTAACATTGCGATGGAGGAAACCGCTTCGCGTCCCCTCATCGCTTACGTTAGAAGCGAGGGATAATATGAACGGAAAACCATCACGTGCCTTGGAGTTCTTCGAGCAGATCAAGACCGATGGGCTTCCTTTTTTGAAGGCGCTCATTAACTCCGAGCCACCGACATTGGAGACAGACTGGCTAGACTTCAAGGGGGGAGAGAGGCTCGATGACCAGCATGTCAAAAGGATATGGAGCGAAGCACTCTCGGGATTTGCCAACACAGAGGGAGGAGTCCTTGTTTGGGGGATAGACGCACGGACAGATCCCGCGACCAGAGTTGACTGCGCCTCACGCTTGTCTTTGGTCAAGAATCCAGAAGCCTTCGTCTCCCGCCTAAAAAAACTCCATTCTCAGTCAACCGATCCACCCATATCGGGGGTTGATTTCTGGTCTGCTGCCGACGATACCTCTCTCGACTCCGGTCTTGTAGTCTGTTTTGTGCCTGAAAGCAAGTTCAAACCGCATCGTGCGGAGGCTGCCGACAGAAATTACTACATCCGTGCAGGGGACAGCTTTCACGTACCCAGTGTGTCGCTGCTTCGCAGCCTCTTTTTCCCTGAGTATTATTCGCATCTGTGGCCAGAGTTGAGCCCCTCGTATGATAACGGTACCATTCGTATTGACGGCTGTATCCACAATTCCGGGATAGCTACTGCGAAGAGTGTCGTGCTCTTTATCCGGTCCAAGCCAGATTGGACCGGACAGATCGAACCCTTAGGGAACTGGCATTTCATAGGCATTCATCGCCCGGAACACCGTCGGGGATCAGGCTTGTCTACCTCGCTGCCAGTCCATCCCGGAACAGCACTTCCGGCTTTCCGCCTCTCGCGCCCCATAACACCCCAGGAATTTGCGGCAATTACAAAGGTCACATTTGAGATCTTCATGTACAGCGAGAACAACCATCCACTCTTTTCCTTAATTGCCTTTACGCACGACGATTTTGAGGACAAGACTACCAAGTGCGGGAAGAGTGTGATCTCGGAGATTGAGAGGAAAGGCTTCTAACAAGATCATTCACCATACCGCGCGCGCCGCTGATGCCGAGCGTTAGGGCAAAAAGAAAGATATGAACATCCACTTACCTAATAACGGATGGCTTGAATATCTGCAAAACGCTTACGAAAAACTATTGTCTGCCGCACCCATCCCCTTTTCAGCCTTAACTCCATCAGTCATTCCCGAGGTATCGGGCATCTACATAATAACTGCGCGACTCGATGGAAAACATATTCCATACTACGTGGGCAGAAGCAAGAACTTACGGCAGCGCCTGTACAACAACCACCTGATGGGACCACTCTCCAATGCACGCTTGAAAAAATACTTGATTGACTTCGGTGAATGCGGTTCGTTGGGTGAAGCGAAGCAATTCATTAAAAAACACTGCTGGGCCCGTTGGATCGAAGAGCCGGACCTAAGAAAAAGAGGCGCAATTGAAGGCTACACGATCGGTATGATTTCTCCGAAATATGGCATCTACGAGGAGCATTAGAGATACCGTGTCGGGAAGGACCTGCTGGTTCCGGCATATGATGTCCCGTGGAGGTGCCTTATGAAGAGAAACTTGATACGCCCTCCGCTTCGGCTGAATTTTCATGAGGTCTTTGAACTCATTTCGAGGCAGCCAGGGTCGAAAACTCCGGAATTACTGACCACCGGACATGTCCCTTTTGTGGCTGAAGCTAAACAAAGTCTTGATGGTCGCCGTTTCATTGCATTGCCCCACAGCAACCGCATTTATGAAAACGACTGGGGCTTTCGGTCTAACCACATGGGAAAGGCTGGCCAGCGGATTGGCCAGTATGCCGTTCCTATCGACGAATGGGCCCGGAACCTCTGAAGAACAAAGGGGTCAAAGGTCAAAGGGGTCGGGCCACGGGAAGTATCTGATATGGCATTGGAAGATGCACTTTGTGCTCACTGAATCGGCCCAACGGGAGGGATGTCATAGGGGGGAATGAAGGGTATGAGCTCCGGGAGGGATCTGCTCCCTATAAGGTTCTTTTTGGGGCCGGAAACGGCGATATATGCCTTGAAAACAGCTATTTCTGGGGGGTTAATAATGAATAATCAAGAACTTACCGTGGCCCGACCCCGGGGAACCGGGGAATACCGGGGGAATTTATAATGTGGCACGCTATATTGAAATTGAATATGTTCCTGGAAGATGCTCCCAAGAGATCAAAGATGGCTCCAGCCCTTGAGTGGGGAGAGGCCGTCAGACCATCGTTCTGGGCGTGAGGCCAGGCAACGCGAGCAACGGGAGGTACCATGGGCTTCTGGAAGACGTTAAAGTTTTGGGACACCCAGGCGGTCATCGAGACGACGATTGAGGCCACGCAGGAGACTTTTCGCCAAGAGAAGCGGAAGCACCCTGATCGAGATCCTCACGCCTGGCTCGCTCTGACTTACGGATCGCGCGGGGGCTACACCGCCGATCCGCTTATCTCCTTCACCCGTACCACGATGTATTCGGTGCTCGGAGACGATGCTCCTACCGGTCTGGCCTACTACTTCTTGACGCAAGAAATGCCCGCAGCGCTCCCAAAGTTCAAAGCGGAAATGGAACGGGTGACAGCCCCTGCGTTGAAGCTGGTTCGTCAGCGCCAATTCGTTGGGCAATGGGAAGCGCTGAATCCATGGACAGCGGCAAACGTTTCCGGGATGAGAGAGGTAGTCGCCGAGAGAGCGGAAGCCCTCGCCCGTGGAATGGGTAACAGCTAACATAGTAATCGCGGGGGCCGGTATTATCGAAATGGCGTTAACTACTATATCTCCATCTGTTTCCCGTTCATCGAGAAAGTTTGGATATCAATATCATTTATTGAACGGAGCACGTTATTTCTACTGGTAATGGGCAATTCATAAAGAAGTCCTTGGCTGTAGTAGAGAAGGTACCGAGTAGAGAAGGTACCGGACACCTTTCGAGGGGTAACTGCCCGATTTTCTTGGACCTGATTTTCGATTCTTCTCGAGCGAGGGGCTGGGCAGGAAGATTATAAAGCTGGGCAACGAAGAATTGTTTCCGCACCTCCACAAATTCAAGCACTTGGAGGTCCAAAGGTGTCCGGTCCCTTTTCACACTTAATTCGGAATAAGAAGCCCAAGATAGTTCATTAGTTAAGCCTGATAATCATATAAAAGGCACCTCCTAAGCACACCAGGGGATCTGGTATGCTTAGGTCAGGAGTTGCAACTAAACCTAAGGAGGTGCCGGATGA
>Ga0315294_10005814_pt1 | contig 13544 bp, 15 predicted proteins | sample YL17G13_40_MG_FD_203626 | JGI IMG/M metagenome (GOLD analysis project Ga0315294, IMG submission 203626) | Sediment microbial communities from Yellowstone Lake, YNP, Wyoming, USA - YL17G13_40 | ecosystem: Environmental > Aquatic > Freshwater > Lake > Sediment | place: USA: Wyoming | collected... | reverse complement strand
TCGGTTCCTTTGAGGTCGAAGCGACCGTCGGCCAGGAGATGCCCCCCGACCCAGTTGAGGTTCACGGAGACCGGCCCCGAGGTGAGGAGAGCCTGGGGCAGCCAGGAGGCCCGGCCAAGCAAGGATGGGTAGCGCACCAGGGGGCTTTCGAGGGCGACGGCTCCTGAGAAGGCGGGGAAAGCGCCGGTGGGCCAGTTGAGGCCGGTCTGGATTCTCACCAGTTCAGCGCCTACAACCGTCTGGCCGTTCCGGAAGGCGAGAGAGAGCCTGGGCACAGCCAGTTCACCGGTGGCATGGGGACGGCGCAGGTCTCCCCAGACGGAAAAGGTGCCGCTTCCCGGGGCGGCAAAACTCAGGGCGTAACGGCGCAAGGAGGCGGGGAGAAAGGCCTGGATACGGTTGAAGTCAAGCGAATCGGCGCTGACGTTGAGGCGAAGTTGAGGCCGGGAGAAATCCGTTACCTCGCCGGTCACGCTTCCGGCGAAGCCGCCGCCAGCCACTTTCATACCCTGCAAGAAGACCAGGTCGGGGGACAGCATAGCACTGCCGGAGAGGTGGATCGGGAAGCGAAGTTGAGGCAGCGACACGATGGAATGGGGAGTGGATACCGCCAGGTGGTAATCAACGGTGGTTTGGCCTTGCGCCCGGCCACTGGGGAGGGGTTGCTTGGTGGCGGGTTTCACAAGCAGGTTGGCCTGAATCGTGGCCGACCCGCTGACCGTGGCCAGGCGCCTGAGCGCCTCAACGTGTGGCATAAGAGCCTCCAGGTCAAGGTCGGAGGCCAGGAGGGAGATGGCGGTGGCTTTGTTCGTGGTGTCCAGGGAAACCTGGCCGCGGAGGCGGGAGAGTTGCGGGCTTGGGCCGAGAAGTTCCGAGGTGCGAACATAGACCCGGATGTGATCCGGCACGGTGAAATCGGCGTCGGCCCCCACCTCGGCCAACTCGAGATGGAGGGGCTGCCCGGTGGGCGAGGTCAGGCCATAGTCCAGATAATCCACCCTCCCGTTCCGCACCACGATATGGCCGCGGAACCGCTTTTCAAGTGGGGCCGGCTTCGTGGTCTTGACAAGTTCGAGGAAGTTGATCTTCCCGTCATTACTGCGCTCGACGTAGGTCTGGGGGGCCTCGATCTCCACCTCGGATACGGCGGCGAGCGGCGGAACTTCTCCCCTCAAAAGGGCCATGAGGTGATAATGAACCACCACGCTCTCCGCCCGTAAGAGCGATCCTTCGCGGGGATCGTTGCGAGCGACGGTTAGGCCGTGGAGGACGACGTTGGTGAAGACATTTCCCGAGACGCGGTGGACGGTGACCTGGCGGCCCAGCCTTTCGCTCATCTCAACGGAGATGGGATATTGAAGGTTGTTGAGCCCCCAGTGGAACTTGAACAGGATCAGCAGCGCAGCAGTGAAAGAGAGAAGAAAGAGGGGAAGGATGATCGGCAAGGCCGACCAGAGGGCGGCTCGCGCCCTTCTGCGCCAGGGGCAGTAAGGGGTGAGAAGGTAGGCCGGTGGGTCAAAGGTTGCCATGACTTAACTAAGTGGGTCAGCGCCTCCGCACGATGAAGGCGCTCGCTCCATTTCAACTATAATGATCTCCGTCCCTTCGGACGCAAACACCAGCCAGCCACACATCCCAAGAAGCCTCTACAACTATTCTTCCCACAAATGGGGAGAATCCTACCTGGGAACCTCCTCCCACTTGCCGGATTCCATGGAGCGGGCGGCCGCCTCGAGGACGGCCTGGTTCTTTACGCCGTCCGCGAAACTGGGTGAGGGCAGGACGTTGCGCCCGATTGCGTCGCAAAGGTCGGCCACCTCATTGATGTGCGACGCCTCCCAGCCGAGGACGTGGCCGGGGGGCCACCAGGCGGCAACGTAGGGATGGGTGGGCTCGGTGACCATTATGTTGCGGAAGCCTCTGGAGTCGGCATCATCTTCCTGGGAGAGAAATTGGAGCTCGTTCAACCTCTCGAGATTGAAGGCAATGGTGCCCTTGCTGCCGTTTATCTCAAAGCAGTTGTAGTTCTTTCTTCCGGTGGCGAACCTGGTGACCTCGAAGGAGCCGAGGGCGCCATTCTTGAACTTGGCCATGAAGATGACGGCGTCGTCCACGTCAACCTTTCCCTTTTCCTTCCCGCCTGCGGCGGTGAGGCCGGTGGCGGCGGTTGGGAGGGGCCGTTCCTTGATGAAGGTCTCGGCCACGGCGGAGACCGAGGCGATATCCCCGACCAGGAAGAGGGCGAGGTCAGCTATGTGGGCGCCGAGATCGCCGAGGGAGCCGGAGCCGGCGACGGCCTTTTCGAGGCGCCAGACGCGGGGAAAGTCCGGGTTGACGATCCAGTCCTGGAGATAGACGGCGCGCCAGTGGAAGATGCGGCCGAGGCGTCCTTCGTCAATGAGTTTCTTGGCGAGGGCGATTGCCGGGACGCGACGATAATTGAAGCCGATGAGATGCTGGACGCCGGCCTTGGTCGCCGCCTGGAGCATCTCCTTCGCCTCAGCGAGGTTTATTGCCATCGGCTTTTCGCAAAAGATGTGCTTGCCATTCTCGGCGGCGGCGACGGCGATGTCGCGGTGGGAATCGGTGGGAGTTGAGATGTCAATCAGGTCTATGTCCTTTCTCTCCACCAGCCTTCGCCAGTCGGTCTCATACCCCTCCCAGCCGAAGGTCTTGGCGGCGGCTTCCGCCTCCTGCGGATAGAGGCCGCAAATGGCCTTCATGACTGGGACGGCGGCGGGCTGGAAGAACTTCGGGACGACTGCATAGGCGTGGCTGTGCGCCTTGCCCATAAACTTATAGCCGACCATGCCCACGTTCAAAACTTTCTGCACCTTGGATGCCCCCCTTTGGAGGATAGTTTAAGACTACTAAATGCTAGGGTGTGAGGGCAGGTGGTGTCAAGGTTGTGGAGTAGGGGCGAGGCGCTGCCTCGCCCAGGGCGTCCGTCCAATCTTAGACGGACGCCCCTACCGTCCACGGCGGTTTGGGTAAGAGACTGTAGGGGCACGGCAGCCCACTTCGCCGACTTGTCCCCCATAGCTTCAGCGAAGGGAGAAGTCCGTCCAGGCTTGGACGGACGATTCAGCCTCCGTAGCCAAGGTTACTATGGCGAAGGAGGCAGGCTGAATGCCGTGCCCCTACTTTGACCAGGGACCAGGGCTTTGTTATGATGAAATGGAGGTGATCCAGATGCCCAGAAAGACGGTTATTGCGCTCTTTGCACTTATCGTGCTGACTTTGGCCCTCCTCGGCTGCAAGCCTCCTGAACCACCCACCCCGACGAAAATGCCCCTTCCTCTGCCGCCGTCGGGAGGAGCAAAGCCGGAGGGGGTATCGGTGACCTGGTTCGGACAATCATGTTTTCTGTTCGAGGACCCGGCGGGCACAACCGTCCTGATTGACCCGTTCAACCCGGACGTGGTGGGCTACCGCGACCCCGGCTTGCGCGAGACCGAGGTGGACGTGGTTGCGGTAACTCACGAACATCCCGACCATAACTACCTCCAGTTGGTTAAGACCGCTGCTAACACTGTCAGGGGGCCCGGAAACCATCAGGCCGGCAGCATCCTATTCAAGGGCATCGCGGCCTCTCACGGCCCTCAAGGGGGAGGAACGCCGGACACCATTTTCACCTGGCAGATGGGCGGCATCAACTTCTGCCACCTGGGCGACGTCGGCGTGATGCTCACGCCGGATCAAGTCTCCCAGATCGGCCCGGTTGACGTGCTTTTCGTGCCCGTGGGGGGCTACTACACGATTGATGCCTCGGTGGCGACGCAGGTGGTGGACGCCCTCAAGCCGAAGATCGTGATACCCATGCACTACCAGACTCCCATGCTCAGTCCTTCGATAGCGAAGGTTCTCGCCCCGGCGGACGCCTTCGTGCAGGGGAAAGAGCAAAGCCCGGAGTCGGAGAAGCACACCGTCGTCTTGAAGAAAGAGACCCTGCCTCAGACGACCCAGGTGCTGGTTATGAAGTATGAGTGATGGGTTGGCATGAGTGCGATCCTGACCGGATTAATATCGGGGATCATGGGGGTCGGGGGCACACTCCTCGGCTACTTCCTTCATGCCAGGGAAGAGGGAAAGAGATGGGCCCGGGAGAGGCGGGACCGTTTGAGCTCTGAACTGCGCGCTAGACGACAGGCAGCGGCCGACGAGATTTGGGGGTGGGCTAGGCGCTGCTACCGGCTCTGGATGGAGAAGGAGAGGTTCCTGAGGTTAGACCCTGGGGAGCAGAGGATGTCCCTGGAGGCCGCCTCCCGCCAGTATGCAGAGGTAGCGGAAGCGAACGACCTTTTGCTCCAAGGGGAACCGCGGGTAGCCTCGGCGGTTCTCCAGCTTGGATGGCTTCTCCCTCCCAGGGACATGCCCGCCTCGAAGCCCTCGGTGGAACAGATTGTGGCTGGGATCAAGGACATACTGGAAAGAGACCCGGACGCCTACCGTGAGGAGAGAAAGCAAGCAATGGAGCGGGCATACATTAACGTGCAGGTCGCTCTCAGGAGGTTCGCAGGGTTTTCTGAGATGGAGGAGGCTCTTGCGCAAAGCGGCTGAAACGCTCACAAGGGGGGCACGTGCCCCGCGGTCGTTGCCGCCGGACCTGGTCCAGAGGATAGTGAAGGCTTTGCACCCTCACAAGTTCATCCTTTTGGGCTGCCACGGCTACGGAATGCCCGGGCAAGACACCAACCCGGACTTCCGGATCATCACTGACAAAAAGTTGCGATGGCGCCAGCACACGATGGTTGTAAAATGCCCGCAATGCGGAGCGGAACTTTAAATCAGGAGGAGAGAGAAATGAAATCGGTAAGGGTTACGAGCGTCCTGCTTCTGGTCGTTGCGCTGGCTGTTGGGTTCCTGTTGGGCGGCGTCTACCGGCAGCCAGTGGGACGCTACTATGGCTTCACCAAGGAAGGCGACGTGGTGGCGATTCTCGACACTAGCACTGGTGCCCTGGAGGATGCTTCCTGGGGCTATGGTCGGGCTTACAAGTTTCATCACACGTGGCTGCAAAGACGGGCCATCAGGCGTCAAGCCGCAGAGCAGAAGGCAAGGTCTAAGGCGGCGCAGGTATGGCTGCGAACGCCCCAGGGCCAGGCGGAGTATGCGCGCTATAAGGCTGAGGAGCGGGCATGGATAAAGGGCATGTTCACGACGCAGCCTGCTCCAGAGCCTGTGGCGGTGCGGTATCCCCCAGGTTTATTCGCCGCTGGGGACCGTCCAAGCTTTCTCCGCCGTTACTTTGGCCTGCGATGACCCTAACCAGAGACGCTATCCCTGGGGAGACTCTGAAAGCCGCTCGGCAGGCGGCCGGTATCGGGCAGGAAGAACTCGCCCGGCGGGTAGGGGTCACCAAGTCAACGGTTGGGCGGTGGGAGTTTGGGTTACGCGCCCTGTCTCCTGAGATGTGGGAGCGGGTTCAGGCGGCGCTCCTGACGGCTCCCTTGAGGCTTGAATCCCTGCCGGTCTCAGAGGTCACCGCCAGTTTGGACTCCCTTTTGGGACCCTTGTGATGGACACTCAAGACTCAAGCCCCAAGTCCGTCAGAACCCGACCGGACCCGGGCGGGCCTCAAGGCTCAAGCCTTTCGTACGCCCAGGCTGGAGTTGACGCGCAGAAGGAAGAGGAAGCCCTTTCCGGCTTTCTCGACTGGGTCAAGAGGACGCTCGCCTTTCGGAAGGAGGTCGGGCGCTCGCATTTGGAGATAGGCTTCTTCGCCACGGTGATTGAGACGGGAGGAGGGATGGGGCTGGCTGTCTGCGCAGACAACGTTGGGACGAAGCTGCTCGTGGCGCAAATGCTGGGCAAATACGATACCGTCGGGATTGACTGCGTGGCGATGAACGTGAACGACCTGATCTGCGTGGGGGCCGAGCCTATCTGCATGCTCAATTACCTGGCCATAGAGGAGCCGAGAGCGGAAATGCTCGAGCAGATCGGGAAGGGCCTCTATGAAGGGGCGAGGCAGGCGAACATCTCGATCCCGGGGGGAGAGACCGCCAAGTTGGGGAAGATGATCAAGGGGATCAAGCCCGGACTTGGCTTCGACCTCGCGGGGATGGGGATCGGGATCGTGGCGCTGGACAAGGTGAACATCGGCGCGGAAATCCAGCCCGGCGATGCCTTGATTGGGCTGGCGAGTTCCGGCATCCATTCCAATGGGTTTACGCTGGCGCGGAAGGTGTTCTTCGAGAAATTGGGCTGGAAGGCGGACCGATACGTGGAGGAGTTGGGGCGAACGATAGGAGAGGAGCTGCTGGAGCCGACGAGGATATACGTCCGGCCAGTGCTTGATCTGCTCGATTCCGTGCCGGTGAAGGGGCTGGCGAACATCACGGGCGGAGGGGTGCTGAATCTGAGCCGCTTCAAGGCGGAGGTTGGATTTGAGATTGAGGAGTTTCCTCCCGCTCCGCCCATCTTCCGCCTGTTGCAGGAGCATGGTGAGATCGAGCCGGAGGAGATGTTCACCACCTTCAATATGGGAGTAGGATTCTGCGTAGTGGTCTCGGAGAACGAGGTGGAAAAGAGTCTCCAGGTCTGCCACCGGCACGACCTTGAGGCGATGCGGATAGGGCGGGCGATTGCGGACAAGAAGCGGAGGATCCGGCTGCCGGGCGGGATAGTGCTGCCGAGAGCCACCTAACTCGGAGGGAATCCGGATGGAAAGGCTCGAATTGGTGAAGCCCACGGCCGAGTTGGAGGATGAGTTTAGGGCCTTGGCCGAGGACTATGTCGCCGAAGCCGACGAGCGCTCATGCGCCTACTACCGGAAGATACTCGCCGATTTTCCCGCGTTTCTGCACCGGCTGGCGGACGACGAAAGCGGTGTGGAACTCCCGCCGGGCTGGGTTCCGCACACCCTTTTCTGTCTTGTGCGCAACGGGAAAGACATCGTCGGCCAAAGCGATCTCCGCCACCACCTCACGCCCGAACTGGAGATAGAGGGGGGGCATATCGGCTACAACATCCGACCTTCGGAACGCCGCAAAGGTTACGGCACACTGATCCTGGCACTGACAATGGAAAAGGCCCGCGAGATGGGCCTCACGCGTGTGCTGGTCACTTGCGACACCGACAATATCGGCTCCGCCAAGATTATCGAGAAGAACGGCGGCGTCTTGGCGAGCCAGGGGATTGACGAGCGAACGGGCAAACATAAGTCGCGGTACTGGATCGAGTTGTGACCTGGCTGCACCACGCGACTGAAACGCGGCCTCAGACAACACGGGAGGGAGTAAATCCCTCCCCTACAGAGAGGACGGGCGGGCACAAGTCCCGCCCCTACGCGAAAACCGGGAAACGATCACCTGGGGTAATCTAGGGGCGCAATGCCCGTCCGTCCAAGGGGCCGGCCGGGTCTGGACGGAAATTGCGCCCCTACATCGCGCCGGTTTCTGTAGCGCAGGGCTTTAGCCCTGCCTGGGCAGGACGAATCGGCAGACCTAAAGGCTTCGCCGCGAGTTCCGTTCGACTTGCTCCCTTCGACCCTTCGACCTTACTCAGGGCCCGAGCACGTCGAGGGCAGCCGAACGGTCTGCACTACAGCGGATGGCGTCGGCAATCCGCCGACAGCTTGCCCGTGTCCGGCGGGGACATGAGTAGCTGCCCCCTGCTGGGCACTAATGAGGTAACTTGATCGCCCCCAGCCAGTCGTGGAGGAGGAACTGCAGCCTGGCCACCAGGAGCGACATCCTGGCCATCACGGTCGAGCCGAACATGGCGCCGAAGGCGATCATCATGAGCCATCTGCCGCCCCTGGCGACGCGCTCCATGCCCGGCACCCTCTCCCGGCGGAAGGAGAAGAAGAAGTAGGCCAGGACGGCAAAGAGGGTGATCGCCGCGACGATGGCGCTGAAGTCGAAGCCCGGCTGGGTGACCATCACGCCGGTGGGCTGCTCGCCCACCCTCAACCACAGCGGCCGCAGAGCGGCGTAGACCTGGGGCACCTGGTCGTTGGCGAAGCCCTGGAAGGCCGTGCCCGCGAAGAGGCCGAACATGGTTGCGATTACCAGCCGGCTCATCCAGACATACTTCCGACTGTAGATGAAGTAGTAGAGCAGTCCCGCGGGCAGGGCGAAAGCCCACCACCAGGCCCCTTCCTCGACCATCTTCGACCACCACTTGTTCAGGAGGATGTCGCGATAGACGACCATCACTCCGAAGCCGGTGGCCAGGCCGACGAAGAGATGCTCGAAGAAGCGGTAGGCCCGGTTCTCCCGATAGAGGACCGTATAGATCCCCAGCGTGCACACCGCCGCCACCCACACCACGACGCTGTGGCTCATCTGGCTCCCCCTCCCCGGCGTCGGGCCACGAAATACCCCGCGTTGCCCAGGATTATCAAGACGATTATCAGCAGGTGGGCAAAGGAGATGGAAGGCATGGCCCGGTCTCCCCGGCCGAAGTGATGGTTCAGTTCCTCATACTCCGCCGCACCCCTCATCCCGAAAAGTTGGCCCACCAATTGCCCGGAATCGAGGTAGGGGAAGAGCTGCGGGCCGATCACCGCGGTGCACCCGACGCCGAGCGGCACCTTGTACGGCCCGTAGATGAACTGCACGTACATCCCCCAGATGCCGCTGCCGGTGAAATCCAGCCACAGCCCGACGTCGTGGATATCCTTGACGTTGGCCATCATCGGGATCTCGTCCAGGGGCTTGTTGTGGATGTCCTTCTTCACCTCGCTGCGGACGTTGGAGGCCAGCCCCTTGAGCATGGGCACCCCACCGGCAAGGAATCCCCAGTTGACCCAGTCCACGCCGTAACTCTTGTGGAGTTCCTTGGCCAGGGTCTCGGCCCCCTTCTCGGCCAACTCGGGCCCCACCTGGCTCTGAGCCAGGATGACGAACCTCTTGCCCGACTTCATGATGTGCCGAATGGCCGCCTCGAGTTGGGGCTGGTTCTCGCCCATGGTGGCGACGTCGTAGTCGGCGGCCAGGACGATCACCTTATCCGGCGGCACCGCCTCGACCGCCTCATAGATGCCGACGGCCTCCTGGCTGACGAAGGTAGGCAGAAAATGTTCCTGGTAGAAGAGGGGGGCGATCATGACGACGCCGAGAAGGAGGTAAAGGTATTTGCGGTCAATGGCCTGCACCCGCTGGGAAAGGGTTTTCTGCTCCATGCTAGCCTTCTCCCCGCTGCTGTTTCGCGGCACGCCCAAGCGAGCCAGGGGCCGCCAACTTAGACCTTCTGATCAAAGTAGGCCCCCCTCTCCAGGCTCAACCAGACGCGCAGCGACATCGCCAGGCCTCCCACGGCCACGCCGAAGTTGATGGCCCGCACCGTGGACATGTTGATCACCACCAGGATCCATCGCCCCAGGTTCTCCAGCCGCAGCCCGGCGTAGCCGGAGTGGACGTTTATGGAACTGGTGATGGCCATTCCCAACGGCACCATGCTCAGCAGCACCAGGAAGGCGGTCGCGCTCATCAGCGCCGCCTCCAGCGTGCGAATGCGGAAGGCCCGGTAAGCCGCCGAGACGATGAAGAAGGCCAGCACCGAGAACATCGTCGCGCCAAGCGGCTGGAGCATGCCGTTGAAGAGCAGTTCGTAGCCGTCGGTCACGGTCTTGGTGTGGTGCTCGAACGCCTTTAGCACTCCAGGGTCTTTTATTTGCTGCGCGATCCTGCCGACGTGGACGTTCCAGATGCCGATCACTATCATCGCGATAAGGGCCAGGAAGAAGACCACGCTGTTCTCCCATCCCTGTTTCCGTCCCGCGATCGCCTTGGCGTGATAGGCCGCCAGGTTGACGACGCCCAGGCCGATGGCGAAGCCGCCCATGCTCATGACGAAGAAGCCGAGCGGCTCTACCCAGGGCGTGAGGAAGTTCCCCATTTTGCCTGGCTCCAACTGATGCACCGGCAGGAAGAACTCCATGGAGTAGAAGCAGCCGGCCAGGAAGGTGCAGCCGATTATCAGCCAGCGCCGGCTCCTCCCGGGCAGAAGTTGCAGCAGGAAGAAGATGAGGACGCAGAAGGCCAGGCTCGCGCCGATCATCAGCCAGAGCGCCTGCGGATTCTTGATGATGGCCGGGAATATCAGGTGATGGCCCTGGAAATGAGGATAAGGATTCGGGTTCTTCAAGCCAACCTCTCAGTCCTTTGTCCGAGGCCTTGCAGGCGACCGAGTCTGAGCTTTACCGGCAATCTGTGACGATGCAGGGTTGGCATGGTCTAGATCTTCCAGAGAAGGCTGAACCAGTTATTGGGCCCGTAGAAGAGGGCCAGGACGAGCCCGGCCAGAATGATGATCGCGATGAGAATCTTGCTCCAGTCCTGCCCCACCAGGCTGCCCAAGAGCACCGGCTCGCGTGAAATGTAGGCGCTGGTGGCCCAGTATTCCTCACCGATGATGGTGTAGTCGCAGGCGGCCACGAAGAAGGGTATCTGGTCCGTTTGGGGGGTGCCTGCCAACTGAATGGCCCCCACCTGCTGGCCGGTTTCGGCCAGCAGCAGCGACTCCGCGGCGAAATAGCCGAAGAGGAAGGTGCCTGCGACTTTCTCCCGGTGCATCAACCCCATCACGCCCGAGGCATAGGCGAACTGATCGCCGCTAAGGAAGCGCACGTCGTCCGGGTTGAAGGCCTCGGGTTTTCCCTCCGCCACGTAAGCCTCCCGATAGACCTGCTCGACGACCGGGAAGAGCGGAGGATCTCCTCCATAGACCGGGACGAGCACCCTGGTGTTGAGGCGCGCCGCGTGACGAACGACGTGGCTCATGATTTCCAGCGCCTGGAGGGTGATAATGTCGAGGCCTCCCAGGCCGCTGGAGAAGAGGAGGGGGCGCCCCATCTCGGTGGCCCTTCCGATGGCCTCATCTATGTGGTCAACCCCGGGAATCCGGCGGATGAAAAGTTCCTTCCCCCTTCTGGCCCGGAGCACGTTGAATACGATGAAGAGCGCAAGCACCCCCAGCAGAACCGCCGTCTGAGTATTGCTGTGCTCCAAAGTCTAGCCTCCCAACTCCTCTATCTTCTCGACCAGCGCTTCGATGTTCTCCCGCTTGCGGAGGAAGGCAGCCGTCTCATTCATCCTGGCGAAGCCGAAGAAGGCTGCGAATACCGGCGAGAAGAAGGTAACCGCCTGGCTCGCCAGGAAACTCACCGGCTTGTGCATCTCAAGAAAAAGGATGGCCGGCACCGATAGCCCCATGCTGACTACCCTCTTCGCCACCGCCTCGATGATAGCCTCCCTGCGCTCCATCGGCAGTTCGTCACTTGCAGCCGACCACTGATTGCCGACCACTATATCCCCCTTTCCTTCGCCAGTTCTTTCACCCTTTCCACGACCTCTTCGCGGTTGTCGCCGAACCTGAGATAGACTCCCCTGAACGGTTCCAGCCGGCTCTTTCCTGCAAATGGCGACAGTTTCACTCCCTCATCCGAGAGCAGACAAGCCTTAACCCTGCGCCAGGGGATGGAATATGAATTCAGAAAACCCTCGGCCGACGCCCCCTCCTCGGTGAGTTGATACCGGGTGGGCAGGAAGAACTCCCGGGTAGCCAGCGTCAGCAGGACGAACGCCACCAGCCCCAAGGGAAGCGAGACCGTAGCCAGCACAGTCAGGAAAGCGCCCAACAATATGATGGCGGCGGTGGCAATCGCCTTCCGAGGCTGTCTTGCCGCTGGCCAGGCCCGCCATTCCAGCAGGACTTGGGGCTTTGGCTGAGCGGCTGACATGGGCGAATCGTCCGGCTGAACTCCTGCCGAATCGGCGACTGTTTCTCGCTCCGCCTCGGTATGATGTTTCGCCTTGATGGTTGCTCGCACTCGCAAGTCCTGCGCTTCCGCTCGACCGTTGACCGGCGACTCTCCCCTCACGGTGTCCACTTACCTTATGCAATATTGACAGCGAAAAAGTCAAACCCGGCGCGGGGCGGCCCTTGTCAAGAAGCGTCTGCCGCCGGCCAGCTCGGCGGGTTGACTAGTAATGGCGTTCGGGGTATATTCCGCCTTACTCTGTCTTCCGGGGGGAGTAGAATGAGCGAGAATACAGTTACCGAGGAGGCGGCCCGTCCCAGTCGGTGGTTCGGCTGGCTCGCCAAGGTCCGGGCCAAGACATGGGGCTACCTTCTGCTGGCAGTGGTCGTGCTGGTCTTTCTCTGGCAGAATTGGGCGCCTTTCATAAACATAGACTTCCTCATCTTCGGACCCTTCAGCATTCCCTTCCCTATTTTGGCGATCTTTTTCGTCTTGGTTGGGTTTCTACTGTCCTATCTGCTTCGGCATCGCCATGGCATATAGGGCGGCGCCCGGGTTCGGGCCTGCACACGTCTTGGGAATCGGGGGGTCGGGATTGGCATATGTCGAGTCATCATCGGCGACGGTGACTAACTTCGAGGGGAGTGGCACATGATGAAAAACGCCTATATTAGGATGGTATTTCTGGCCGGACTGGCGCTGTCGATGGCCGGCTGTGTCAACGTGCAGGAAACCATCTACGGTAACGGCGGCATGACCAAACAGGTGCGGATTGAGGTGGAACCGTCAAAGCAGGACGCAGCCTTGGCGGGAGTCAGGCAGAACCTGGACGAACCTCGCCGAGCCTGGAGGATGAAGACCTCCACAGTAGGCCGGAACGTTGTGGTCGTCGCCACCCAGAACCTGCCGAATGCCAATGTCAACCCGAGAAATCATTTGAGCGTGCAAAAGGTAGGTTGGTTCAGGCGCGTCTACGAGTATCAGGAGCAGATTCCGCTGACCCGGTTCGCAGGGGAACCAACCCCGAGAGAAACCGCCGCCGCCACCCCAATTCACATCTCCTTGACGATGCCGGGGAAGATCGAGCAGGCCGCAGGAGCGACTATCTCCGGCAATCTTGCCAAATGGGAGTTGAACGTGGGCCAGGGCGACGTCGTCCTCCAGGCCACCTCCTCACAGGTTCGATATGGCATGGGCATTTGGACCTTGGTGGCCGCCTTGCTGCTTATGGCGACGATCCTTGCGTTCGTGAAGGAGACTTTCTCAAGATGAAGGAAATCCTTCGGCCCTTCGACATGCTCAGGGTGGTGAGCAAGGTCGAACCACGCTGCGTGGGGGTGGCCACTCTCTGGCCGATGGCCATCATGACCCTCTGCTGCTTGCTCCTGCCCGGCTGTTCAGGCGGGGGGGGATTGGGGTCCGGCTCTGCTACCCTTCGTCTCACCATCTCTCAACTCCCTGGCACGGGTTTTCTCCCTCCGCCCGCCGTTGCCGGGCGCGCCATCGGCTTCGACGAGGGTCTCGTGGGCGGCGGCGACGTCATACAGGGGCTTGGCGTTCGCATAGTCAGGGAGGGCGGCGACCTGGATATCGAGGCCACCAGCAGTGGTCAAGGCCAGGTGCTAATCGGCGCCCTCGGCCGAGACACTTATCTGCTCACCCTCCGCGGCACTGATCCGAGTGAGGCGGTGACTTTTCCCCTGATAGCCGAAGGGCCGGCGGCCCTGGTGATGCGCGCCCGACTGGAGAGGGACGAGGGCGGCATCCTCATGAATGCGCAGGCCATCAACGATCTCAACATTGATGGCACGAGTGATGATGGCTACCGGCTCAC
>Ga0315294_10005813_pt1 | contig 13545 bp, 11 predicted proteins | sample YL17G13_40_MG_FD_203626 | JGI IMG/M metagenome (GOLD analysis project Ga0315294, IMG submission 203626) | Sediment microbial communities from Yellowstone Lake, YNP, Wyoming, USA - YL17G13_40 | ecosystem: Environmental > Aquatic > Freshwater > Lake > Sediment | place: USA: Wyoming | collected... | reverse complement strand
TCCCTGTGGCGCCTTTTCGTCAAACTCATTAAACGCATCGTAATACATTTTTCTGTCAATGAATTTAATATTCACCGGCACAAAGCCCTCTCGTATAAGCAAATAATTGTTTACTACCCTTCCGATTCGGCCGTTACCATCGACAAACGGGTGGATGTATTCAAATGTAAGATGCAGCAGCGCGATGCGTTTTATAATATTTTCATGGCTGTTTGCGTTATACACCGCGAGCATTTTTTCCAATCTTACTACCACTTCTTTGGGGTCAGGGGCTATGTGGCTGGCAACCCGAACCCACTCGCCTTGCTGTCGAAATCTTCCGGCGACATCATCCCTGATATTCGCTATAAGCATTTTGTGAAGCGACAGTAAACAATCCGGAGTAAGCTCCTGTTCTTTGGCTTTTGTGTCGATATATGAAACTACCCGCGCGAGATTTTTTGCTTCAAAAATTTCTCTCTCGGTGATGTACCTGTCGAGTTTTATCTGCAAGAGGATTTTTTCTGTGTCTTCGAGTGTAAGGGTGCTGTTCTCGATGGCATTGGAGTTGTACACCTGCTCGGCGACTTCCGCTTCGCTCAATAATTTTATAAGCGATTGTTTTCCGACAGACGCGGCATAATACCGCTCTCTGAGACGACTGATTGTATTAAAAACATGTAATACTTTTGGCATAATTACAGCATATTTTTTTTCACGCTTTTGTCAATAAAATCGTGAAAAGGCCACAAAGAACCGGCCTATTTCACGGTTTTGGGCCATAATTCCCCCGCAAGTTGGCCGATAAAGGCCCGGTGCAGCGTTATACTATTGCGGGCCGGTCCAAAGATACAGCGCCTGCGGAACGGCAACTTCGTAAAGCGTCCTGCGGTCAATCTTCAGCGACAAGTTTGTCTTTGCACTCAGCATATCCGCGATTGAAAACGGCTTGCGGTATTCTATCACCTGTGCCTTTTTAACGCCCGCAAGCGACTTTGTTTTGTCGATTGCGTCCTTGAGATAGCCGATACCGTCTATGAGCTTTTCTTCGAGCGCCTTGTCCGCCCAGTATATGGAGCCATCCGCCAGGCGATTTACGTCTTCTTCGGTCAATTGGCTTCTGCCATCGACCACCACTTTGACAAATTGCTTATAAGCCGGGCCAATAATCCTTTCCTGCATATACTGCAACTGCTCGTCGGTAGGCATCTGGAACGAGCTTGGCCAGTCCTTTTTGGCGCCCGCTTTGACCACTATCGGCTTTATCCCCAGTTTCTCCTCCAAAAGCTGCTGCAGGACAAGGTACCCCATAATCACGCCGATTGAGCCGGTAATCGCCGTGGGCTCCGCGATAATCTCATCACAGGCGACCGACGAATAATAACCACCCGAAGCCGCGACACCCTGCATAAACGCGACCGCCGGCTGGTTGGTATCGCTGCGGTATTTAACTATCTCGTTATGAATCTGGTCGCTGCCCGAAATCGTCCCGCCGGGCGAATCGACGCGGATAATCAAGCCCTTGACGTTCTTGTCATCCCGTGCCGTTTTCAACTGCCAGTACACGTCCCTGGCCTGCTGTTCGTCTATAATCCCATTTATCGATACTATCGCTATCTTGGCCGTCCGCGGGCCGTCCTGGATGACCTCCTCTATGAACTTCTTTTCGCCCTTTCCCGCGGCCACCAGAACTGCCACACCCACCAGCATCAGGAAAAGCATAACGTTTCCCAGCATCGACAGGCCGGTTATTATGCCCCAGAAAACCTTCCACCCGCCGCCTTTCCTGCCCGCCGGTGCCGGTTGTGGTGAAGGAATACCGCCCAATTGCTGCTGCGAAGAATCATTGATATTTCCGAAATCCATAATATTTCCCCTTATGACGTTGCCAAGTATATTCGTTAAAGTTGATTACCAACAGCTTAGCCGTTACAATTATCAATAATCGATTATCAATAATCAACAACAAACTAACCTTACATCGTAAAGGATTGGGTCGTGGCAGACAACAAAAGATTCGCTCATCTTCATCTGCACAGCCAGTATTCGCTGCTCGACGGCGCTATAAGCTTCGAAAAGCTCTTTGCACGGTGCAAAGACCTCGGTATGGACTCAGTCGCTGTAACCGACCACGGCAATATGTTCGGCGCAATCGAGTTCTACACCAAGGCAATCGCGGCGAATATCAAGCCCATAATCGGAATCGAGGCATACATCGCACCCCACAGCCGGCTCGACCGCACAAAAACATCCATCAGCGATGCCGCTTACCACCTCGTCCTGCTGGCGCAGAACAACGTCGGTTATCAAAATCTCCTCAAGCTCGCGTCGGTCGGCTACACCGAGGGATTTTACTATCGTCCCCGAATCGACAAACAAATCCTCGCCGAGCTTAACGAGGGCCTGATTGTAACTTCCGCCTGTCCCAAAGGGGAACTTGCTATGCAAATGGCGGGCGGGGACATAAAGGCGGCACAGGCCGTCGCCGAAGGATACCTCAAAATCTTCGGCCCCGAAAGATACTTCATCGAAATCCAGAGCCACGCAGGCGACGACCCGAATATGGCGAAATCGCTCGTCGATTTGGCAAATAAACTGGGCGTAGGCGTTATCGCAACAAACGACGTGCATTTCCTCGCAGAAGAAGACCACGAGGCACACAACTGCCTCTGCGCGATAAGCACGGGCAAAAAAGCCGATGACCCCGACAGATTGATTTACCCAAAAGACGTCTTTCTCAAAAGTCCCGCCCAGATGCGCCAGCTTTTCCCGGATTGCCCACAGGCCTTCGACAATACGCTTGCAATAGCCCAACGATGCAACGTCGAAATCAACCTCAAGCAACGCCACGCACCGCACTTCAGCCCCGATGATGGCTCGACACCGGAGAAATACCTGACGAAACTCTGCTACGAAAAGGCGGACCAAATCTACGGCAAACTCGACGACAAAATTAAAGAACGGCTCGAAAGAGAACTCCACGTCATCGAGTCAAAGGGTTTTGCCAGTTATTTTCTTATCGTCTGGGACTTCTGCAATTACGCTCACAAAAATAATATCCCCGTCGGCGCAAGAGGAAGCGCGGTGGGGACCTTAGTCGGCTACTGCCTGGGCCTGTGCGATGTTGACCCGCTGAAATACGACCTGCTCTTCGAACGATTTATGGACCCGCAGCGAAATGAGATGCCCGATATCGATATCGATATCTGCCAGGCGGGCCGGGGCCGGATTATCGACTACGTCCGCCAAAAATATGGCCACGTCGCGCAAATCATCACCTTCGGAACAATGAAGGCACGCGCCGTCATACGCGATATATGCAGGGTGCTCAATGTCCCGCTGACCGAGGCCGACCGGCTGGCAAAACTTATCCCCGAAACCCTGAACATGACCCTCGATATGGCCCTTAAGTCCGAGCCGCAATTAAAACAGGCATACGAAAAAGACCCGCAGACAAAAAAGGTCATCGACATCAGTAAAAAACTCGAAGGCCTCGCCCGCCACGCATCAGTCCACGCTGCGGGCATCGTCATCGCAGATGAGCCGCTCACTAATTTCGTACCCATCTACAAACCGCCCGGCACCGAGGACATCGTTACGCAATTCGAAGGCCCGATGGTCGAAAAGGTGGGCCTCTTAAAAATGGACTTCCTCGGCCTAAAAACCCTCAGCGTCCTCGAACGCGCAAGACAACTTGTTGAACAGATTCACGGCAAAAAAATAGACCTCGAAAAAATAGACCTCGAAGACCCTAAGGTCTTCACTCTTTTCGCCGCGGGAAAAACAAAAGGCATATTCCAGTTCGAGTCGGGCGGTATGCAGGAACTGCTGATGAAGATGAAGCCCGACAGGATTCAGGACCTCATCGCCGCAAACGCCCTTTATCGGCCCGGCCCGATGACCCTCATCCCCGACTACAACGACCGCAAACACGGGGGTAAATGGTCACTGCCTCACCCGATTATGAAAGAAGTCCTCGACGAGACCTATGGCATTATGGTCTATCAGGAACAGGTAATGCAAATCTGCAACCGCCTCGGCGACATACCGCTGCGCGAGGCATATACGCTGATTAAGGCCATAGGCAAAAAGCAGGCCAAGACCATCACCAAGGAAAAGGAACGTTTCATCACCGGCTCGGTCGCCAAGGGGCTTAAAAAACAGCAGGCCGAAGACATATTCGAGTTAATTGAGCGTTTCGCCGGCTACGGCTTCAACAAAAGCCACTCGACCCGCTACGCCATAATCGCGTATCAAACCGCCTATATGAAGGTCTATTGGCCCATCGAATATATGGCCGCCCTGCTCACTTATGAAATGAGCGACATCGACAAGGTCGTCGAATACATCGCCGAATGCACAAATATGGGTATCGAGGTTACCGCGCCCGACATCAACGAAAGCGGCGTTGATTTTACGCCTCTTTACAAAGAGACCGATGGCAAAAAAGGTATGATTCGCTTCGGCCTGGCGGCAGTCAAAGGCGTCGGCGAAAAGGCCGTCGAGCAAATCATCGTCGCACGCGAAAAAACGGGCAGGTTCCAGAGCTTGTTCCACTTCTGTGAAAACGTCGATATGCGGGCCGCGAACAAGCAGGTAATGGAATCGCTGATAAAAGCAGGCGCATTCGACCGCTTAGGCGGCAACCGCGCTCAAATGATGGCGGGGCTTCAATCGGCTACGGAACACGGGGCAGATACACAGACGGACAAGTTAAACGGCCAGATGCGGTTCTTCGCCCAGGCGGCTAAGCCGGATTACTCACAGGACCACACCCGCCTGCCCTACGCCGACCCCTGGCCCGAACCAATGATGTTGATGTATGAAAAGGAAGTCCTCGGCTTCTATGTCACCAGCAACCCGCTGAGCCATTGTGCCGAGACAATCAATATCTTCTCAAATATCAATGCCGCCCAGATTGCCGAATCCACACAGGAACGGGAAGTAACCATTGGCGGTATGATTACCAAAATCCGCTACAACCTGACCAAGACCGGCAAAAACGCCGGCTCAAAAATGGCTGTCTTTACCCTCCTTGACCTCCAGGGTCAGGTCGAGGTCGTTATGTTCCCAAATACGCTGAACCAGTTTGCTACCAAACTTGTCGCCGACGCAGTCGTATTCGTCAAAGGCCGGCTGGACTTCAGAAGAGAAAAACCAAACATAATCGCCTCGGAACTAATCACCCTCGACGAGGCAACCGACAAGCTCGCGGGCAAGGTGCGAATCAATCTCGACGCCCAAAATGTTACCAAAGAAAAAGTCGCCGAGATAAAAAGTATCTGCCTGCACCACCGGGGCAAGAGCAGCGTTTATGTCGCAATCAGGACTGACAAGGGCAAGGTTTACGCCTCCGCCGACAGGGGGCTTAGCGTCAACCCAGACCCGGAGTTTTGCCGTAAGATGCGACACCTGATTGGTCCCGAAAATTTGCAATTAACTCGATAAACCGGAGAAGACGATGGCATTGGTGGAAAACTAATAGTAAACTGGCTGTCAAAAACATAAGGCATTTGGGTAAATGGCGATGATTAGCGAAAACGAAAAACGAAATCTTAAGCTGGAACTGGCCGGCTGTCTCAAAACAGAAAAAGAAGTCCGCCGGATTGTAATTTTTGGTTCATTTCTAAATTCTCCGGACCCGCACGACATCGATATCGCGGTCTTTCAGGACAGCGACGACCAATACCTGACTCTGGCAATGAAATACCGCAAACGAACCCGTGACATCGCTCGCATAATCCCCCTTGATATCATCCCCATCAGAAACGACGCCTCGTCCGGCTTTCTAATGGACGAAATACAGCAGGGAGAGGTCATTTATGAAAGACGAAACTAAAAAATGGCTCGATTACGCCGACGAGAACCTTCGTTCCGCGAAGATTCTGCTCGAAAGCGACATTTACAATCCTACCCTGCAAAATGTCCAGCAGGCAGTTGAGAAAATGCTCAAGGCGCTCTGCATTGAGTTCTCGCTGAAATTTAGAAAAACCCACAGTATCAATGAGTTGGTAGCTCTGCTGGCCACGAAAAAACTTCAGGTAGGCCTTGCCCCGGATGAATGCGACCTTCTCGATTCCATTTACCTGCCCTCAAAATATCCCCTCACCAGCGTATTACCCGATTTTGAACCGGATGCAAAAATATGCAAGAAATGCATCACCATCGCAGAGAATCTCCGACAAACTGTTGATAAGATTATGCAGATATGAAGAGCAAGGTACCTTTGAAGAATCGGAACGATAAATTAACAGGCAAGTTTATCGCCCTTGATGGGCCGGATGGCTGCGGGAAAAGCACACAGGTAAAATTACTTGTCGATTGGCTTGCGAAACAAGGCGTGGATGTGGTCAGCTTCCGTGAGCCAGGCGCAACCGCCATCGGCGAAAAAATCAGGGATATCCTGCTCAATCCCGAACACAAAGCGATGGACACCGCAACCGAGGTAATGCTTTATATGGCGGCGAGAGTTCAACTGTGGAATGAGAAAATTGCCCCGGCATTAAAACAAAAAAAATGTGTCGTTGTTGACCGCTGGCTATCAAGCACCTGCGCCTATCAGGGTCACGCGGGCGGCTTCGGAATGGATAAGGTCATAAAACTCGCAGCCGACTGTCTCGAAAGGCCCTGGCCTGATTTGACAATCATTCTTGACGTCGATTCCGCAACCGCGGCGGCGCGACTCAAAAGCAGCCTCGACCGAATGGAGCAAAAAGGCGACAACTATCACAAAAAAGTCCGCGATGGCTTCCTCAAAATTGCCAAACAACAGAAAAACTTTGTTGTAGTCAACGCCGCGGACAATATCGACGCCGTCCATAAAAAAGTGATAGAGACAGTTAGTTTAACTAAAAATCCGTGAAATCTGTCCTGCCTCGGCTCGGCGCCGTGGCGAGACGGGTGTAATCTGTGGTTTTATGCCGCTGAAAGACATCTTCTGCCAGGAAAAAGCTGTCGCTTCGCTCGAACAGGCCTATGATTCGGGCAAGGTCGCGCACGCCTATATCTTCGCAGGGCCCGATGGCGTGGGCAAATTTACAACCGCTAAGGAATTCGCGAAATTGCTGCTGTGTAAAAATCCGGTTATCACCACTTCGCAAGCCCCCAACTTTATGTTGGGGGTTAACCCCCAGGATAAACCTGGGGGCTTACAGTCAGCATCTGCGGTAAAAAATGACTTTACCGACAGTTGCGGCGCCTGTGAATCCTGCCGGGCATTCGACGCCGGCTCGCACCCTGACTTCGAGCACGTTTACAAAGAACTGCTCGAATTTACAAAAGAAGGCAAAGACAGGGAACCACCGATTGATTTTCCGATTGCCGTCGCACAAGAATTCGTCCTCGACAAAGTCAGCCAAAAGCCGGCCTTATCGACGCGAAGGGTCTTTGTCCTCACTGAGGCCGAGAAACTCAACAACGAGTCGCAAAACTGCCTGCTGAAGGTCCTCGAAGAACCGCCATCATATTGTTGTATAATTCTGGTCTGCACCCGCCCCGACAAACTCCTGCCCACAATCAGGTCCAGATGCCAAATACTGCGTTTCGGCCCCGTCGCGGAAGACAAAATAATCGAAAAGTTATACCAGCCCGGCCTGGGCGAAAAGCAGGCAAAATTCTTTGCCCGCCTGACCGATGGCTCACTGGGTCTTGCCGGCACATATTCGCAACTCGAAACCGCAGAGGCAAATATATATAAAACAAAAACGGATATTGTGAGTGCCTTGGCCAATTTCGAATATGAAAACGCTCTGGAACTGGCGGATAACCTTCAAAAACAATCAAAGGAAATCACGGCCGTCTGGACCAAACTCGCCCCCGCAACAAGCACAAAGGATATAAATCGCAAATCAATCTCAATCATACTTCGGATTATAATCAGCGCCCTTCACGACGCGATGCTCACAAACGTCGCCGTCCGGGACGCAATCGTCAATTTCGACCAGCCCGAACAAATTAAAAAAATCGCCCGGCGGTTCGACGCCGAACAGGCCGCACAAAAAATAGCCGATTGCTTCAAAACCCTCCACTGGCTTGAATCCTCCGTCAACGAACGGCTTATTTTCGAGCAGCTATTGTTAAACCTCGCCGAAACTGATAAAATCACGTATATACTTTAGAGATTTCACCGCGGAGCCCGCTGAGACCGCAGAGAAAATCATATCGTAATCTCTGCGTACTCGGCGGCCTCGGCGGTAAAAATAAGTGAAAACAAATGGAAGATACACAGGCAACAAAACCTAAACCACCGAGAACAAAAAGGTTTATGCTGGTCCGCTATGGCCGGATGAGGATTCTCGGGCTGTTCGAGCATAACGAGGCGCAGATACCCTCCGTGCCGACGCGCGTCGTCATCAAAACCGAAAAAGGAATGGAGATGGGCAGCATCGTGGGCAGTATCGGCGCGTATCGCGCCGGACAGCTCAAAATGCCCGATGACCAGCTAAAGAAATACTTCGACGATTCCGAAATCCCCTTCACCACCGAGTCGGCAGGCAAATTCGTCAGGTACGCCACCCCCGAAGACATCAACGAGGAAAAGCACTTTCAGAAAATCGCCGTCGAAGAAACGAAATTCTGCAAAAAACTCATCAGGGAAATGAACCTGCCCATGAAAGTAGTTGACGCCGAGCACATCCTCGGCGGGGAAAGAATCGTCTTCTACTTTATGTCCGACGGCAGAGTCGATTTCCGCGACCTGGTCAGAAAACTCGCCCAGGAATACCAGACCAGAATCGAAATGAGGCAAATCGGCGCACGCGACGAGGCGAAGATTCTCGGCGACGTCGAAAGCTGCGGACAAAGATGCTGCTGCAGCAGGTTCCTCAAATCCCTCAAACCAGTCAATATGCGCATGGCCAAGCTGCAAAAAGCGACGCTGGACCCCGCGAAAATCTCCGGCTTCTGCGGCCGGCTCAAGTGCTGCCTGCGATACGAGGACGAGACATACACCGAACTCAAAAAACGCCTGCCGCCCAGAAACACCAGGGTCAACACCCGGCTCGGCACCGGCAGAATCATCGATTACCAGGTCCTCGCCCAGTTAGTAATGGTCGAGCTTGATAACGGCACCAAAACGGCGATACCGAGAAACGAAATCGAGATAATAGCGCCTTCTCAGCCGGGCAGTGCGCAGGATACCCCGCTGCCCCCACTGCCGCCGCTGCCGACACCGCCGCCGACCGATAACTCCGAAAACACCGAAGACAATAACTTCGATGAACAGACAGATAATAATGAACCCCAAACCCAGGATAGCGACCATTAACGCCCGCCTTTGCGGAACGAAGGAAAATTATGCCGCGTAAAATCGTCGTCACCTCCGCCCTGCCTTACGCAAACGGCCCCATCCATATCGGCCACCTCGTCGAATACCTTCAGACCGACATCTGGGTGCGATTCCAGAAAATGTCAGGCAATCACTGCCTATACTTCTGCGCCGACGACACCCACGGCACCGCTATAATGATTAGCGCAAAAAACAAAGGAATCACCCCGGAGCAGCTCATCGACGAAGTCCACAAAGAGCATTTCCAGGATTTCAAACGCTTCCTGATTGAGTTCGACAATTACTACTCCACCCATTCGCCCGAAAACCGAAACTTCAGCGAGCTTATCTTCAGCCGTCTCAACGCCGCCGGGTCAATCACAAAAAGAAACATCGACCAGGCCTGGTGCCCCAATTGCAAAATGGCCCTGCCAGACAGGTTCATACGCGGCACCTGCCCGCGATGCAAGGCCGAAGACCAGTATGGCGATTCCTGCGAGGTCTGCAGCGCGACGTATCAGCCCACCGACCTTGTAAATCCCCGCTGCGCCAACTGCGGGACAACGCCTGCTTTGAAACAATCCGAGCATTATTTCTTCAAGCTTGCCGATTACGAAAAACAGCTCAGGGACATCTTCGCGACCGGCTACATCCAGGAATCCGTCGCCAACAAACTCGATGAGTGGTTTCAAGCGGGATTAAAGGACTGGGACATCTCGCGCGACGGCCCATACTTCGGCTTCAAAATCCCAGGCGAACAGGACAAATACTTCTACGTCTGGCTCGACGCACCCATCGGATATATGGCCTCGGCCAAAAATTACTGCGACAAAAACGGCCTCGACTTCGAAGCCGTCTGGAACAGCCCCGATTACGAGCTTTACCACTTCATCGGCAAAGACATTATGTATTTCCACGCCCTGTTCTGGCCCGCGATGCTTATCGGCGCCGGCTTCAAAACCGCCAACAAACTCTTCGTCCACGGATTCCTCACCGTCGGCGGCCAGAAAATGAGCAAGTCACGCGGCACGTTTATCAATGCCGCGACCTACCTTAACCACCTCGACCCTGAATACCTGCGCTACTACTACGCGGGCAAATTTTCCGCCGGTATCGACGACCTCGACTTTGGCATTGAGGACTTCGTAAACAAAATCAACTCCGACCTCGTGGGTAAATTCGCCAACCTCGCCTCACGCGCCGCGCCGATGCTCAAAAGCAAACTCAATGGCCGGCTCGGCAAACTCGACGACGAAGGCAAAAAACTTATCGATGCCCTCACCGCCGCCGAAAAGGAAATCGTCCAGAATTACGAAAATCTCAATTACGCCGCCGTAATCCGGACCGCAACTGCCCTTGCCGACCTCGCAAACCGCTACGTCGAGCAAAATCGGCCCTGGACCACGATTAAAACCGACCCCGAAAAGGCGCGCACGACGCTGACCGCCGTGCTCAACGCCGTCCGCGTCCTGACTATCTACCTCAAGCCGATTCTCCCCGCCTTTGCCGAAAAAATCGAACGCCTGCTGAACATCGGCAAACTCACCTTCGCCGATGTCCCAACCATACTTCAGGAACACAATATCAATGACTTTGAACGTCTCTTCGAACGCGTAGATAAAGAAAAGGTTGATGCGATGATTGAAGAAAGCAAAGAGACAGGAGACAAAAAACCTGTGACTACGGAACCAACCCCGGCGATAACCGCTGAGCCGATTAAACCGGAATGTACAATCGAGGACTTCGCCAAAATCGACCTGCGCATCGCACAGGTCGTAAAAGCCGAACGCGTCGAAGGCGCCGACAAACTTCTCCGCCTGCAGCTTGACGTCGGCGGCATCCAGAAAAACGTCCTCGCCGGCATCGCCCAAGCATACCAGTCCGAAACACTCGTCGGTAAAATCGTCATACTCTTCGCGAACCTCAAACCACGCCAGATGCGCTTCGGCCTGTCTGAAGGAATGATTCTCGCCTCAGGCCCGGGCGGAAAAGAAATTTTTATGCTCACCGCAGACACAGGCGCTAAACCAGGCGCAAAAGTCAGTTGACAAGGAGTTTTTGCACAATGCGTTTTGACTCGAAAAAACATTTTTTTGTCATTGCGAAGAGTCCCGATTCATCGGGACGACGCGGCAATCTCCTGATATCGAACGGTAAAGATTGCTTCGCTCGCCTCGTCCCTAAGGGACGGGCTGCGCTCGCAATGACTTTCGCTTTATTATAGATTCTGAATATGCCCGAAAAAAAATCGCTCGAGGAAATCTCAGAGCAGGACAACCGATACAACCCAAAGGCCATACGATTCGTTTACGAAGGCCTCGGCTACACCATCCGAAAATCCGCCGGCCAGCCAGGCCACATCACGGGCCAAACCCTCTGCGAAGGACTTCGCCTGCTCGCGCTCGAAAAATGGGGCCTGCTCGCTATGCTCGTCCTCGACTCCTGGCACGTCAAAACCACCCGCGACTTCGGCGAAATGGTTTACCTCCTCATCAGGAACAACTGGATGAAGGCACAGCCCACCGACTCCATCGACGACTTTAACGACGTTTACGACTTCAAAACCGCCCTCAAAGCCGGCTTCAGGTTCTAAATATCCCCCTTCCGCTGTAAATACCCCGAATTGCCGCCCCCTTTCGCTTGACAAATCCCGGCAAGTAATCTAATATAATGATAACGCTAACGTAAACTGCCAATATGGAGAGGGCAAGTAATGCGTCTCGTAGTAAAACAAGGTGAGCGCACAATTAACGAATTCCACTTCGACAAGGGGCCAATCTACATCGGCAGACACACCAACAGCCAGATACTCCTGCCCGACAAAGTCGTCTCACGCCAGCACGCCGTTATTTATAACACCAAGGATGGCCAGTGGGTCGTCGAAGACCTCGATAGCGCAAACAAAACCTACCTCAACGACGGCGAAATCCACAAAGCCGACATCAAAACAGGCGACGTCATTCGCATATCCGATTTCGCTATCGAAATCAACTTCGAAACGGCCTCCACCGCGGACCCCGGCGAAACCGTCGAGCTTGAAGAAGCCCCCGCCTCCCTCGCCTCCGGCCCCCAAATCATTATCAGAAAACTCGGCGCCGAAAAGGCCCCCGCCATCAGGTTCCAGGCGGAACGCGCCACCGACTTCCTCTACGCAATCGAAGAGCTCAAAAAAGCCGACCACATCGACAGGGCGCTGCTCGTTATGCTGGAGCTGGTCTCAAAGCAGTTCCACTCCTATCAGGTCTGGGGTGCGATGCGTGCCAAAGCCGACGGTCCTATGACCGCACACGCCGGAAAGCACAAAGGCGGTATGGCCATCGAACAGGCCGACCTCGAATTCGGCGACAAAATCGCCGAGGCCATCAACAAAAAACAGTTTATGCTCTTCATTTTCCCAAGAGACCTCTCCCAGCAAAAGGAAACCCAGATACGCTCAGTCCTGATTGCTCCCCTGGTTACCCCCGCCGGCTGCTTCGGCGTCATCTATACCAACGACACCTTCCGTGACGACCACTACAACCTCGGCGACCTCGACTTCCTTATGCTCCTCGGCCTACACACCGCCTCCGTCATCGCCAAACTCCCGGCATAATGAAAAAGGGGTCAGGAGTCGTTTTACCAGGCACATTTTTCACATGGATGCGCTCGTTACGATTATGTGCGCCAATCCCATTTATCATGGGTTACTTTAATGTCTCTTATATCTGATTCTTGAAAAGGGATGTCCTTGTAGCCACGAACCTTCGTGATATATCCTGAATCAATTACTACTTGGTCAAATTTCCTGCCATCCTGCAGAATCACTGAAACAACGTAATAACCCATACCTGTTTCACCCTGAGCCAAAAGAACTGGAACCCATTTTTCGGACAATTGAATAAGCGACATACCAGATTCTCCAATAGAAAAAGTGTCAGGAATCTTTTTCTTCCACTTTCATATCTGCGCCAAAAGCACAACATAATTTTTGCCATAGTATTTTGCGCACTTGGGGCAGGTCGTATAGAAAAAGTAAAGCTTCTTCAGCTCTTTGCCCTGCCGGCGGACGTAATCGGTCATCTGTTTTACCCACTGGCGGATATCCTTGTATGGCCCTTCAAAAACCTGTGCCAAAAATGTTCCTGAAACCTTAACCATTTCCGCCCCCGGCACGTCTTTGCTCACAGCGATATAAATATCCGCACCCCATAGCGATTTTTCATCGTTAAGCACCATCGGCTGAGGGGTCAATGCCTGCGCCTGCGAAATCCTTTCCATATTCCGCACCATAACCTTGCCGAAGTTCAACGGAATATGCAGGA
>Ga0315294_10005812_pt1 | contig 13545 bp, 13 predicted proteins | sample YL17G13_40_MG_FD_203626 | JGI IMG/M metagenome (GOLD analysis project Ga0315294, IMG submission 203626) | Sediment microbial communities from Yellowstone Lake, YNP, Wyoming, USA - YL17G13_40 | ecosystem: Environmental > Aquatic > Freshwater > Lake > Sediment | place: USA: Wyoming | collected... | reverse complement strand
GGCAAATTGATTCATGGGACCGCCCGGTGAGACCATTGCCCAGAGCATACCGCTATCGGCATAGGCTTTGAGACTGTCATAGTCCATGAGGTTTCTGGACATCCCTGAGTGACAGCGGGCACAATCGTTGAGCATAATATCCTTGATGGTGTTTTCATAGTAGGTCTGCTGTGCTGCCACCAGCGCAAGAGAAGCCCCCGGTCCATAAAAAAGAGGATTCGCAAAGGTACACTTGCTAATGATTCCTGCTCGAGTGAGGTAGAGCGCACTAGCGAGAAACAAGCTTAGCGTAATCAGTTTTAAGGGTATGCGTACCATCATGGCAATTAATCAAACTCATCATCTTCGTCGTCCTCTTCACCCTGCTCTTCTAACTCCATCACCTTAGAAAAACACTTTGCAGCCTCTTTTTGTTTGCCACTGCGCTCATAGATCAGACCAAGGTATTGGTGGTACTTGCTCACTTCGGGATTAAGCTCGATAGTCTTCTTAAGTGTCTCGATTGCTTTTTCGAGGTCATCCAACCGGCTATAGGCTACACCCATTAAATAGAGGGTATCCGCATTGTCGGGGTCCATTGCACACAGAGACTCTAGGCTTGCAATGGCCTCTTTATATTCCTTCCGCTTAAGCTGTAATTTACTCTTTAAGTAAATGGCTTCTCTGTGTTGGGGTTTTAATTTTAAGACTTCGTTTATTACCAGAATTGCCTGCTTCCTTTTTCCGGTTTTCTCCAGGGCGAGCGCCAGGTGATAGCGTGCCTCAGGATTATTTGGATCAAGCCGCGACCACGCCTGTAGTGTCTCTATCGCCTTTTGATAGAACCCCTTGTCCAGGTACTGGTTGCTAATGTTGCGGTAAATAATGGCCTGGTCTCTGTCATTGAGGGAAATCAGGTTATTATAAAAAGTGAGGGTTTTATTCAATAACCGTCCGCCAATGAGGAGTAGTGAATGCAGATAAAACAAGGTTGGGGGTTGTGTAGGTTCTTTGGCAAACACCTTGCCTCTGTCTCCCACCCCTTTGTCTTTTAATTTCTTTTTGAAGGTAGTGGGTTCTTTGCTATAGATGCTGTTGTTGGCCTTTTTGTTCTCTTCTGTGGTGTTATTCATCTTTTTCTATCTCCTTTAGGGGTGGTATGATTCCTGCCAAGGTGGAAAGGAGGCCCACTATCATCAAAATGAGGGGAATGCCTCCCTTTAAGAAATCTACTACATAATAAAATTCATCAAACAGGCCCCAGATACCTAGGGCGATTAGTAACAATCCTAAACTTATCTCTACCATACCCATTCTCCTCACTTCATAGTTCCCAGGTGAGTGGCGTGAAAAGCTCAACCAGTAATTCCATGTTTAATTTACTATTGATAGCGTCGTAAAAAGTCCTGACAGGTGTCATTGCGAGGAGCGAAACGACGTGGCAATCTTGGTTTCTCAACTATTTACAAAGTCAGAGATTGCTTCACTTCGTTCGCAATGACAATTTCTTTGACTTTTTACGACGTTATCACTATTGCTAAATCTTATAGTTCTTATAGTTTATATAAATAGCAAAAGAAGTGCCATAGAATTTTGCATGTCTGTTGTTCTGGTCGAATAACTTCTTATAGTTGTTGTCAAGGTTATCGACTTCCCAAATACTCACTTGTAGTTTTTCTACCACTCCTTATTGATTTAATAAGATTAAAATATAGTGACCAGTCAATGATAAACTTTAAAATGATAAGAAGTGTATTACTAAAAAATAGTGAAAAATTTTTCAGGAGTGAAAAATAGTTATTGAATCAGAGATAGTTGCACTACGAGGCTAGGAGTGTGTATGGACTCTCTGTAGGAAGAAGAAGGAAGGGTAGCTTTAATAATTATGTTAAAGCCATAATTGATTATTGAGGAACCATAATCTAGATTCAGCCAAGAGAGCGTCTCGCGAAGGGTACATAGATCAGGTGGATATCGAGTATTTTCTCAGGAGTTCGTATAAGCGGGGTTGGGAAAGGCAAGACAATTGAGCTGCTCTTGGAATATTGCCATGTGTTATGCTCATCAAATCCTTTAAATATCTGCTTTCCCCTTCCTCAATATAGGCCTTTCTAAAATCTTGCCATTTGGGAAGCGCTTTAGAAGAACCCTCACTTTTCCCATACGCTCTATCATGTTGTGCGGTAGGCCCTAAAGCATCAAGAGCCAACTGGATACGGATGTTGGGCGGAAGGTGCTTTGGAAAAATCGTAGGCTCATAGAGTGCGTTAGCAATGGTTGCTTCAAGGGTGCTGAATAATTCTCTTATATTTCCGGGCCAACTATAGGATTCCACTTTTTCGAAGAATTCAAGAGAAAAGCCCTTGAGTGGTAGTCCTCGTGGTTGGCAATGTGTTTTCATGTAGTGGAAGACAAGCTCTTTGATGTCTTCAGTTCGATCCCGAAGAGGGGGTAAGTGAATAGCAATGGAACGAAGGCGAAACAAAATGTCACTGCGAAATTCTCCCAACTTTACCAGCTCATCGAGATTCCGACTCGATGCTGAGATGAGCCTGAAATCACTCTTTGTTTCTTGTGTCCTGCCAATTCTGAGAAAGCGTCGTTCTTGTAACACGCGCAGTAAGGTTCTTTGCAAGGGCAGCGGCATTTCGCCAATTTCATCGAGAAAAAGTGTCCCCCCATTTGCCATCTCTATGAGGCCCACTGTTGTTTTTTCCGCACCTGTGAAAGCGCCCCTTTCGTATCCGAAGAGGAGACTCTCTATGAGCGTTTTAGGGAGTGCAGCACAATCGATCACTACAAAGTTCTTGTGGGCGCGGGGGCTGTTTTGATGAATGGCTCGCGCAAAAAGCTCCTTGCCCGTGCCGGTTTCTCCAGTGATCAACACATTTGCCAGGCAGTGTGCAGCACGAGCCACCAGGTCAAGGCAGGCTTTGATTGGGGGGCTATTCCCGATAATGTCCTCTCTGTGTATGGTGGGCGCTGTTCCGCTGGTATTTTTCTCCTCACGGTATTGGAGCGAGCAAGTGATCGCTCGAACGATTGATTCGGTAGAGAGTGGTTTTTTAAGATAATCCCAGACATTGCTTTTGAGTGCAGTTTCTGCTCCCTTATTGTCGGCGAAACTTGTGGTAACAATAACTTCAGGTGAAGAGGACGCGGTATGAAGAGCATGCAGTTGTTCAAGCCCGTTTCCATCGGGCAATCGCACATCTAAAAATACAATATCAAAATTTCCCGAATCCGCATCTTTCAACCCCTCTTCGAGGGTTAGAGCGCATTTTACCTCGTGTTCCATGTCTCTAATGATACGGCTCATTGTATTGCAAATCAATAGATCATCGTCAATGACTAATATTTTTGCCATCTCAAAGCTACTCTACGGATGTGATGAACAGGAGAATAAGAGATTCAGTGGTTGCCCAAGATAGTATCAATCATTCCGACTAATTCAGTTGCAGAAATCGGCTTCAGCAGCACCTCGCGGATTCCTGTGGCCACCATCTCCTCCTTGGTAATCGATTCATTAAAACCTGTGCACATTATAATTGGTATATTGGAACGGATAGACAACATTTTCTTTGCCATTTCCACACCGGTCATACGGGACATAGTACAATCGGTGATGACAAGGTTAAATTGTTCAGGGTTCCGTCTGAACAGGTCAAATGCGTGGACGCTGCTGGTTTCGCCAACCACCTGGTAGCCGAAATCACCCAGTACATTTTTCATAATGGTGAGCAGATATTTCTCATCATCAACAATCAGAATGCTCTTGGTTTCGTCCGAGGGAGAAGAAAAAGGCCTGCCCCCTGATGCCTCCCTATGCTCAACCTTAGGCAGGAATATATTAAATACGGTTCCTTCCCCCGGTTCGCTCTCAACATTGATTGCGCCACCCATGCTTTTAACAATGCCATGTACTATGGAGAGTCCCAACCCGGTTCCTTCCCCCACTTTCTTGGTGGTGAAAAAGGGATCGAAGATCTGGGACAACACCTCAGGGGCCATGCCATGGCCTGTGTCCCGAACCGTTAACTTGAGATAGGGACCGGGTCCTATGTCCGGATTGACCTGTTCTGTGGTAGAGTCAAAGAACTCATCAACCAGGCTTACGGTGAGGATTCCGCCACCTTCACGCATGGCGTACGCGGCGTTTGAGCAAAGATTAATGAGAAGCTGATTAATTTGTGTGGGAGTGGCAAGTACTGTACCCGATTTTGACTTGATATGCTGGCAAATCTCTATGGTTGCCGGCAATGACGCCCGAAGCAACTTCAAGGACTCTTGAGCGATGGGAGTAATGGATACCGGTTGGAGTATCTGTTCAGTCTTGCAACTGAAAGTGAGAATCTGCTCTACAAGATCTTTTGCGCGAGATGCGGCTTTGAGTAGGATTTCCAGGCTCTCTGACACAAGTGATAATTTGTTAACACCAAACTCCGCATTCATAATAATTGTGCTGAGGATGTTACTGAAGTCATGAGCAACACCTCCCGCGAGCGTTCCAAGGGATTCCATTTTCTGTTTTTGAATGAATTGACTCTCTAGCTGGACCTCCTTGCTCACATCCCGCTCAGCCTTAATCACATGGATGACCTTTCCTCTCGCATCTTTCAGGGGTGAAAGGAGAATGTCTACCCAGATGGTCGCGCCATCGGCAGTTACCCGCTTACAGCGGTAATTTTCCGGTTCACACGTAGCAAATACTTTGTACAGCTTGCACTCCTTGCCGTGCCGGTCGCATGGTTCGTCTGCGCCGTGTAAGATGTAGTAGCAATGCTCTCCGATAATCTCCTCGCGCCTGCGGCGGAAGATAGTCAAGCACTCCTTGTTCACATCCGTTATCCTGTAGTTACGGTCGATGACCAGGATTTCATCATGCATGCTGGAGAGCAGCGTGCGAAAATAGTTTTCGCTCTTTTTCTGCCTTACCGCGTTACCTCTCACCCTGGGAGTATCACTTGCGACCTTACCCTTTTTTTTCAATCGCTCACCCTTGGTTGCTCTCGCTTCCATTGTAGCCATCTTTTGGTACTGCGTAACCGACTGGCGGAGAACGTTCCTTGTTATCTTTTTCGCCGCGCGCTCTATCTTTCGAGCTGAAATAATTACTGACTTAACAATTAAAAATAGAATTTAACCTCTACCACAGGACAACTAAAACCACAATAATTATTTTCTTTATTTTCTTTCAATATTCCCCCTCTCCTGTTTGATCTAACAAAATGATTTTATTAAAAATTTTCCGAGCCGCTATGAAGGACGTTCATCGTATCACAAGCAGATGTTGAGAGATGCTTGCCGGAAGTAGCCTATGATGAACATACGCTCAAAATTGCTTGACAGTTTCAGGATGATCATGATTATATGAATTCTATCAGAGTTCATCTGGGATCAAAAGTTGCGAGCGAGGAGACGACTTTTCATGAAAAAGGAAGGATGGCACCACAGGTGAACTATTATCTGGTAGAGGAATGAAACTACTTTCTGACTAGGAGGCTGTCGGAAAACGTCCATCTGTTGTGTTGCCTTGCATCTGAACATTTTTTAACAGCCTCCATACAAGTGGGTATTCCGACAGGCTCCTAGAGGGGGGATTGCAATGGGAGGTGTGGTTCAAACTATACTAAAGAGAGTGACTAAGGGAAAAGGTGGCGTGGCTGGAATTGTTATTACCGCAGGTCTCACCTTGGTACAGAGTGTTTTACGCAAACCAGGTATTCAGGCCAGCCTGAAGGTTCTCATCCACAAAATACTGCCCGGAGGGGAGGATTACAATCACTACCACAGAGCCGTTGTCAAGGTCGCAGAGGAAATAGTCAGTCTTTTTAAGTCAAGACAGTTCAATCCCAATCGTATCGCGATTGATGGTGTTCCTGGCAGTGGCAAAAGCACGCTCGCTGCCGAGCTCGCCGACAGGCTGGGAATGAGTGTAGAGTGCCTTGATCACAGAAATATGGACGAGCCACTTCTCTTTGATAAAGACCGAACCATATATGAACATCATCGATTGTTGCGTACCCAGGACATCGATAACTTTAATGTGATTATCTACATTGACGAGCCGGTGGAAATCTCCCAAAAAAAGGTTTTACAGCGAAAAAGGGGGGGCTACCTGGTGGATATTATGGATTATGATAAGTTAAAAGTGATAGGTGAGAAGGCCTTTGCTGTCGCAGAGGGGGAAAGCATCACCATTGAGGAAAGTTTTACCAAAGTCAAGTTCAGGCCTGAAAGCGGTTTTAAAGCCCTTGAAAACATCACTGCAGAACTGCAAAATAAAGGACTCAACAGGGAGAATCTTAACAAGGAGCAGGCCCTCTTTTTATGTGTTGAAAATAAGGCAAGTAAAGGCTTTATCGCATACATCAACCCACGCGCCTATGAAAAAGAATTGCTCTCCGCGCTCACCGCAGGTTTACTACACACCACCAAGAGAAAACGTGGGTGGTAACAATCGTGCGTATCACTAAAATAACCACGCTTGATAAGACACTCAACAGGCGCCTCACCAGATTTCGGAAACCATGGTTGGTAAAAATGGTGGGTATTGTCACCCACCTTGGCTCTGGTGCGTTTTGGGCGCCAGTCTATGCGTTTACCCTTCTTCTTTTTCAGGAACGTTTCGGATCACTTATCATAACCATCTTGATAGCTGAACTCATCGGATTGGTGATCATAATTACCCTTAGATATCTCACCAGGAGGGAAAGACCATCCCCGGATCTCACTTGTCCACGCTGGACTCCCTGGAACCGATACTCCTTCCCGTCTCACCATGCTGCGAGGATGTTCATGCTCACCTTTTTGATCGGTAATCACTACCGTGAATCATTTCCTTTTATACTCTCAGTGGCCATTGTAATAGGCTTTAGCCGCATTTTCCTTGAGAAACACTACGTATCTGACGTACTGGCAGGCGCAGCGGTCGGGGGACTTGCGGCGTTAGTATCTTTGAGCCTATAACGCAAGAAAAAGTGAAAAAGGGAGGAGTGTATGTTATGCATGAGGGACAGCGCAATAAGCAGCTTGACATTATTCTTGATTCCATTGCCGATGGGGTGTTCACCATAGACCTTAACAATACTATTACCTATTTCAATCATGCTGCTGAAAGAATCACTGGTATATCAAGAGATCAGGCCGTGGGCCAGAAGTGTTTTGATGTTCTCCGTGCGAGCATCTGTCAAACTGCCTGCGCCCTGCACAAGACAATAGAAAGTGGTAAAGAACTCGTCAATCTTCACATTAATATCCTGAACAGTGAAGGTCGTACCGTTCCTATCAGTATCAGCACTTCTGTACTCCGGGATGAAAATGGAGAGATCGTGGGAGGTGTGGAGACCTTCAGAGATTTCTCCACCATTGAGATGCTGCGAAAGGAGCTTCGCACTCAATATACCTTTCAGGATATCATCAGCAAGAACCACGAAATTCACAGCATACTGGACATCATTCCGGACATTGCGCAGAGCGGTAGCACCGTACTCATCGAAGGGCCCAGCGGTTCCGGCAAGGAACTCTTTGCCCGTACCATCCACCACTTAAGTGGACGGAAGGGAAAGTTCGTGGCGCTTAACTGCGCCGCTTTACCGGACACACTTTTGGAATCCGAGATTTTTGGTTACATGCAAGGTGCCTTTACCGAGGCTAAGAAGAATAAACCCGGGAGGTTTAAACTCGCCGAAGGCGGTACCATCTTCCTCGATGAGATAGGTGATATGTCCACCGCGCTTCAGGTAAAACTGCTGAGGGTACTCCAGGAAAAAGAATATGAGCCCCTGGGGGCCACTGCTCCCGTCAAGGCAGATGTGCGCATCATCGCAGCCACCAACAGGAATCTTGCCGAACTTGTCTCCCGGGGCTCCTTCCGCGATGATCTTTTCTACCGCCTCAATGTGGTCAGGCTTTTCATCCCCCCCCTCTCTCGCCGTCGGGAAGATATTCCTCTCCTGGTAGAACACCTTATCCAGAGATTCAATGCGATTAAAGGAAAAGATATTGCGGGTATCTCTGAGGAGGCGCTCGACATCCTGATGCGGTACGACTTTCCCGGCAACGTAAGGGAGTTGGAAAATTTCATAGAATATGCCTTTGTGCTATGTCACGGACCAGTAATTGAGATTGAGCATCTGCCCCATGAGTTTACTGGTGCTACTTCAAGAAGCAATGACCAAGAAAAAAGACCCGACCGCCTTCCGCTTGACCATGTTGAAGCACAAGTAATCAAGGAGGCATTAGATAAGTATGGTGGAAACAGGCGCAAGGCCGCTGCCCATCTGGGTATTAACAAAACCACTCTCTGGCGTAAGATTAAAAAATACGGAATCACCTACCCCCCCATCAGTAGTCTCCTCCGCAGATGATTGCAAAAATGCAACTCATTGCAACCATTATGTTCCTCTAATGCAACAAATACTGCACCCCTTCTCTTGCCACTTTGTTATTTAAATTTTTATAAATTAAATAGTTATCAAAAAAATTCCGCTTCCCCCTCCCTTGGTATATCCCTTGCTCTTATCATGGTTGAAAGGAGACACAAAATGATAAAGATAGCCATTCCACTTTTTGGTACACGCGTTTCCCCTCGCTTCGACTACACCCAAGGGTTCCTGCTGGTAGAGGAGGAAAACGGTGAGATTATTGAGCGGCAGGAGATATCGGCAGAAGATTTAACACCCTATACAAGGGTCAGGAAACTGAGCGAGCTGGGCATAGATACACTGATTTGTGGCGGCATCGATAGAGCCTCAACGCAGCAGCTGAGTTTTAATGGAATCAGGATTTACTCTTGGGTGACCGGTGAGGCCGAAGATGCCCTTCGTTGTTTTCTCGAGGGAAGACTGGAGACAGGTGTTATGATAGGTGCCGGTGGTCATCGGTGTGGGAGATGGAGATTCAAGGGAGGAGACGTGCACCGTGTGAGCGGACAGAGAGGTCGGGGCAAGGGTCGAGTCCATGGCTCCGGCTGGGGACGAGGTCAAGGAAGAGGTTGACAGTAAATACACTCATTACACGAGAAAGGAGGTGATCAGTATGCCAAGAAAAGATGGAACAGGACCAATGGGTTGTGATCCAAGAACTGGGCGGGGTGCAGGATCTTGTACAGAAAATCAGGGTTCCTACATTTCTGGTCACGGTTCTGGAATGGGATACGGCCGTCGTAACCGCTTCAGAGGCAGCATGGGCATGGGTCGTGGAGCAGGATGGGGCAGTTCCTTTGTACATTCGACTCCTCAAGAGGAGCGCTCCTTTCTGGAGAACCAGATGGAGGTACTTCAAAACAAGCTCAACTTTTTAAAGCAACGAGTTGAAGAGCTTTCAACTCAGGAGGAAAAGTAAAGTTGAGCCGAAAGAAACCATGGTGGGAAGGGATAGGGGCGGTTTGCTAACCGCCCCAGCCGATCTCCCTCGTGAACAAAAAAACTTTCAGTCTTACAATCTAAAGGAGGCAATAAAATGGGTAACAAGGTTTTTAAAGGTGTAGGGAAGGTAGCTGAGAAAATATTAGGGGAGGTACTTGGAAAATCCTCGGGTAGGGGACAGTCCTCGGGTAACAGCTCGGAGAACATGTCCGACTTAATCATTGATAGTATAACCTATGCACTTGAAGGTGGCGGTAAGGGCCAGGGACAAGGCGGCGGCCAGGGACGAGGCGGCGGCCAGGGACGAGGCGGCGGCCAGGGACGAGGCGGCGGCCAGGGACGAGGCGGCGGCCAGGGACGAGGCGGCGGCCAGGGACGAGGCGGCGGCCAGGGACAAGGCAGCGGCCAGGGACAAGGCAGCGGCGGCGGTGGTTGTGGTAGATTTTAGGCTAATCTAGATTTTGGATTTTGGATTTCAATTTCACATTCCGTAATCCGAAATCCGCTTTCGTTTGGTCCAGCATCCTGTTCCCCCGAAGGGCGCTAACTTCACAGGATAGGAGGTAAAAGATGGCCAAGTTAAACAAAAAGCTAATAATGATGGGTCTCTCTACAATCTTGATTCCTTTAGGAAAATTGATACTCAAAAAGATCGTGAGAAAAGGTATTGATAAGCTCGATTCAAATGGTGGGGATGATGTGAAAGATAAGCTTGTCTCCACCACGCAGCAATTCGAGGGGAAAGCATAATAATGCAAGAGAAAACTTTTAAAAACTTTACTATTTTCGACACCCCTATTATACTGAATGTGATTTGTCTTACCTGACAAAATGACTTTTTAGCGGAACATATGATGAAAATTGCCATTCCACTTTTTGGTACGCGCATTTCCCCTCGCTTCGACCACACCCAAAGATTCCTCCTGGTCAGGGCAGAAAACGGTAATGTTATTGAGCGACAGGAGATACCGGCAGAAGGCTTAACTCTCCAAAAAAGCGTCAATAAACTGATCGAGTTGGGTATCGATACAATGATTTGTGACGATATCGAAAGGGGCTCAGTACAACAGTTGAACTTAAACAGAATCACGCTTTATTCCTGGGTAAGCGGTGAAGCCGATGATGCCCTCCACTGTTTTCTTAAGGGAATACTGGAAGCAGTTTTTCCCGGTGATCATATCTATGTGAAGCGAAGAGGCAGATTCTACACTCACCACGGGATCTACATAGGTAAGGGAAAGGTCGTTCACCTTACCGGTTCAATAAGAGAAAAGGTAGATCCAGAAGTTCGTGAAACAGACCTGTCATGGTTCTTGAAATGCGGGAACCTCAAACGGCGTACTTACAAAAAAAGACTCGGTGCCACAGAAACGATCCGCATCGCCAAGGAACAACTCTCGAATAAAAATTTTTCTATGATATGGAATAACTGCGAGCATTTCGCCACCTATTGTGCAACGGGGGAGAAGAAGAGCCGTCAGGTAGAAAGAGTTTTATCTGGACTGGGTACCGGTGCTGGTGCGGGGGTTGTGCTCTATGTTCTGAAGAGAGCGGTTGCGTCATTAGTAGGAAAACCCTGAAGTACAATCAGCTCAAAAGGAGGCTGGGAATCAGGAGAAGCTATAGATGTACCGGTAGAAGAGATTCGGTTAGCGAAAGTAATTTAAGAGGATCATTTAGATGGATATTCGGCATGAGGATGTAATCCCTATTTCTGCGCAGGAACTGTGGCGAGTTCTGCAGACATCAGAATTTGATGACTTTGTAGCCAGAGAGTATGAACTTAAGGCATATAGGGAAATTGAAAAACAGGTTTCGAATAACCTGATAGAAAGGCGGTTGCGCATTGTCGCCAGTGCAGATCTGTCATATATCCCTTTCGGTCTGGCACATAAGATTCTTGACAGCAATGAAATTATTTATGAAGAGATACAGGGCAAATATCTGGATCGTTATGAAATGTATTGGAAGGACAAATGGATCGAGCCAGTATCGTTTAGGGATAAAATCCAGGTTTCCGGGAAGTTGCAACTCATTCCCATTGATGATGCCCGGTGTAAGTTGATCAGGGAAGGGAGTGTGCATATTAAAATATTTGGCGTTGGCCTTTTACTGGAAGGCATGGCTGCTAAACAGGTAGAGAATATAAGCAAAAAGTTTGCTCGGGTTGTGGCCAAGTGGGGGTCCAAAAATGCCGGGAACCACGGGCCGTGAAAACGGAATTATTATGTGGTATGTGGTAAATTTTAATTGCATGAGATAAAAAGCTATTCACCACCCCCTTTTTTATAAAAAGACTTACTTCCTGGATTGTTGCTAAAAGCGTAAAGGATTACACAAGGATCAATGATCTCAAAGTAAGAACAAGAAATAGTCCATAGAGGAATTGATGCATGATTCATGACGCAAGATGAAAACAGTCCGGAGTCCATGGTCGATGGTCCACAGATACAAGATGCACGATACAGGATAGTTAAGATCCCCCTCCCCTTAATCCCCTCTCAGGGGAGGGGAAGTTAGATTTTTTACGAAGTCGTCAATAATTAGGTGTGCTATTTACCTGAGAACTTTCAAGGACAGAAATATAGAGGTCTTTTTTTCTCTCCTCTCAAACTGCTTTAAATTTCTCTCTTAAGATCATCCCTTCTTGTACTAACCTGAGAACTTGGTTCACTTCAAAAGGCTTTTGAATAGATTTCTTTCTCTTCTTTTTTTACTATATTTTGAGAGATAGGGAATATGAGGGTAAAGGTAGTTCCTTTGCCCTCAACACTCTCTACCGTCATAGTTCCACGATGACGATTGACAATCCCATGGGAAACACTCAAACCCAGACCAGTCGATTGAGGTCCCTTGGTAGAAAAGAAGGGGTCAAATACTTTGTCTTCTATTTCTTTGGGGATTCCAACACCTGTATCTTCTACCTTAATCGTGATATGGCTATCTTCCTTAAAAGTTATTATTGTAATATCTCCCCCTTGAGGCATAGCATCGATGGCATTATTGATCAGATTAACAAATACCTCTCTTAACTCTGCAGCACTGCCTGTTGTAGTAGGCAGAGTGAATAGCTTTTTTTGAATATTAATCTTTATTCCTTTGGATTCAGCATCATTGCTCCATCTCAGGCTAGTAAATTCAAGGGCATGCTCTATAATTTCATTTAAATCAATTATAGTAAAATACCTATCATCTTCTCTTTGCCTGGAAAACTCCTGTATCCTTCTCACCGTTTCGGCTCCATCCTTGGCTGCTCTCTCAATAACTTCTAAGCCTTTCTTCAGATAAATTACCGATTCCCCCCTCTCTCCTATCACTGGTTGATCTTCAGCATTCATTTTGAGTAACTCGGCTCTCCCCAGAATAACAGCTAACACATTGTTGAAATCGTGGGCTACACCACCTGCCAATTCACCCAGGGACTTGAGTTTCTCAGCCTGAAGGAGCTGCTGCTCCATCTTCTTCCGCTCAGACACATCTCGCAGGATCACGGTGAGTATAAGCTCTCCAGCTATCTCTACACCAAACGCTGAACCCTCAAAAGGAAACTCTTGACCATCTTTCCTTAACCCCTTCCCCTCCTGAGTTTTTCCCACTATATACAACTCTTTGGTCTTCCTGAACTCCTCCAACATACTTTTCTGGCGCGCTCTCTCACTGGGAGGTGAGAGGAGAGTGATATGACTCCCCAGCACCTTCTCACGGGCATTGCCAAATATCTCCTCTGCTTTTTTATTAAACTTTATGATGACACCTTCTTTATCTAAAGAAATAATGGCATCGCTGGCATTCTCAATCAGACGGTAATTATGCTCCTCTGATATTTTTAACTTCTCCTCCTGCTGCTTACGTTCGCTAATGTCGCGTACCATCGCAGTGTTAATGACTTCCCCATAATGCTTTAAAAGATAATAAGAAAATTCTGCATGAAATTCCTTACCGTCCTTCTTTAACCCCCTACCCTCTATAAGTTTTTCATCTATATCTATGCAGCCAGTCTCCCTCCATCTTTCCAATACCTTTTTCTGATTTTCCCTGACTTGTGGAGGAGCAAGTAAATAAGACGGTTTCCCCATTATTTCTTCACGAGAGTAGCCAAACATCTCTTCTGCCTTTTTGTTAAAACCTATTATCATCCCCTCTCGGTTTATAGATATAATAGCATCATTGGCATTTTCTATCAGACTTTGATATTTCA
>Ga0315294_10005811_pt1 | contig 13545 bp, 12 predicted proteins | sample YL17G13_40_MG_FD_203626 | JGI IMG/M metagenome (GOLD analysis project Ga0315294, IMG submission 203626) | Sediment microbial communities from Yellowstone Lake, YNP, Wyoming, USA - YL17G13_40 | ecosystem: Environmental > Aquatic > Freshwater > Lake > Sediment | place: USA: Wyoming | collected... | reverse complement strand
GCTGAGGCAGCAGGGGTCAGTGCGGTTTCTGTCTTAACACCTTTTTTCATCCATCCCAACGAGGCAGAGCTTTTTGAGTTTTATAGTGCTATTGCCAAAGCAACACGACTCCCCGTGCTTCTTTATAATAATCCGGTGAGGACGGGAGTGAACATCTCAGCGAACTTCGTTGTCCGTGCCTCGAAGATAGAAAATATTGTTGGCATCAAGGATTCCTCTGGGGATCTGACACTCACCTCAGAATATATTCGAAGAACGGATAAAAAGTTTTCTGTTCTGGCAGGTCAAGATACGATCATCTATGGGACCCTCTGCTATGGAGGGAAGGGGGCCATTGCTGCAACGGCTAATGTTGCACCCAAGTTGATTGTGGAAATTTATGAAGCCTTTCAGGCTGGAGACTTGAAGCGATCTCTTGAGGCTCAATTCTGCTTGGCTCCGCTCCGCTTGGCCTTTGATCTGGGTACTTTCCCTATTGTCATTAAAGAAGCGCTCAATCTGATCGGGATCGATGCCGGAATCGGGATACCACCCGTGGGAAGAATAAGTCCCAAAGCCAAAGAGGAGCTAAAGGAGATCCTGAAAAATATGGGCCTGTTATCGTGAACATGTAAATGTCAAATTCCAAAATCCAAGTGGCAAATGAATTTCAAAGTTCAACATTCAAAATAATTTTTGACATCACTACTGTCCCAACGTTAGACAAAGCTTCAGATGCGGCGCAAGACGCATATGCCCGATTCGGCGCGGTATCGAGAGAAGTGGAAGATCGCGCTTGAGCAGATTGATCTTGCCCGTGCAGAGGGGGTTCCACATCGGGCGGTGGTTTCGGACGGGTGGTATGGAAATATTCCGGAGTTTCGTCAGGGGCTGGAGCAACGTGGGGAGCGCTATGTGGTAGGAATCTATTCGAATACGGAGGTGTTCACGGAGTCTCCCGTATTTGAAGTGCCTGAGCCGAAAAAGCGGAAACGGGGAAGGCCGGCGAAACGGCCGAAACTGATCGAGACCCATCCGAGACCGATCAAGGTGTCCGAGTTGGGTGAAGCCGTGGAAGAGGGAGCCTGGGAGCATCTGGAACTGAGGCGAGATAGTCGAGACAAGCCCCTGATTGCGGAGGCGGTATCCCGACGGGTGTGGCCAGCCAACGGTTATCGGCAAGGCGCTCGGCATGAAGAAGTATGGCTGATTATTGAACGACGCTGGTAAGAAAAGGGATCGTACGAATTGCGTTACTTTTTCAGTAATATGCCCCAGACGATGCCTACGATTGAGATCGTTCGATTTCTCCACGAGAAGGTCTGGATTGAGCATGGATACCAGCAATTGAAGGAAGAACTGGGGTTGGATCACCACGAGGGGAGATCCTGGCCTGGCTGGCATCGTCATGTGTTTTTGGTTTTTCTGTCGTTTGGTTACTTGATCAAAATGCGTCTTCAGGAAAAAAAACAACAGCAGCAGCTCTTTTGAGAGAACCGATTGCGACTCCCGACACAGGAGCAAGGGTATTCGTATTGAATGATTCTTCCATAGAACCTTGGAAGAATCGCACCTGTTCAATGCGATCTTCAGAGCGTTGGCGGAGAAAACAGCGAGCCACAAAGATGCCCTCGCTCCCTGATATACGCCATGAAATATCGAAATGCTTAATGCGAATGTTGGCATGATATATACTTTAATATTTGTCTGAATAGTATTAGTTTACCCTGAGCCAAAGATCGAGACCCTTCGTTTCACTCAGGGCGAGAGGGACCGCTGTCATCCTCAACGCAGTAAAGGATCTCGTAGGGAATGATCTGTAATCTATTGATTTTATGAGATTATTCCCCTTCGGTTCACTTAGAGTCAGAATGACAAATACCCATTAATTTGACTCTTTACGAGTTCATCAAATTTGTTTGTCAAGAAAAATGTATTCCAAATGTATTTTAACTTGACAAAAAACAAAATATTTGGTATACAATTTATTCGTCATGGACAAACAGGCCGTTTACGAGAACATCAAGCAACAGATTATCGAGGAGAAACTGCCCCCTGGTCACTGGTTCGTTGAAAGGGAGCTTTGCGCCACTTACTGCCTGAGCCGTACACCCATCAGGGAAATCCTCTGGAAACTCACCTCTGGAGGCTTTCTGGAGCAGGAGCCAAGCAGGGGATTTGTGGTGCGGAAACTCGGCCTCGAGCAGATATTCGAGGTGTTTCAGGCGCGGGAGGCGGTTGAAGGCATGGCGGCACGGCTGGCGTCCAGCAAAGGCGACGAATCATTCCGGTCCGCGCTTCGAGAAATCAAGGAAAAGCTCGACAAATTAGACGTTGAAGCAGACCCTTCCCAGGGAAGTGCGTTGGGCCGTCAACTCCACAATGCCATCATGGAGGCCGCGCACAACGGAATCATGGTCGGCATCTACGAGAAGCTCAAGAATCTCGGCATTCTTACGAGCAACATCACCAGGAAATCGCTGACCATAGAGAGGGTCTCCAAGGAGGCGCACCTTGTGCTCATCAACGCCCTTCTTGAACAGGACGAAGAAAAGAGCGAACGGCTCATGCGCGACCACCTGAGGGACACCTGCAGACAGGTGGTGGAGCAATTCTACCCTGGCATGCTCGGTGGCACCTCGAATAATAATCTTGGATTCATGTCACAGGCCTGTGAACCTCTCTGGAGAGCCGGATGTGGAAAATCCGCAAGTCCGGTTCTGTGAGGGGCTGGGGCCAACGGATACATGGTTGAAATATTGTGGCACCGGCGGGAAACCAGGCGATAAACGGAGAAAACAAACCTCAACCTGTGATATCGGGAGAAACCGCTCTACTCGACTCAACCTTTTTACGAGGGCATCAAAAATAGAAGGCAAACAAGATGACCAAAGCAGAATTGGTTGTAAAGAAGATGGAGGATGGTAAAAAAGTAATTGCCGAGGCTTTTGAAAGGTACGAACCTAACGATTTGTGTTAAGTTTCTGACTAACTCAATGGGAGAAGATTATGGATGAGAAAGAAAGAAAGTCAAAGCAGGAGAAGAAGGGGAATGCATTGAAGGTCTCGCGCCGTGATTTCTTGAAGGGAGCAGGAGCAACTGCCATTGCGTCAACGGTCAGCACCCTCTCCCCTCCTTTGCTCACAGATGCAGGGGCGGTCGCTCTGCCACTGGGAGTTAAAGAGGCTGTCATCCAGCTTAACGTCAACGCCAGGCCATATCGCCTGAAGGTCAAATCACACTGGACCTTGCTGGAGGTATTAAGAAAAAAACTTGGGCTCACTGGAACCAAAAGATCCTGCGACCGGGGAAGCTGTGGCGCCTGTACCGTGATTTTGGAAGGTAAAGCCGTTTACGCCTGTTCTCTCTTAGCTATGGAAGCAGATAACAAGAGGGTAACTACCATCGAGGGGTTGGTCGAAGGAGAAAAGCTTCATCCCATTCAGGAAGCTTTTGTTAAATATGACGGATTCCAATGTGGATTCTGCACACCGGGTATCATTATGTCTGTCAAGGCCTTATTGGATAAAAACCCACATCCGAGTAGTGATGAGATGAAAGAGGCCCTCTCCGGCAATATCTGCAGATGCTCTGGGTATCCAAAGATATTAGAATCAGCCATGGCTGCAGCCCAAAAGGGATAAAAAGGAGGTTTCTCTATGAATGAGAAATTTAAAATCATCGGAAGACGCCAACCCAAAATTGATGCCTGGGAAAGGGTCAGCGGAAAGGCTAAGTTTGCCTCGGATATCTATCTTCCAGGAATGCTCTATGCAAAAATTCTAAGGAGCCCCTATCCCCATGCTAAAGTGGTCAACATTGATGTGGAGAGAGCGAAGGCCCTACCTGGAGTGAAAGCGGTCCTTACCTTCAAGGAGGTGCCATCTTATCGCTGGCATGCAGACATGCCCATTCTAACTGACACTGCGCGGTTTGAAGGGGATGACATCGCGGTGGTCGCGGCAGTGGATGAAGAGAGAGCAGGGGAGGCCATCGACCTGATCAAGGTCGATTATGAAATCCTTCCTTTTGTCCTCGATCCCGAGGAGACAATGAAACCCGGGGCTCCCAAGATCCATCCGCAAGGAAATATCATTGACGGAAAGCCTCTCATGTTAAAACGTGGCGATATCGAAAAGGGCTTTAAAGAAGCTGATCTTGTCTACGAAAACAGTTACCGGACGCCCCAGCTTCAGCATGTGACCTCTGAGCCCAGGGTATGTGTTGCTCACTGGGAAGGGGGAAAGTTAACGCTCTGGGACTCAAGCCAAAATACCTTTGCCGTTCAGGCTGGTTTGGCCAGGGCCCTCAAGATACCGATGAGCAAAGTTCGTGTCATCTGTGAATATATGGGGGGAGGATTCGGAGATAAGACATCGGCTGAAAGGTACAGTGTCTTAGCCGGCCTTCTCTCAAGGAAAACAGGGCTGCCGGTGAAGATAGAATTCAGCAGGGAAGAAAACTTTCTTTCAACTCACCACCGATGGCCCACCGTCTGGTATTTGAAATACGGGGTGAAAAAGGATGGGACCCTTACGAGCTTATACGCGAAGGTGATCGCTGACATGGGCGCCTATGCTCACATTGCTGGCGCCGGTCAATGTTTAGAAACTGTGAAGTCGGTATATCGCTGTCCTAATTTGCAAGGGGAAGGATATTCCGTATATACCAATAAACCAGAAGGGGGGGCTATGCGATGCGTAGGACATCCCATGCCCCAATTTGCGCAAGAAGTGCATATGGATATCATTGCTGAGAAGCTGGGGATGGATCCTGTAGATTTTAGATTAAAAAACTATGCCCGCCTGGAAGATGGAGACCAGGATAGAAAATTCCCGTTTACAAGCAATGGGATGGAGGAATGTATTAAGAAGGGAGCTGAAGCTATCGGCTGGAGGCAGAGATGGCAAAAACCCGGTTCGAGTCCAGGCCCTGTCAAGAAGGGCTTGGGAATGGCCGTCCATGCCTGCCGTCATGGAGCCATGGCCGAACCCAGTTCCGGGATGGTGAGAATAAATTCGGATGGGACGGTGAACGTGCTGACGGGCGTTGCTGATATTGGAGGAGGTCAGAAGGGAACCATGGCCATGATCGCCGCCGAAGAACTCGGATTTCCCTTGGAAGTGGTTTCTGTTACCTCTGCTGACACTGAAGTGACGACTGACACCGGAGGAACAGCAGGCAGCAGGCAGACCATAACAGGAGGAACCGGGATTCGGCTTGCGGCGGCTGATGCCAAAAGGCAGATTCTGGAGATCGCGGCAAAGGAGTTAAAAACGGATAAAAGCAATCTCGAGATCAGAGACGGTATAATTTATCCACTTGGTTCTGATAAGGGCATTTCCCTGGCGGAAGTGCTTAGGAAGGCACCTGCATCGATTATAGGCAGGGGAATTGGTCGAGTCCCTCAGGGGGTTATCTTTCATACTTTCGCCGCCCACTTTGTAGAAGTGGAGGTAGATACCCGAAGCGGAAAGGTAAAGGTTATTAAACTGGTTGCTGCCCACGATTTGGGCAGGGCAATCAACCTGATGGCCGTTGAAAATCAGATTGAAGGAGGGGCCATCCAGGGAATGGGTTTTGGTCTGATGGAAGATCAGATCCTGGACAAGACGACCGGCATCTGTGTGAATCCTAACCTTTTAGACTACAAATTGTTCACGATCAAGGACGTTCCTGAAATCCATCCTATCATAGTAGAATCGATTGACCCTTATGGTCCATTTGGGGCAAAGGGTGTAGGAGAACCACCTTACAGTGTCCCGGCGCCGGCAATCGCCAATGCGATCTATAATGCCATCGGTGTGCGCTTCAATGAGCTTCCTATTAACAATCGATCGATCCTGGAAGGACTAAAGGGACTGAAGGCATAAATGTGAAAGGAGCCACCAATGAAAGCTTTTGAATATTATAAAGTCACAAGCACATCACAAGCGATTTCTTTACTGGCCAAACATCAGGAAAAGGCGGCCATCCTTGCCGGCGGCAGTGATCTCTTAGGAATGATGAAGGATCGACTCGAAGGGCCTAAACTCAAGATGCCACAGTACTTGATCGATATTAAAGGGATCAAAGATCTAAACTACATCAAAGAACAGAAAACCGGTTTAAAGATTGGCGCTACCACCACCCTCAGTGAGATCGTTTCATCCGATCTCATCGCGAAGAAGTTTCCCCTCTTGGCCCAAGCGGCGAACCAGGTGGCTGTTCCTCAAATTCGGAATGTGGGAACGTTAGCTGGGAATCTCTGTCAGAGGCCACGCTGCTGGTACTTCCGCCGTGCGCTTTTCAAAGACTGTCTCCGTAAAGGAGGAGGAAACTGTTATGCCTCTAACGGCGAGAATCAATATCATGCCATCATCGGTGGCGGCAACTGCTATATCGTCTATCCCTCGGATATGGCCCCAGCTCTAACTGCACTTAATGCGAAAGTGGAGATCGCAACGTCCAAAGGGAATAAGATGGTTCCTATCGAGCAATTCTATATTCGGCCGGAGAAAAATATTTTAAGAGAAAACATCCTCACTCCTCAAGAAATGATAGTGGGAGTGGAGATCCCTAACCCTGTTGCCAACAGCAAATGCATTTATCTCAAGCTTAAGGAACGGCAGGCCTTTGACTTTGCTATTGTCAGTGTGGCTGTCAACCTTATCTTTAAAAACAATATCGTTGCCGACTCCCGCATTGTCTTTGGCGGCATTGCACCTTATCCCTTTAGAGCGACCAAGGCTGAGGCAGCTCTGAAAGGCAAGGGAGTTAAAGATACGACCGCTGCTGTTTGTAGGGCTGCTACGGATGGGGTGCAACCCATGAGTAAAAATGGTTATAAGGTCGATGCGGCCAAGGGGATTTTGGAAGAGGCGCTCAGCCTCCTTACGTGATACCTCAAGTATCCCTGTTCGCGTTAATCAACACTGTGAACAGTGCGACAAACCCAGTTTTTCAGCAGCCTCCTATATTCCGCGAGGAGGGACAAATCATCTTTTAAGGAAAGGAGGGGAATATGAAAGCGATCCGATGGTTTCCATTTTTAGCTGTCCTTTTAGGTTTTTTGGTGTGTGGCTGGAGCCATGCAGCGCCCGCCTACCCAGATCGACCGATCACCTTGGTCTCACCCAATCCTCCGGGAGGCACGACCGACCTTCAAGCCCGTGCTCTGGCGCAGGCGGCAAAGAATTTTCTCCCCAGTCCGATCATTATTGTTAACCGCCCAGGTGGGAGTGGAGCCGTGGGGATTTTTGAGGTCATCCAGTCTAAACCGAACGGATACATGATAGTCATTGCAGGCTCGAGTCAAGTTAATGTTGTGCCCCATACTTTGAAAACCCCATACAAGGGACCCGAGGATTATACACCGGTGATGAAATTGACCAAGTCATTGTTCATCTTTGGCGTACAGGCCTCATCGCAATGGAAGACGATAAAAGAGTTAGTTGATTATGCGAAAGCGAACCCTGGCAAGATTCGCACTGCCGTCCCAGGCCTTGGGTCACTCCAGCATATCAGTCTCGAAACTCTGAAAGAACAGGCTCGAGTTGATCTCACCGCTGTGCCCTTTGCCGGTGGAGCGGAATGCCTTACGGCACTCCTGGGTGGCCACGTCGAATCCCTGATCGTTCCACCCTCGGTCGTCGTCGGTCAAGTGAAAGCAGGCAAGGTGAGAGTGCTGGGAACGTTTGATGAGAATCGCCATCCCCTGTTTCCGGAGACGCCGACTCTCAGCGAAGCCGGGTACGACATCCCCGTACGCGTCTATCATGTCATTATCGCAGCCAAGAACACGCCCCGAGAGATCGTGAATATTCTCCAAGAGGCTCTCAAGAAGTCAATTGAAAGTGAATCCTTCCGTAAGTTCGCCGAACAGAATGGCTATTTGATCGATTACAAAGGGCCAGATGATGTGAAACGGGAACTGGAACGGGACTACGCCTTTTTTGGGACAATGTTAAAAAAACTGGATTTTTTAAAAAAGGAGTGATCTTAAACAGTGCGACGGGCCATTCTAGTCACATCGATTTTGGGTTTCATGTTTGGACTAGCCTACATCATCGGAGCCCTTTCCTATCCACGGGGTACGATGGCAAAGCCAGGCCCTGGCCTCTATCCGCTCTTCTTGGGAATTCTGATTCTATTAAGTTCCCTCGGAACCGGCCTGGAGCTTATGTTCCGTCGCTTTGAGAAAGAGGAGGATGCGATCTGGCCGAGAGGCGCGAATGGTCGCCGCCTTTTGGCCGTCTTGGCTGCGAGTTTGGCCTATGCGGTCCTGCTTCCTTACCTGGGACACCCATTCATAGCAACCCTCGTCACTCTTGTAGTTCTCCAAGTGATGGGCGTCAGGTCGTGGCCACTCAAGATTACGCTGGCCCTGTTAATTGGCTTGGGATCTTACTACCTATTTGGCAAACTACTGGCTATACCGCTGCCGATGGGAGTCTTGTTTTAGAGGGATAGTCTTCTATGAATCCACTCGACGGATTAGCGTTTGGGTTTTCGGTTGCTTTAGACGCGAGCAATATCCTTGCGGTTTTTATCGGGGCCATGGTCGGTACCTTTGTTGGCGTTTTACCAGGGTTGGGTCCTGCGGGCGCCTTGGCGATGCTCCTGCCAATAACGGTAGGGCTGAGACCAGAGACGGCGCTCATCATGCTGGCGGGGATCTACTACGGAGCGATGTATGGAGGTTCCACTACCTCCATCCTTGTAAATATGCCAGGAGAAACGGCCAGTGTTGTAACCTGTATCGATGGTTACCAGATGGCCCTCAAGGGTCGAGCGGGTCCTGCACTCACTGTCGCAGCAGTGGGGTCCTTCTTGGCCGGAACAATCGGAACGGTCGGCTTGATGTTCTTTGCCCCACCTCTTGCGCAATTTGCCCTCTCCTTTGGCCCGCCGGAGTATTTTGCCATCGCCTTGCTAGGACTGCTTGCCCTCTCGAGAATTTCGGGCGGATCATTCTGGAAAGGATTATTCATCCTCGCTTTGGGCCTGGCATTAGCAACCGTGGGCATAGACCTTATTTCAGGGATGACACGGTACTGTTTGGGATCGGTCTTTCTGATGCAGGGTATTGAACTGGTTCCGGTGGCCATGGGGCTCTTTGGGATGGCCGAGGTGTTGCTTGTCGCAGAGCGCGCAGGTGGATTGCCCCATGTGACTGCAGTGAGACTTCGCGAACTGGTTCCAAACCTGTCGGAGTGGCGGCGGTCGGTGTTTCCGATGTTGCGGGGGTCGATCATAGGCTTCTTAATCGGACTGCTCCCGGGTCCAAGCGCGACAATCTCAGCTTTTGCCTCCTACAAGGTGGAGCGCCGTATCTCAAAATATTCGGAGGAGTTCGGACATGGGGCTATTGAGGGGGTTGCGGGCCCAGAATCGGCAAATAATGCGTCTACCTGTGCTCACCTTATTCCCATGCTCTCGTTGGGAATTCCTTTGGGCGCGGTGATGGCATTACTCATGGCCGCGCTGATGATGCAAGGGGTTCAACCCGGACCGTTACTGATACAAGAACATCCCCGGATCTTCTGGGGTGTTGTGGCTTCGATGTATATGGGCAATGTCGCATTGTTGATCCTGAATCTCCCGTTGGTCGGAATGTGGGTAAGCTTCTTACGGATTCCCCAACCCATACTGATGGCATCGATATTGATATTCATGCTGGTCGGAACCTACAGTGTCAACAATAGTGTATTCGATGTGATCGTCCTGGTCGCCATGGGAGTTATCGGTTACGTTTTAAGAAAACTCAAATTCGATATTCCTCCGTTGGTGGTTGCGGTTATCCTCGGTCCAATTCTCGAGAAGAGTTTTCGCCAGAGTCTCTACATGAGCAGGGGCAGTGGTTTGATTTTCTTCCAGCGGCCAATCAGCGCAATCTTGCTCATTCTTACCTTGGTGGTCCTTTTAGCTCCGCTATTTTCAATGCTGGTCAGGAAATGGGGTAGAGGGCGTACACATTCATCATTTCCATGAGCGACCATGGAGAATTGCTTGGAGATCACAGCTTGATATATAAAGGTTGCCGTTTGTTTCTACGGTCTGGTACATGTGCCGCTGATCCATTTTTTGGCCTGCATGGTTCCTAAAAAGAGTAAGAAGCGACGCGCTCGTTGAATTGGTTGACTTAGCTCCAACCCTGTTACATACCGAAAACAGCAAACCATTTGGAGGTTGAAATCATGGGATGGTCGCCTTTTCGTCCGACAGGACTCACTTACCGAGACTCGAGGTCTTTTGGAGGATACACACTGATAACACCTATCGGCGGAGACGCCGTCTATCTTATTGATGAAGAGGGGCGTGTGGTTCACAGGTGGGCGGTTCCCGACTTCCAGCCGGGCTATGGTTATCTTCTCCCAGGTGGTAACCTACTCGTCCGCGGGACTCCTCAGGTTGAAACCGGGATTGGTATTGGTCAACCTGCGGGTGAAACGGATATTTTGTTAGAATTAGATTGGGGATCTAACGAAGTCTGGCGCTGGGAGCATGGATCCTTTCACCATGATATGTGTCGTTTGCCTAATGGAAATACCTTGGTGCTTATCTGGGAAAAGCTCCCTGAAGAACTGGCCAAAAAAGTCAAAGGTTCGCTTTCCCCAGGACAGGAAAAGCAGGTGAAGAGTGACCGTGATTTTCTCTCATTCATCCTACAAGGCATCGGGGTTGGCGGAAGGCCGAGAATTGAAGGAGTGCTCGTAGATGCTGTGTGGGAGATTAATCCTGGAGGAGAACCGGTTCATGTTTGGCACGCCTATGAGCATCTTGATCCCGAAGTTGACACCCTCTGCCCTATCGATTTTCTGACGAGTTGGACCCATCTTAATGCTGTCGAGACCACTCCGGAGGGTCATGTTCTAATCAGCTCTCAAAAACTAAGCACAGTAATGATGATTGACTGGCCGAAGGGGAACATCCTCTGGAAATACGGAGGAATGGGGGTCATGAGTCACCAACACGATCCGACCATTACCCCTGAGGGAAACCTTCTATTGTTTGATAACGGCACGCATCATCCAATCGTTGGACGCTCTCGAGTCATTGAAATCAACATGAAAAATAAAGAAATTGTATGGCAATATGTTCCCTCGCCTGTATTCAGTATGCTCAGCGCACACATCGCTGGAGCCGAGCGTCTTAGTAATGGAAATACTTTGATATGTGAAGGCGAAAGTGGTCGCGTTTTCGAAGTCACTCGGGAGGGGGACATCTGCTGGGAATGGATCAGCCCCTTTGTCCACGACTTTAAAGGAGTCAAAGTGGTCATGTTATTCCGTGCTCACCGATATGCCCCGGACGGCCCGGAGTTAAAGGATAAAAAGATAGACCCCATGGAATTCGAAGAATTCAATAAAAGATGGGGTTTAAACAAAAACGTTTAAACCATCAGAGATCGGAAGAGAAAGCCTTTGAATTAATAATAGCATAATCTTTATTGGAATATTAAACTGCATTATTTCATGAATTGGCTGGGATGGTGATATGAAGAATTAGCAAATTACTTTGACCAGGCATAACCTCTTCACAAATTGTTGCAATAATATAAAAAATAATGTTAGGCAAGTTTTGTAAACGAATGTGCACAAGGCAAATGGAATTAAATAGGGGGCACCATGGACAAGCCACTTAGAATCGGAATAATAGGAGACTTTGATACAAATCGCCATTCACACATTGCTACTAATGAAGCTTTAAAGCATGCTGCAAAAGCCATGGCTGCGGCTTTGGATATTGCTTGGCTACCGACGCAACCCTTAAAAGATAAATGCAATGAAATAAAGTTGAAGCGTTTTGACGCACTTTGGTGTGCTCCCGGTAGCCCATACAAAAGCACGAGCGGAGCGCTCAGGGCCATCCAATTTTGCCGTGAGCGCGAATGGCCATTTATAGGAACCTGAGGAGGTTTTCAGCAGGCTCTGTTAGAGTATGCACAAAATGTGCTGGGGATGCAGGATGCAACACATGAAGAAATAGGTCCCGACGGATCAATATACTTTATAAGTAAACTCAGCTGCTCGCTCGTTGGTGAAACGCAAGCAGTACACATAACGCCAGGCACAATGACTTTTCACGCCTATGGAAAAGAAAAAGTAACTGAACAGTTTAACTGTAACTACGGTCTCAATGAAAAGTATCGAAATGAGATAAAAAAGGGAGAGCTCAAAATTGTAGGAGTAGATAACAATGGAGAAGCAAGAATTGTAGAGCTATCCAATCACCGCTTCTTCATTGCCACACTTTTTCTACCGCAGCTATCATCAAGCCCTGAAATACCTCATCCGTTAATTATCGCATACATGAAAGCTGCTATGGCTTTTCAGGTTATGAAACAAAAAGGCAAACTCAAGATATGACCTTGCCTAAGTTATTCCAGCGGACGCGGTAAAGCGTGCCGCTGAACTCCACCGCTATCCACTCTTTCATTTGGAAATCAACACCACTTAATGGCGATTAATTCTCACACTTTGAAATAATCAACCTCTTTTTAATACGTTTCTTCTTAAAATCAATAATTGACAGGGTTCACTAAAAGGTGTAGATTTTTTCCTGAAACAAAGAGAGACGATATTCACTATAATGATGCTGATGGCAGCTTACAACTTGTGCAAACCAAGGTCCTTTAAGAAAATAATGTTTTTTGGAAGTGATGCTTCATGAAATATTCCAATTCTTTCTTTAAGGGCTCTCTGTCAATTTTAGGTGGCCTTGGGCGATCGAGAAGGCCATGGAATACGGGATCGGTTGGGTTTCTATAAAGTACAGTGACCCTTTTGGTGTGGCGGATGTTAAAAAGGTTTTCCCGAACTTTATTATCAATCGGCTATTTCGTTCACGTTGACATGCAAGCACGGGCGAGATGGGAATTAGAAGTCAGTCAAGAGATCCTTTCGCAAAAGAAGAAAATGTTGCTGGTTGCCTTACTACCATCTATCATGACGGTAGGCTTAGGATTGGTATTTGCAGGAGACATTCCATCTCAGATACCGATCCTTGGTGGGTCGAAGGCCTATATCCCAGCCTTTGTGACCCCAACGATGTTTTATGGATCAATTCTCATTGGTCTCTTGGCTGGCCTCATCACCGGTGTTATCGGAGCTGGAGGTGGATATATCTTAACCCCTGCGCTGATGAGCTTTGGTGTGAAAGGAATTATGGCTGTGGGTACAGATCAATTCCACCTTTTTGCCAAGGCGATTATGGGAACGGCTATTCACAGGAAGTTAGGAAATGTCAATTTTAGGCTCGCGGTCTGGTTTGTTATTGGTTCTTTCTTTGGGGTGACTCTGGGAGGAGTGATCAATCGCACTGTCTACCAATATAATCCGGCTCTGAGTGATGCCTTGATCAGTAGTGTGTATGTTATTGTATTGGGCATCCTGGGTCTCTATTCCTTAGCTGATTGGGTCCGATTGCGTAAAAGGGAGGCAACAGCCAGTTCGACTACAGAGGCTACAACAAGATTTGCAAAGTGGTTGCAAGGTTTTCCTTTGAAGCCGCATGTGAGGTTTGACGAAGATATCGTAGCTGGCGGCCGGAGTATCTCTGTTTATCCTATCATTTTTTGTGGC
>Ga0315294_10005809_pt1 | contig 13548 bp, 10 predicted proteins | sample YL17G13_40_MG_FD_203626 | JGI IMG/M metagenome (GOLD analysis project Ga0315294, IMG submission 203626) | Sediment microbial communities from Yellowstone Lake, YNP, Wyoming, USA - YL17G13_40 | ecosystem: Environmental > Aquatic > Freshwater > Lake > Sediment | place: USA: Wyoming | collected... | reverse complement strand
ATGGAAATGTTTGTATGGATGTTCAATTCGTTCATCTGCAGCCGATTATCACGTCAGTCGGCACGCAAACCGGCGGAGGCATAACGCTGCGTTCTTTGAGAGCTAATTTTGCCAGCAGCGGCTCAGACCTCCTTGTAAGTGTGCTTCACCCCAGAATGAATACGGATACCCCGAGTGTTATCACACAGTCATCGATTAGCGGCTCTGTAATCAACCTGACGATTCAGTGCGGCGACCGCACAATAAATGTCTGGCTGGACGTGGCTACGGATGAAGTGGAAGTTCTTTGATAACCCAAAATCAGAAGTACTGTTGTGAAAGATTACATCTGCTTGTCATAACAATAGGGCATTGAAGCGTGGCGACCGTGAAGGTCGCCACGTTTTTTACATAGAACCTGATTCAATCCTGTCGCTTACAAAAATAGCATATCACCCCCAGAAAAGATGAACCCGAAAGGCCACTTCAAGACCACCAGCCCAGGAGGCAATCCTTGACAACAGGCTGGTCATATCATAACATCACCTAAATCGCGGCGGTTTCCTGAATTAAAGAGGTTTGTAATGGTAGTAACACGTTTTGCCCCTTCACCAACCGGTTATCTGCATATCGGTGGAGCCAGGACGGCACTTTTTAACTGGCTTCTGGCGAAAAGGGCGAAGGGGAAATTCATACTCCGCATCGAGGATACGGACCTGAAGCGCAATACGCCAACAGCGACGCAGCAGGTCATAAACGACCTGCGGTGGCTGGGAATCGAGTGGGACGAGGGCCCGGAGGTTGGAGGGCCCAACGGGCCTTATCTGCAATCACAGCGAAGAGATATCTACGACAAGTATATAAAGCAACTGCTCTATGAAGGAAAGGCGTATTACTGTTTCGATACGCCTGAAGAGCTCGATGCGATGCGTGGGGAGGCTGAGGCCCAAAAAGGGAACCTGACATATCGCAGGCCTGAACATGTCCCCGACGCCAAGGAAGCTGAAAAGGCGCGCGAGCAAGGCCGGCCTGTTGCGGTCCGCTTTGCTGTGCCTCAGGGTGAAGCTATTATAGTTGAGGACATAGTTCGCGGGGAGGTGAGGTTTGACCCGCGAGAGTTGGGCGATTTTATCATACAAAAGAGCGACGGGTACCCGACGTATAACTTTTCGTGCGTTGTTGATGATGAGCTTATGGGTGTAACACATGTCATCCGGGGACAGGAACATCTGATAAATACGCCTCTCCAACAGCTGCTTCAGCGAGCACTGGGCTTTGGCACACCAAAGTATGCGCACATATCGGTAACGGTCAGCGAAGGCGGAGGGAAACTTTCCAAGCGTGAGCAGCCGAAGGCCCTGCGGAACGCCATCAAGAATATGCCGGACATCGACATGGAAAAACTTGCCGAGGCCGGTAACATCAGCGTTGAGGAAGTGAAAAGTTTTCTTGAGGGCAAGGGCACACCTGATATGCCCAGCATTGATGGAATGGGCAAGCTGCTTGGGGTACATCTGCCAGAAATCAATATCGTGGACTTTCTCAACAGCGGGTATCTGCCCGAAACGATGGTAAATTTTCTGGCGCTACTTGGCTGGAACCCCGGTGATAATCGTGAGATTATGTCGGTTGAGGAACTGATAGAAAGTTTTGACCTTTCGCGTCTGACAAAAACAAACAGTCTGTTTGACCGCGGCAAGCTTCTTGCATTCAACACAGAGCATATCCGGACGGCGACAGGTGAAAGGATTGTGAGGCATTTCAAAAACTACTTAAAGGCGGTCGAATCGCCTCTTATTTCGGCTGACGACAAGATGCTGGAAAAAATCGTAAGAATGAACGCTGGCGCAAGGACATTGGCTGATATTGAGCGAAAAAGCAGATTTGCCTTTATTGCCAACAACCAGGTACAATATGATAGTAAAGCTGTTCAGGCGGTTTTATTAAAAAATGATGGTCTGGCGATTCTGCAAATAATCCGTGACAGACTTGCGGCGATGGAGAAATTTAGCGAGGAAGCGATCGAAAGTATGCTGCGAGGGCTGGCTGAGGAAAGAAAGGTCGGTTTGGGCAAAGTAGCCCAGAGTTTGCGAGTAGCTATCTGCGGCACAACAATCAGCCCACCGATTTTTGATTCGGTAAAGATGCTGGGCAAAGAAAATGCGCTAGCCAGGATTGATATTACACTAAAAAAGTTTGGGACAAAAACTTAAGCGTAAAAGAGGCAAGAAATGTCATTATTAGTAACCGGCTCGATAGGGATCGATACTGTTACAACGCCATACGGGGTCAGCGAGAACTGCCTGGGGGGTTCGGCGATTTATTTCAGTTTGGCGGCCAGTTTTTTGACACCTGTGCGGCTGATAGGTGTTATCGGTGCCGATTGTCCATTCAATCTGGCCGAGGTATTTGCCGGCAGAAGCGTTGATTTGAAAGGTTTGCAAGTCCGGCCGCTGAGCAAGACCTTTCGCTGGAAAGGTTCGTATCACGATACAATGAGTGAAGCAATTACTGATAATGTTGAATTAAACGTTCTTTCCGAGGCGCCGCCGCCTGTGCCGCGTGAATATAAAGACAGCAAGTTCATCTTTCTTGCGAACACAGCTCCAGCGCTTCAGCTGCAGCTGCTTGAGCAGATTGACCAGCCGATGTTCGTGGCGGCTGATACGATGAACTGCTGGATTGAGAGCCGGCTTGATGATTTGAAGGCCCTGCTGAAAAAGATTAACGCATTGATAATCAACGAAGACGAGGCAAGGATGCTGGCAGATGAGAGTAATTTGGTAAAGGCGCTGGAAAAAATTTTGTGGATGGGGCCTCGAGTTGTGATTGTTAAAAAAGGCGAATCTGGTTCGATAATGTGCAACAGCAATGGCGAGACTTTTATTTTGCCAGCCTTTCCAGCCGGCGAAGTCAAAGACCCCACAGGCGCCGGGGACAGCTTCGCAGGAGCACTGATGGGGTATCTGGCGCAGAGCGGCAAGACTGATTACGGCTCATTAAAAACTGCAATTGCTTATGGTACGGTGGCAGCTTCATTTGCGATTGCAGATTTTTCGCTGAAAGGGTTACTAGCCATTTCAAGGAAAGACATTGAAAGCAGATTCGAAACGCTCAAGAAGCTGACGCGGTTTTAGCGGGAAGGCAGCGGAGCAGGGGACTTGTTCGATGCGATTGTTTATAGCGATAGACATTAACGAAAGAATCAGAAAGGCACTGGGCGATTTGCAGCAGCAACTGCAGAAGAAGGCCGACATCAAAAAAGGCGATGTCAAGTGGGTCAGGCCCGATGACATACACCTTACGCTGAAATTTTTAGGCGAAGTTGAAGATGAAAAGGTCGCTGAGGTTTGCAACATAACCAAGGATGTCGCTGCAAGGCATAAAAGATTCGAACTGAAAATAGAATCGGTGGGATATTTCGGCGGTAAAAGTGCCAAAGTTTTATGGGTTGGCGCAGGCGAGGGAACCAATAATCTGCAGGTGCTGCAAAAGGAGCTCGAGGAGCAGCTGGCCTTAGCCGGCTGGCCGGAGGAAACAAGAGAATTTGCAGGTCATCTGACCATGTGCAGAATAAAAGACCCAAAAGCAGGGGTGAAACTTGCGCAAATGACAGAGGAATACAGGGATTTCAAGCTTGGTGTTATATCGGCTGATTCGGTGGTGGTTTACAAGAGCGACCTTATGCCGAGCGGTCCTGTTTATACCGTGTTGGGTGATTATAAACTACAATAAGAAATAAATGGATTTGGAGAAAGGCGAAAATGACAAAGACAAAAAAAGAACAGGTCACCGAGAAGGATACCGGCAAAGAAAGCGCTCTTCAGCGGGTGATTGCACAGATTGAAAAGCAATACGGGCAAGGCTCGATTATGCAGATGGACGAGCATAAATACGCCAAGATCAAAGGTGTCCCGACGGGGTCGCTATCACTGGACATCGCCCTAGGCGGAGTAGGCATTCCTCGCGGGAGGGTTACGGAACTATTCGGGCCGGAGGCATCTGGCAAGACCACTTTGGCACTTCACGTTATTGCAAATGCCCAGCGTGGAGGGGGTGTAGCTGCATTTATCGACGCCGAACATGCCCTTGATACGAGCTGGGCGAAGAGACTCGGTGTGGATGTAAGCAGCCTTTTAATCAGTCAGCCCGACACCGGTGAGCAAGCACTAGAGATAACCGATATGCTGGTCAAGTCCAACTCTATCGATGCGATAGTCATCGACTCGGTTGCGGCACTGACGCCGGCGGCAGAACTTGAAGGAGAGATGGGCGCCAGTCACATGGGCCTGCAGGCGAGATTAATGAGCCAGGCGATGAGAAAACTTACAGGAGTCCTCAGCAAGAGCAAAACCGCCCTTATTTTCATAAACCAGATTCGGATGAAAATCGGCGTGATGTTCGGCAACCCTGAAACGACCACAGGCGGAAGGGCTCTGAAGTTTTACAGCTCGGTGCGAATCGATGTCAGGCGACTGGCGACCATAAAAGACGGCAGCAGTGCTGTCGGCAGCAGAATTCGTGCGGTGGTGGTGAAGAACAAAATCGCACCGCCCTTCCGGGATGCTGAGTTTGATATCATGTTCGACAGCGGGATAAGTTACGAAGGCGATTTGCTGGATTTAGGCGCCGGCTGCGGTGTGATTCAAAAGGGCGGCGCGTGGCTGAACTACGGCGAAGTCCGACTGGGACAGGGCAGAGAAAACTCCAAGAAATACCTGGTTGAGAACAAGGATTTGCGCGAGGAGATAAAAAATAAAATCCTCATTGCCAAAGGCCTTGTGTAAAGTGCGAAGCATCAAGTGAAATAGCGGAAAGGAAGTTTTAGGGTGTTAAGTGCAAAACAAATCAGAGGCGATTTCATAGATTTTTTTAAGAGCAAAGGCCATGAATTTGTCCCAAGCTCGCCAATAGTACCAATCAACGATGATACTTTAATTTTTGCCAATGCGGGGATGAATCAGTTCAAGGATATTTTTCTGGGACTGGTTCCGCGGCAGTGCCGGCGGGCGGTGAACAGTCAAAAATGTCTGCGGGTGAGCGGGAAACACAACGACCTTGAGGAAGTCGGCAAAGACACTTACCACCATACTTTTTTCGAGATGCTGGGCAACTGGTCGTTCGATGATTATTTCAAGGCAGAGACAATCGAATGGGGGTGGGAGCTTCTTACGAAAGTCTGGAGCATCGAGCCTGGCCGGCTGTGGGCAACTGTTTTCGAAGGGGACAAGGAAGATAACTGCCCAGCAGACCAAGAGGCCAAAGAACTTTGGATGAAAGTGACGTCTATGCCAAAAGAGAGGGTTCTTCTCGGCGGGAAGAAAGACAATTTCTGGGAGATGGGGAATACCGGACCCTGCGGGCCCTGCAGTGAAATACACATCGACCTTGGGCCTGATACGTGCGACAAAAAAGAAAGCAAAGGGCACAAGTGCGTCGTCAACGGAGGCTGCAGCCGATTCATGGAACTCTGGAACCTTGTCTTTATACAATACAATCGCATCGATGGCGGCAAGCTGATACCACTGAAGGCAAAATACGTCGATACCGGTGCGGGCCTGGAACGGGTTGTGGCAGTACTGCAGAAAAAAAGGAGCAACTACGACAGCGATTTGTTCATGCCGATAATCAATTACGTAAGTGAGCAAAGCGGCCACAAGTACACATCCAAGCTGCACAACAAAACCGATAACGCGTTCAGGGTAATAGCCGACCATATCAGGGCGTTGGTTTTTGCGATAACCGACGGTGCAGTGCCTTCCAATGACGGCAGGGGTTATGTAGTTCGACGAATACTCCGCCGGGCATCGAGGTTCGGCAGAGAGCTTGGGATGCATGAGCCGTTTATGTATAAACTTGTGCCGGTGGTGGCTGAGGTTATGGGGGATGCGTTTGGCGAAATAAAGGAAAGGGCAAATTACGTTTCGACGGTAATCGAATCGGAAGAGGCGAGTTTCGGCAGAACGCTCGACAGGGGCATTGAAATCTTCAATACCGCTGCGAAGCGGGCGGGGGGAACTGGCGAAAAAATCATCAATGGCGAGGATGCCTTTCAGCTTTATGACACGTACGGGTTCCCACTTGATTTGACGCAGCTTATGGCTGCAGAGCAAGGTCTGCAAGTCGATAAGGCTAAATTTGACGAACTGATGGAGGAGCAGAGACAACGAGCAAGGGCCTCACAAAAATTTACTTCGCTAATGGGGAGCCTAACAAATACCGAGCTGCCGGCAACGGAAGACCAATATAAATATCAAGCTGACGAGTGCGGCGGCAACTTAACAGGCTGGATTGACAACGAAGGTTTCAAGAACAAGGGGCGAATCAAAGCTGGTGAAGAGGTTGGCATTGTTCTTGACAAAACCTGTTTCTACGCGGAGGCAGGCGGACAGGCAGGCGATTGCGGACACCTGGAATCGAACCACGGCCAGTTCATTGTCGAAAACACCACGAAGATAGGTAACTGTGTTATTCATCAGGGGCGCGTTGCTGAGGGGACATTTAGTGTGGGCGAAAAGGTCAGGGCAATTGTGAGCAAAGACAGGAATTCGACGAGGAAAAACCACACTGCAACACATCTCTTGCAGTGGGCGCTGCAGCAGGTGCTTGGCAAATCGGTAGCACAGCAGGGCAGTTTAGTTGGGCCTCGCTACCTGAGATTCGACTTTACATATCCGAAGGCATTGACCGGCGAAGAGGTCGAAAGAGTTGAGAGGCTGGTCAGAGAAAAAATTGCTATGGATTTGCCGGTAACCTGTGCAGTTATGCCGAAACAAGAAGCGCAAAAACTTGGTGCAATGGCGCTATTTGGCGAGAAATATGGAAACGAAGTGCGGGTGGTGGCTATTGGAGCTGGGAGACAAGACGAGCTTGAACAGGCCTTCAGCCGAGAGTTTTGCGGAGGGACACATGTTGACAAAATCGGCGCTATCGGCGGTTTTAAGATAATCAAGGAAGAAAGTGTCTCGGCGGGTGTGCGAAGAATCACGGCGCTGACCGGGGGAGGTCTTATCGAGTACCTTGAAGGCCGAAGCGAGATTGTCGAGCAACTCAGTGAAACGCTAAAAGTGCCTGCGGAAGAGCTGGTCGAGAGAGTTGGAAAACTAATCAGGGACAATAAAACCCTGACCAAAAAACTCAAATCAGCAGCAAGACAAGCCGGCAGCGACATTATGGCTGAAGCAAAACAGCTTCTCGATAAATGCGAGAAAATCGGGGAAACGTCGATAATCATCAGCAAGCTTTCGGCGGCCTCGGTCGAACAATCGCGAGAGGCTATTGACATGCTCAAGAAAAAAGCAAAATCTGCAGCGGTTGTTTTTGGCTTTGAGGATGACGGCAAAGCAACACTGCTTGCAGGCGTTACGGATGATTTGATTAAAAAGGGCTTAAAGGCTGGTGATATTGTTAAAGAAATTGCACCGATTGTCGATGGCGGCGGCGGAGGCAGACCACAAATGGCGCAGGCGGGCGGGGGGAACCCAGCCAAAATCGACGATGCCCTTGCTAAGGCAGCAGAGATTATAAAAGACAAGTTAGCAAACGCTTGACCACCTCTTTCAGCCTTAAACTGTCGGCAAAGGAGGCGAAAAGTGAGTGAGGCAGAAGCAACGGGGGACACGGGTGAGTCTATGGTCAGGTTTAACTGCGAATACTGCGGGCAGAAAATCCGCGTTCCTGAAACCATCGCAGGCAAAAAGGGCAAGTGCCCAAAGTGCAAAAACATAGTTATCATCCCAAAACCAGAAACTGCAGTATCCTCCACAAGTGAAACCGGTCCCGGCAACATAATGGATTGCGATATAGACTCCATTTTGGACATGCCTCAAAAGGATAGAAGGCAACTTTCCGGAACCCTTTCCGAAGAGGTACAGAAATTAAAGAAAAGCCTGGGAATGGAGGAGGAGACAGAAGCTGTCGCCGCTCGCAAGCTGCCATGGCTTATTGACATATTTCTCTATCCGTTTAGCGTATCAGGCATAGTCCATATGGTTGTTTTTCTGCTAGGGTCTCTATTACTTAAAATGGTAGTTCTTGATTTTCTTGATTATTTTAGCGGCTTATTGACGCTGGTTTTTTATTTGTTACTTGTCGGGTACTTCTTTTACTACTTTGGGCATTGTGTTTTTGACAGTTCCAAGGGCGGCTTACGTGCACCGGATATTTCAATGCACAATCCGCCCGATAGAGGCGAGCTTATTTCGCAATTGTTTCTTGTATTTGGCGCCATGGCTGTTTGCTTATGTCCGGCAGCTGTGTATTATGTTGTTACCGAGCGGGCGGATTTGCTTTTTTGGGTGTTGTCAACCGCCGGGGTTTTCTTTCTTCCGATGGTGTTATTAAGAGCGGTTATATTTAATTCGGTCAATGCACTGAACCCAATATCAATTATTGCTGCGATATTGAGAACATTTTTCCCGTACTGTGGGTTAGTTTTGGCGTTCTCTCTCCTTGGTTGGCTGGCCGGCATAATCATATCTGAACTGCCAAAACCGTCGGAGGATTTAGCCCAAGCTTTAAATTATGTCAGCGTGGTTCTGAATTATCTGTTAGGCACAACTTTCCTTTATCAAAAAATAGTATTTATATACCTCTCCATGGTATCAGCCCATCTTTTGGGTAATTTTTATTGGTGGCACAAGAAAAAACTTGATTGGGGGATTTAGTTTGCGATTACAAGCCTAATCCTGCTGGCGGATTTTAATGCTTTTTGCGTGGGCATCGAGGCCTTCGCATTCGGCCAGGCGGATAATATCCTCAGCACTTTTGAGGAGTTTGTCTTTATCGTATTCGATAATACTTGTTGACTTGATAAAGTCGTTACTGGTGAGGGCGCTGGCGAACCTTGCGGTCATCCCGGTCGGCAGCGTGTGGCTTGGCCCGGCCCAATAGTCCCCGACGGCAACGGGGCTGTAGTCGCCGATGAAAATGGCGCCGGCGTTTTTGATTCGGTCGGCTATCTGCCTGCTCTTATCGCCACATTGGATTTGCAAGTGCTCGGGGGCAAGGCTGTTGGCGAAACTGACCATTTCGCTGGTTTCTTTCACGACAACGATGGCGCTATATTTCTTGAGGCATTCGGTTGTCTCTTTGGCTCCGGCCAAATCCTGAACCTGCTTTTTTAATTCTTCGAGAACCTTCTGTGCAAATTCCTGTGAGGTTGTAAACAAGACAGCACTTCCGGGGTCGTGTTCAGCCTGGCTCAACATATCCGCGGCGGCCCAGGCTGGATTTGCGCTGTCATCGGCAAGAATTACAACTTCGCTGGGTCCGGCAATCGAATCGGTGCCGACGAAACCGGAAATTTCCCTTTTAGCGGTCTGGACCCACTGGTTGCCGGGGCCGACAATTTTATCAACCCTATCAATCGTCTCGGTGCCAAAAGCCAGGGCGGTGACGGCCTGCGCCCCGCCGATGCGGTAAACCTCCTGGATGCCTAGTTCGTGACATACCGCAAGGATTACGGGGTGAATGGTGCCATTGTATCTGGGCGGGGAAACAACCGCGATTTTTACAACGCCAGCAACCTGCGCGGGCACAACCGTCATTATTACTGTTGACGGCAGCGGAGCCGACGCACCTGGAACGCATATACCTACTCTACTTATTGGGGTATATCTAAGGCCTGCGTGAGCGTTTTTATTTCCAATAAAGATTTCAGATTGATATTTTCGAACGTTCGCAATTGCCTGCCGAAGCGAGACGAGAAGTTTTTTGTCAATTTCGGCGTGTGCGGCCTGGAGTTCTTCGGCTGGTATACTGAATTGCTGCGGCGCCAACTTAACGCCGTCAAACTTCTCAGTATACTCTGCCACGGCCTGGTCGCCTCGGTTGATAACATCACGAATAACAGCGCGCAGCGTATTTAGCCTGTTGTCACCGAATCCAAAGGCTGCCCCTTCCATTATTGTCACGTGGAGTCGGCTGAATTTTTTTTCGAAGTGAGGCCTGGTCAGCTGATACTCAGAAATTATAAGATGGTCGAGTTCGTGGACCAAAGCTATCTCCTCTTTCACCTGCCCAAGTTGCCATGGCTATAGACGGGAGTTGCCCGCTGCAGCAGGAGGTAATTTTCATTTTTGTATCTGGTCAAAATCCCTGATATTCTGAACCGCAAAGGATCCGGCTCAGCGGATTGAGTCTCTTCGGCCTTTTCGAGAACCTGGCACGGCAGCAACGGAAAACAAATTTTCTGGAAGCTGCGGCCGAGAGCATCAACAGCAAATACCACCTTATCATCGGCTTGTTTAACTACGAAACCGGTTCTTTCAGCCAAAATTGAATCCGCTTTCAGTTCGATTCCTTCTTCCAACTGCTCAACGCGAACAATTTTCCTGGTTTTGAGTTTCGCAACTATCTCCTGGGGTATAACCAATGCGTCATTTGGTTCGTTGATAATCAGTTTACTATCCGGCAGCCTGGGTTGTTCCGATGTACCGGACCGAGGCTGTTCAATTCTGCTAATCGGTAAAAAATAAATTGGGAACATGAAATTTCTGCTTTGGTATCTTGTAACCCTGCCCCAGAGCCGGTAGTACTCTGAAGAACGCCTTTTTGCATCTGTAACGATTTTTTCCAGTGTCGAGCTTCGCAAAAGTTCTATGTCGGAGCCAGCTTTTACAAGACCAACATCGTCACTTACGTCGGAATCAGGCTGAAAAACCCATCTGTCACTGTCATCGGAGACGACCAATCTGCCATCAATGCCAGCAAGGACAAAACTATCCCTCAGGAGGTTCTCGCGAGCTGTGTTTGCGCCGAACGCTGCGCCGGCAAGAAACGCCAAAATCAATATTATCAATTTCTTCTGCATCGAAGGTATTCCTATTCAAAATTAAACGGCAGCGAAATCAAACTGACCACAAAAAACGCTCTAATCTGCTTTATGCCTATTTATGTTTTTCACTTTACGCCTTTGGTCTGGTAACGATTTGTCAAAATATCCCTGACCTGGTCCGGGCCATCAGCGATGTGTATATATCGTCTGCAGTGGGGTTCATCGGCTGCAACCAAGTCGACCAAAGGCTTCCAAAATTCTCCTACAAGTATAACCGGTTTATCCAGCTGGAGAAAGCCCTTGTTTTTTAATTCCCAGACCTTCGCCAACTCCAGCAAAGTTCCTGTTCCGCCGGGCAAGACGACATATGCCTGGCCCAATTTTATCAGGGTATCGAGCCGCTGGTCCGGTGAATCGGTAACAATTTCACGGGTAATAAATTCATTAGCCTTTTGCCCGAAAGCCGAGCAGGTAACGCCGATAGTCTTACCGCCGGCCTGTGCTGCGCCTTTGGCCGCCGCCAGCATTGTTCCGCCGTATCCGCCGTTTGCTATACAAAAACCAGCCTGAGCCAGCAATGTACCTATTTTATAGGCCAGCACATAAACAGCATCACCCGGATTTGCGCTTGCGGTGCCAAAAATAGTCACAGTCTTATCACACATTGGCTTTTTTGTGCGTGCAGCTCAACAGCCCACCTGCGAGCAATATTTTCCTGTCTCTAGCGGAAAGAACTAACTTACCGATAAACTCAAATGAGCTGGTCTTATTGATAATTCTAACCCGGTCACTGCTGCCTATCACCTTGAGCAGGTTGTCAATTTCGAGATGGTCATCGGGTTTGATTTTATCGTAGTCAGCGGGATTGGCAAATTCTATCGGCACTATGCAGAAGTTAATCAAATTGGCCTTGTGGATTCGCTCAATACTTTTTGCGATTACCGCCCGGACACCCAGATACGCAGGGCAAAGCGCAGCATGCTCTCGTGATGAGCCCTGGCCGTAACTCTGGCCTGCTACGATGACACCGGCTATACCCTGCTGCTTTAACTGCAGCGCGCGCTGGGCAAAGGTTGGCTTGGCCGATTCATTGAAACAATTGAAAACCACCTTTGCATATTCGGGGACATTTGAGCGTAGTTTCAGGAAAGAACCAGCTGGTACGATATGGTCGGTTGTTATTCTATCCCCGCATTTAATCAGGACCTTGGCCTGCAAGTGCTCCGGCAGCGGCGACGGCTGCTGGGGCACAACGATGGTAGGCCCGCGCAGAACTTTCACTTTTGCCGCCTCTTTTTCGTTCAAAGGCTTTTCAATCATGCCATCATCGATGGTAAATTTGGCCGGCAGTTTAATTTTCGGATATTTAACGGCGAAAAGTCCGGGCAAATTGCGAGGGTCGGTAATTCGGCCTGTCAGAACTGAGGCCACTGCCGTCTCTGGACTGACAAGATAAACCTGGTCACCAGTTGTTCCGCTTCGGCCTGCAAAATTTCTATTAAAGGTTCGCAGGCTTACTACGCCGTCAGCCGGGGACAAGCCTTGACCGATGCACGGGCCGCATCCGGACTCCAGAATCCTGGCGCCGGCTGAAATCATATCCGCCAGGGCACCATTCTCAGCGAGCATATTCAGGACCTCTCTGCTGCCCGGAGCCACTGCAAACTCGACCATATTGTGTATGCGTCTGCCTTTTAATACCCTTGCTACCATCATCAAATCTTCAAGGCTGGAGTTTGTGCAACTGCCTATTATCACCTGCCCTACCGGAACGCCGGCAATTTCAGAAACCTTTTTGACATTATCAGGCGAGGAAGGACAGGCCGCCATCGGCTCAAGCTGGGAGAGATTAATCTCAATAACGCGGTCATATTTGGCATCGGGGTCCGCAGCCAATGGTTGATAATCCTTTTGTCTATTCTGAGCGGCGAGGAATTTGCGGGTCTGCTGGTCGCTGCAAAAGATGCTCGTTGTCACTCCCAACTCGGCCCCCATATTTGTTATCGTGGCCCGTTGTGGTACAGAAAAAGCTGCAACACCCTTGCCAAAATATTCAACCGCCCAGCCCACATTGTCCTTGGTTGTAAGAATGCCAAGCAGTTTGAAGATAACATCCTTAGCTGCTACCCAGCTATTCAATTTGCCGAGCAACTTTACGCCGAGGACTTTCGGACAGGTCAGGTAAAACGGCCCCCCTGCCATAGCCGCCGCGACATCCAGTCCGCCGGCTCCGATAGCAAGTGAGCCTATACCGCCAGCGGTTGGGGTATGCGAGTCACTGCCCAATAGTGTCGCTGCGGGTTTTGCGAACCGCTCGAGATGGACTTGATGACAGATGCCGTTGCCAGGGCGTGAATGGTAAACGCCGGATTTGGCAGATGCCGTTTGCAGATACAAATGGTCATTATGGTTCTCCGGCCCAAACCCAGCCAAATTGTGGTCAACATAGCTGACGCTAAGTGCCATTTTAACTGGGCCAGCACCCATAGACTCAAACAGCAAAAAGGCGGTTGTGCCGGTGGCATCCTGCGTAAGTGTCTGGTCAATCACAATGCCAATCTGCTGACCAGCTGCGAGTGTACCTTCAACCAGATGGCTGGAAAGTATCTTGTAGATAAGCGTTTGCCCCAATTTTTATACTCCCTTAAAAATCAAGGCTTATAATTTAACACAAATGCCGGCTGAAGACAAACTGGATTCCAGCTATATTGTAGGATTTTGTTAAGACCTGCTGCAATGAACCATCGAATAAGAGTAAAGACTAAAAAAAAGCGGTCTTGAGCAATCAAGCT
>Ga0315294_10005808_pt1 | contig 13548 bp, 9 predicted proteins | sample YL17G13_40_MG_FD_203626 | JGI IMG/M metagenome (GOLD analysis project Ga0315294, IMG submission 203626) | Sediment microbial communities from Yellowstone Lake, YNP, Wyoming, USA - YL17G13_40 | ecosystem: Environmental > Aquatic > Freshwater > Lake > Sediment | place: USA: Wyoming | collected... | reverse complement strand
ATACATCGGCTATCTGCGCGATCTGTTCAAGTCGGCGGACTATCACATCCAGACCGAGCCCGTCTGCAAGTACCGCGCCGCCGATCTGGTCACGCGACCGGTCAGTCGCGAGCCCAGGATGCCCGCGCGGCAAATTCGCCAGCAACTCGGCATCTCCACGCGCGCGCGCGTCGTGCTGATCACGATGGGTGGCATTCCTCAGCAACACGCGTTCCTGGATCGGTTGACGCAAATCAAGGGTGTGCATTTTGTCATTCCGGGCAACAGTCACCACGGAGAGAAACGCGGCAATCTGATTCTCCTGCCACACCGTTCCCATTTTTATCATCCCGATTTGGTGAACGCGTGCGACGCGGTGATCGGCAAGACTGGGTACAGCACGGTCGTCGAAGCGTACCGCGCAGGAATTCCGTTCGGCTACATCTCGCGCGCGAGATTTCGTGAGGCGGCGACGATGGCGACATTCATCCAGGACGCGATCGGCGGGTTTGAAATTTCCGCCGCCGATTTTGAAGGCGGACGCTGGGTCGCGCGACTGCCCGACTTGCTTGCGCTGCCGCGCTACGAACGACGCGAGCCAAACGGTGCGGATCAAATCGCCGATTTCATCCTCTCAATGCTGGCACACTCGGGAAACGACGGGAGCACCCGATGATCGGCTTGATTCTGGCACTGGGTGGATTCCTCGTCCGGCCGCTCTACGACGAAGACAGCAAACTGCGGTACCTCTTGCTGAAGATCTACGCCTGGAAAGAGGTGGAACTACTTCGTTTTCTCTTCTGGCTAAGCCGACGACGCATCATAGCCTATGCCTTGTTCCGAAAGCCATTCTACTACGCGCTGCTCCATTTGCTCGGCACGCGAGGAATCACGGGGCAAGCAACCACTTTGGCTGAGATCGAAGAATTCGTCGATCATCTGCCCGATACTTATCAGATCGCCGTGGGACCTTGTCGTTGTCGGGTTGCAAACAGGAATTGCGCCCACGCGGTGATGACCGACATCGTGATCATGCAGACTGCCCCAATCTGGCACGCCGAACTGTTTCCAGAAGATTATCGTGTCATCTCGAAAGAACAAGCCAAAGAGATTTGCCGACAATCGAGACAAGCAGGACTAGTCCAGTTTATTGATCGGCACATGTACTTCAACGAGTCCCACAATTATTTCGTCATCTGCAATTGCTGCAAAGAATCGTGCATTCCCCTGATTGCCTACCGATTGTTCAAGCAAGAGCGATTCCGATTTCTGCCATCCACCTCCGTCGTGCAGATCGACAAAATCAGGTGCCGCGCCTGCGGCAAGTGCATAGAAGCGTGCCCGTTTGAGGAAAGAAAATTGGATGTTGGCAAGACATTCGCGACCGTGATCAAGTGTCAGGGATGCGGTCTTTGCCTCGACGTATGCCCCGGAGGTGCCAATCAGATGGTGCCGCGAGCAATTTGAGCGGACGCGCCCACCCCGCCATTGAATCAACACGTCGAATGTTCTCGCGCATCACGCGACAACCAAAATCGGTACCGCTACACCCTTGACCAAGACATCGGTAATGAGTATGATATATTCGACAACTCGAAGGAGGTAGACCAATCAATCGCTCTATCTGGTTTGTTGTTCTGCTGATCGCTCTCGTCGCGTGTTCGTCACCGACTCTGCCGCCCAGTCAACCGGCTCCAACCGCGACCAAACCCGAAGTGATTATCACTTCCCCTGCCAGCGGCGCACAGATTTCGGCTGGCGCTGACGTCGTCATTCAATCCACGTCGTCGGATGCCCAGGGCATCTTGCGCGTCGAACTGCTCGTGGATGGTCAATCGGTGCGCAGCGATCCGATTCCGACCGGCAAAAGCCAGCCGCAATTCCAGATCGTACAGACGTGGAAGGCGACGACTAACAGCATGCACATCGTCATCGTGCGCGCGACCAACCAAGCCGGAGCAACCGGCGAAGCCGCGCTCTCGCTCACGGTGAGCGAGCCGCCCAAGCCGACCCGTACACCCGCGCTAACTGCCGCGCCGACGACACCACCTGCCGCGCCAACCGCCAGCAGCGCGCCTGCACCGACCAGGACTCTCATGCCGACGGCTGCGCCGACCGCTGCGCCAACCGTGATGCTGTACGCGCTCACGTTGAACGAGGAAAATCTTAACACGATTGCCGATGACGCAATGTCGCCGGGTGTCATCTGGTACGCGGACAGTGCCAGCGTGAAACTACAAAATGGACAGGTCGCCATCTCAGCCAATTACTATCCGCCCAACATCAAACCCAGCATCGCCAATGTGGTGCTCACTGTGGGTGCCAGCAATTGCAGTATCCGCGTGTCAATCGTCGGCGCATCGTTGGGCTATTGGACGCTGCCCGAGTACCAAAAAGCGTTGCTTGCTCAATCCATTGAGCGATTGCTCACGCGCCAAGTAGCGCAACAACGCGCCTACACCTGTGTTGATTCCATCACGATTGGTGCCGGCGTGATGACGATCAAGTATCATTAGTTCGGCAGCAGAGGAAAACCAATGACGACCGATGCTCCCGTTTTTTGTGTCAATCATCCCAAGACCGAAACGCTGTTACGCTGCAACAAATGCGGCAAGCCCGTGTGCATGAAATGTGTCGTGCGCACGCCGGTCGGCTATCGCTGCAAAGAATGCCTGAACATTCAACACGCGGGGTATTACACCGCGACGCCGCTCGATTACGCGATGGTCGCGCTGGTTGGAACCATTGCCTCGATCATCGCGGGCGGGATCGCCGCGGCGCTGGGCGGCTTTTTCTGGTTCTTTGCGATTTTTTACGCGCCCGCCGCGGGCGGCATCATCGCGGAAATCGTTCGCTGGACGATTCAAAAGCGGCGCGGCAAATACGTCTGGCTCGTCGCGTGCGCGGTGTTAGTGATCGGTGGGTTTATCGGCGCGGGCGCGTTTCCGATCCTCGCCGCGCTAGGTGCGCGGCGCGTCGAGTTTTTACTGCTCGCGTCGAGCGCGTTCTTCAACCTCGGCGTGTGGATTTTTATCGTGCTGGGCGCAAGTACGGTGTATGCGCGGCTGCGAAATTGAATAGTTGGTTAGTTGGATAGTTGGCTTGTTTCAAACCATCCAACTAACCAACTGGCCGACCAGCAAACTTGGAGCGAGTATGCTAGCCGAAATAGACATCACCAACTTTGCGATTATCGAGCATTTGCATTTGCAGTTGCATCGCGGCTTTAACGTGATGACAGGCGAGACGGGCGCAGGCAAGTCCATCATCATTGACGCCGTCGGAATGCTGCTGGGGGGACGCGCGCAGAGCGAATTCGTGCGCGCGAACACCGCCAAAGCGCGCGTCGAAGGAACCTTCGCGTTGGAGAACGCCGCGCGCGAAAGCATTTTTCCGATTCTTGATGAAATTGGAATCGAACACGAAGACGATTCGCTCATCGTCACGCGCGAAATTCACCTCGAAGGGCGCAACATCTGCCGCGTGAATGGGCGCACGGTGACACTGCACACTCTGGAACGTATCGGCGAATTTCTGATTGACATTCACGGGCAGAGCGAGCATCTGTCACTCTTGCGCGTGCGCGAGCACGTGGACTTTTTGGATCGCTACGGCAATCTGTGGGAACAGCGCGCGCGCGTCGCGGAAAAAGTGAAAGCATTGCGCGCGGTGCGAAATGAAATCAAAACGCTGATGATGGACGCGCGCCAAGTCGCGCGGCGCGTTGATCGCTTGACGTACGTCGTCGAAGAGATCAGCGAGGCGAATTTGAAAATCGGCGAAGAGGAGACGTTGAAGCAAGAACGGGAACTCTTGGGCAACGCGGAACTGCGCGCAAATCTTGCCGATCACGCCTACCGTTCGCTCTTTGGCGCGGGCGAGGATGAAAAAGGCGCGATTGATTTGCTGAACGAGGCGTTGCAGGCGGTCGCGGGCTTGGAAAAGTACGACGCGTCGGTGAAAAATTCGCGCGATGAAGCCGAAAGCGCGACCGCGCAAGCGGACGACCTGGCGCGCTCGCTCCGCGCGTATCGCGACGGCGTGGATCACAATCCCGCGCGCCTCGCGCAGATTGACGAGCGAATGGATTTGATTTTCCGCTTGAAGCGCAAGTATGGCGACACGATTGAAGAGATCATCCAGTACGGCGAGAACGCGGCGGCGGAACTCGCGACGATTTCGCACAGCGAAGAGCGTACCAAGGAGTTGCAGCAGCAAGAAGCGCAGCTGCTGAAGGAAATTGCGGCGCTCGCGGGCGATTTGTCGCGCGCGCGGCGCGACGCAGGCGAACGCTTGGCGCGCGAGATCGAAGCGCAACTCCAAGACCTGGGAATGGCAAAGGCGAAATTTGGCGTGGCGCTGGAACGCGCGGACGACGCGGAGGGTCCCGAAGTCGAAGGACGGCGCGTCGCGGTGGATACGACGGGGATTGACCGCGTCGAATTCCTCGTGTCGCCGAACCCGGGCGAGCCGTTGAAACCACTCGCGAAAATCGCGTCGGGCGGCGAAACGTCGCGCTTGATGCTCGCGATGAAGTCGGTGCTCGCGGTCGCGGACAACACGCCGACGCTCATCTTCGACGAAATTGATCAGGGGATCGGCGGGCGCACGGGCGGCATCGTCGGCAACAAATTGTGGGCGCTCACGCCGTCCGCGCAGAAATCCGACGGCGTTCCCCAGCATCAAGTCATTTGCATCACGCACCTGCCGCAAATCGCCGTGTTCGGCGACGCGCATTTCAAGATTCGCAAAGAGGTTGTTGGCGAGCGAACGGTGACGCTGATCCAAGAACTGGACGGCAATGACCGCGTCGAAGAACTCGCGATCATGCTCGGCACCGCGACCGCGACGACGCGGCAGAATGCGGAAGAGTTGCTGAAGGAAACCGCAAACCAAAAGGAAAAAGTGAAAAGTAAAACATGATGCGTGATGCGTGAGACGCGACACACAACGCGCAGTCGGCGCGTATAGCAACACAACCGATATGCCACTTGTCATTTCGAGGCGCGGTTTGTGCACCGAGAAATCTCACCTCACGCTACCGAGATTTCTCGTTTCGCTCGAAATGACAAACAAATGGAGGTTTCAATGGACGGCTTGATTCAATGGGGACTCGGGATCGTTCAGATGATCCAAGCGTTCCGCAATCCTGTTTTTGACGTGTTTTTCTTGACCATCAATTTCCTCGGCGAGGAAGAGTTTTACATCCTCTGTCTTCCTCTCATTTTCTGGTGCCTCCACAAAGCACTCGGTATGCGCCTCGGCGCGGTGCTCGTCTTCTCGACGTACGTGAACCAATCGCTCAAAGATTTCTTTGCCGCGCCGCGCCCGTATCAGGTGGATAGCAAACTGTACGCGCCGCTCAAGACTGCGGGTTACGGCATTCCCAGCGGTCACTCCGAAGGCACGGTGACGTTCTGGGGCTATCTCGCGACGCAGTTGAAAACTCGTTTGTGGTGGGCGCTCGCGATTGTGATTCCGCTCTTTGTCGGAATCGGGCGGATGTACCTTGGCGATCACTTTCCGCAAGATGTTTTGCTTGGCTGGGCGATTGGCATCGTGATCGTCGCCGCGTATGCCATCTATCAGCCGCGCGCGGGGCAGTGGATCGCTAAACAATCGCTCGCCGTGCAAATCACGCTGGCGATTATCTTGCCGCTCGCGCTCGCCGCATTCCATTTCACAAGCGATACCGCGAAATCGGCAGGTGTGCTGCTGGGATTTTACGCGGGCTTGCCCATCGAAGAGAAATTCATTCGTTTCGACGCGCGCACAGATTGGTTGAAGCAACTCGTCAAATTCGTCATCGGGCTGGCGGTCTTGCTCGCGTTGCGCTTTGGGTTGAAAGCGATCTTCCCAGAGCAAGCGCTGTTCGATTTGATTCGCTACGCGGCGATGGGGTTGTGGGTGAGCATCGGCGCACCGTGGGTGTTCGTGGCTGCTCGACTAGCAAAAAAAGAAACACAATGACAGACGATCTCTTGGGCTATCGCGCCCAATTTCCCATCTTGAAGCAGACGACGTACCTTATCTCGAATTCGCTCGGCGCAATGCCACAGCGCGCGTACGATACCCTGCACGACTATGCCGAGACTTGGGCGACGCGCGGCGTGCGCGCCTGGCAAGAGACGTGGTGGAATCTGCCGCGCGTCGTCGGCAATCAAATCGCCGCGCTCATCCACGCGCCGAATGATTCGGTGATCATGCAACCGAGTGTTACGCTCGCCCACGCGCAAGTTCTGTCCTGTTTCGATTTCACTCGTCGCCTCAAGATCGTGACCGACGATATGCACTTTCCCTCGATGCTCTATCTGATCGATCAACAGCGCGCGCACAGCGCGCAAGTCGTCACCGTGCAGAGCGACGACGGTGTGACCATCAATCAGCAGAAATTGCTCGCGGCGATTGACGAGCAGACCGCGCTCGTTCTTATCTCGCACGTGCTCTTCAAATCTGCGTTTATTCAGGACGTCGCTGCCGTCACCCAGCGCGCCCACGCCGTCGGCGCACAGGTGATGATTGACGGCTATCAATCAGTGGGCACCATTCCAGTGAACGTGCCCGCGCTCGATGTGGATTTCTACGCGGGCGGTTGTTTGAAATGGTTATGCGGCGGACCTGGCAACGCGTTCTTGTACGTGCGTCCCAGTTTGATTCCCGCGCTTGAACCGAAACTCATCGGCTGGTTTGCGCACGCGCATCCCTTCGACTTTGTCCAGCCGCCCATCGAGTATTTGCCCGACATCGGTCGTTTCGCCATCGGCACGCCTGCCATTGCCGCGTTGTACGCTGCCCAGCCAGGGCTGGAGATCATTTCTGAAATCGGGATCGACAAGATACGGCGCAAGTCGGTCAGACAGACCGCGCGCCTGATCGAACTTGCCGACGAGTTAGGATTCCCGATCACCACCCCGCGTGAAACGAACGCGCGTGGCGGCACCGTCGCCGTGAACATCGCGCACGGTTACGAAATTTCCAAAGTACTCAAGGATCGCGAGTTTCTGGTAGACTATCGCCCTGGCGCAGGCATTCGCATCTCGCCGCATTTCTATACGGGCGACGACGAATTGAACGCGGTGATACTGGAAATCAAAAAGATTCGCGAAACACGCGCGTATGAGAAGTACGTCACAGAGACCAAAGAGACGGTGACGTAAACGATATCGATCCGTGCGGTTGAATCGCACGGCGGACATCGGAGGATGCTATGCCTGCCGAAAAACAAGGAGGAAATCGAAATGAAGAATCTGTTTATCGTTCTAATCCTCGCGCTCGCGCTCGTCGGCTGTGCGACGCCAACACCCCCGCCAACCGCGACGCCCGTACCACCGTCGCCTGTACCGACCCAGGTACCGCCCACCGCCACGCGTGTTTTGCCAACCGCGACACCTGCTCCACCGACATCACCAATACCCGCGCCAACGACAGTGTCCGTGCCATCGTCCAAAGAAGTTACCGCGACGCTCACCTGGTTTGGACAATCAACGTTCGTTCTCAAGACAAGTTCAGGGTTGACCGCGCTGCTCGATCCGATGGCAACCAATATGGGGTACACGCTCACGCCCGTTGACGGGGTAGACCTGGTGACGATCAGTCACGAACATACCGATCACAACAACGCCGCACTCGCCACAGGCAGTCCAACTGTTTTGCGCGGTCTGGCAGGGAACGACTGGGCGAAGATTGATCAGAAGATCAAAAACGTGCGCGTCTACACCGTCGCGACGTACCACGACGATACGCAAGGATCGGCGCGCGGCAAGAACGCGGTCTTTGTCTTCGATCTCGACGGACTCCGCATCGTCCACCTCGGCGATCTGGGTCACAAACTCAGCGACGATCAGATCAAGCAGATTGGTGCGGTAGACGCGCTGATGATTCCCGTCGGCGGATTCTTTACCGTTGACGGTAAAGGCGCGGCAGAAGTCGTCGGGCAACTGAAGCCAAAAATCGTGATCCCGATGCATTACAAGACACCCGATCTGGGCGCATCCACCGCCGCGCGACTGACGGATACAGAACCATTCATAACCGCACTCGGCACAACCGCCAAAGTGACCCAACCCGGTAAAGTAGTGACTATCTCGTCACTCAAGTTGCCGACAGAATTGACGGTGATGGTGATGGGTTACAAATAGAAAACAGAAACCCGTTTTCCGGCGAAGGCGAGAAAACGGGTTTCTATTTACGCCGATGGGTTTCATCCAGCGAATCGCGGCACGCGCGGCGCACCACTTCGCTGCGATCTTTTTCCGCGAGTTCGGCAAGCAATTGCTCCACCGTGAGATCGCCAACCTGACCGAGTGCGAGCGCGCAGTCCCAGCGCACGAAAACCGCGTAATCGCGTTCCAACACCTCCGCCAAATCTTTCGTCGCAATGTTGTAACCCAGGTTGCCGAGCGCGATCGCGCACGCTTGCCGCACTCCCGCATCGCGATCATGCCACAGCGCTTCGATGAGTGGCCCCAGCACCTCTGTCGTTCCGATTTTGCCGAGCGCGACCGCGGATTGTTGCCGCACAAAACTGACGGGATCGCTGCGAAGCACGTGCCAGAGCGGTTCAATCGCGGCGGGGTCGCGGCGTTTGCGCAGCACGAACGCGGCTGACCAACGAATCATACAACTGGAATCGTTCTGCAAACGATCAATCACCTGCGGCGTCGAACGCTTTTTGAGCCAACCGGGTACCGCAAAATTCGCGTCGTCGGGCACGACGTTTTTCGCTGATGCTGGCTTCAATCGTTGCAAGAAGCGCGCGACGCCGCCGCGTGTTTCCGGCGCGGGTTGGGCAGGTTGTTCGATTTGCTCCATCGCTCGATGTTCGGCACAAAAATTCGTCGTATCTTGCACGTCTGTTGAACAGCGATGACGATCATCGGTCAAGCCGTAGCAACGCATTGGTGAATTCCAAAGATGAGAGATAAGAGACGAAAGCGGAGATGATTATCTCACCTTACGCAATACTGTCATTTCGATGAGCGGAGCGAGGAGAAATCTCCGCCAAAAACCAAGATTTCTCGCTCCGCTACCCAGAAACTCGGAGACTTGACATAAAAAGCGGCCTCGGCTACCGCACACGAGTTTCTCATTGCTAACATACCGCGCGGCGGTATGTATTCTCGAAATGACACTGCGTAGCATCAATGATTATGACACAAGGAATCGAGAAAAAGAAAATCGCGGCGGCAAAATTTGCGCGTCGCGATTTTTTCGTGGAAACAAAAACAGATTCCATCCTGGCAATGACCTACTCTCCCAGCGGTGTGTACCGCCAGTACCATCGGCGCTGGCAGGCTTAACTACCGGGTTCGGAATGGGACCGGGTGTTTCCCCGCCGCTCAAATCACCAGAGGAATCTGTTTTTGATTGACGATTAGATTGTAAAGCGAACCGAATAGAAGGTATGGCAGTCAATCGGGCAATCGGTCAACTGGTTACTGCTTGACCAATTGCCCGGTTGACAAGGATTTCAATACATCAATATCCCGAGAGCAAGCCCTCGCGCATTAGTACCGCTTGGCTGAACGTGTTGCCACGCTTACACCTGCGGCCTATCAAGGTCGTAGTCTACGACCGCGCTTACTCAGTAAACTGATGGGGGATCTAATCTTGGGGCATGCTTCCCACTTAGATGCATTCAGCGGTTATCACTGCCGAACATGGCTACCCAGCAATGCCGTTGGCACGACAACTGGAACACTAGCGGTCCGTTCACCCTGGTCCTCTCGTACTAAGGGCAACTCCCCTCAAATCCCCTGCGCCCACACTGGATAGAGACCGAACTGTCTCACGACGTTCTGAACCCAGCTCGCGTACCGCTTTAATGGGCGAACAGCCCAACCCTTGGGACCTAATTCAGCCCCAGGATGCGACGAGCCGACATCGAGGTGCCGAGCGAGATCGTCGCTGTGAACGCTTGGATCTCACCAGCCTGTTATCCCCGGGGTAGCTTTTGTCCGATAAGCCACGACCGTTCCACACCGCGTCGTGGGATCATTAAGCCCGACTTTCGTCTCTGCTCGACTTGTAGGTCTCGCAGTCAAGCTCCCTTATGCCTTTGCACTCAGTGGCTGGTTTCCATTCAGCCTGAGGGAACCTTTGGGCGCCTCCGTTACATTTTAGGAGGCGACCGCCCCAGTCAAACTGCCCGCCTGGCACGGTCCGTCCGCCGGATTACGGCTAGACGTTAGGGTCGAAATTTCTTGAGTCTGGTATTTCAACGTTGGCTCCACCGAGTCCGCGAACCCAGCTTCAAAGCCTCCCAGATATCCTACGCACAACAAACCTCAACTCAATGCCAGGGTACAGTAAAGCTCCACGGGGTCTTTTTGTCCTAGTGCGGGTAAATGGCATCTTCACCACTATTTCAATTTCGCCGGGTCCCCCGTTGAGACAGCGCTCAACTTGTTACTCCTTTCGTGCGGGTCGGAACTTACCCGACAAGGAATTTCGCTACCTTAGGACCGTTATAGTTACGGCCGCCGTTCACCGGGGCTTCAGTTCAAAGCTTTGGCTTGCGCCTAACCTCTCCCTTTAACCTTCCGGCACTGGGCAGGAGTCAGCCCCTATACATCAGCTTGCGCTTTTGCAGAGACCTGTGTTTTTGTTAAACAGTCAGTCGAGCCGCTTCGCTGCGACTGGCCGACGCTCCGTGAATCACTCACGTCAGCCAGCCACCCTTCTCCCGAAGTTACGGGTGCATTTTGCCGAGTTCCTTAACGGAGGTTCTCCCGATCGCCTTGCATTTCTCATGCCGCCCACCTGTGTCGGTTTGCGGTACGGGTACCCAAGTCTCAACGCTTAGAGGCTTTTCTCGGCAGTTTGAACTCACCCACTTGTGGCCTTGCGGCACCGCCCACCGCTCAGGTCAAGACACGGATTTACCTATGTCTCTCAACCCCTTACGGCTTAGCACCTACCATGTCCGATAGGCAGGCTGGGCTATCCTACTGCGTCACCCCTTCGCTCAACTCAGGTAGTTTCGGAATATTAACCGAATGTCCATCGCCTACAGCTCTCGCTCTCGGCTTAGGGCCGACTAACCAGACGCGGATTACCCTTGCGTCTGAACCCTCAGGCTTCCGGCGTTAGAGTTTCTCACTCTAATTTCGCTACTTATGCGAGCATTCTCACTTCTGGTCGCTCCACGCGTCGTCGCCGTCGCGCTTCGCTGCTCCCAGAACGCTCCCCTACCATCCCCCTCTTTCTCCCCCCGCAAGCGGGGGGAAAAGAGGGAGGTTCGTGAAATCGGTGCTCGGCTTGAGCCCCGTTACATTTTCCGCGCGAGACCGTTTGACCAGTGAGCTATTACGCACTCTTTAAAGGGTGGCTGCTTCTAAGCCAACCTCCTGGCTGTCAGAACAATCTCACATCGTTTCCCACTTAGCCGAGACTTGAGGACCTTATTCGACGATCTGGGCTGTTTCCCTTTTGACTACGAAGCTCATCCCACGTAGTCCGACTCCCGCGCTTGGAGTGGCGGCATTCGGAGTTTGGTTTGGGTTGGTAAGCTTGACGCCCCCTAGCCAATCCAGTGCTCTACCTCCGCCACTAAACACGCGAGGCTAACCCTAGAGTTATTTCGGGGAGAACCAGCTATCTCCCGGTTCGTTAGGCATTTCACCACTACTCACAGGTCATCCCATAGTTTTGCAACACTAATGAGTTCGGTCCTCCACGTGGTGTTACCCACGCTTCAACCTGCCCATAAGTAGCTCACCGGGTTTCGGGTCTACTCCCTGCGACTGATCGCCCTATTCGGACTCGCTTTCGCTACGGATCCGGGTGTGACTCCCTTATCCTCGCCACAGAGAAGTAACTCGCTCGCTCATTCTTCAAGAGGCACGCGGTTAGACATTCCAGGAGCGTTCGCTTGCGCGAACGCACATCTGGCATAGTCCTTCCACTGCTTGTAAGCACACGGTTTCAGGTTCTATTTCACTCGGCTCACAGCCGTACTTTTCACCTTTCCCTCACGGTACTTGTTCACTATCGGTCGCCAAAGGTATTTAGCCTTAGAGAGTGGACTCCCTAGCTTCCCACAGGATTAGCGTGCCCCGTGGTACTCAGGAACTCGACGAGAGTCTGATTTCTTTCGCGTACGGGGCTATCACCCTCTGTGACGGAACTTTCCAGAATCCTTCCGCTAGAAATCAGTTTGGTAACTCTCATACGCCGAGCCCTACGACCCCACTGCACCTTACGGCACAGTGGTTTAGGCTTTTCCCCGTTCGCTCGCCACTACTAGGGGAATGATCTCTTTTCCTCGAGGTACTGAGATGTTTCAGTTCCCCCGGTGCCCTCCTGAGCATCTATGAATTCAACGCCCAGGTCCTCCAACATGTCTTGGAGTGGGTTACCCCATTCGGAAATCCGCGCATATAACGCCTGTTGACGGCTCCGCGCGGCTTTTCGCAGCCAACCACGTCCTTCTTCGGCCTTTGGCGCCAAGGCATCCGCCATGTGCTCTTAGTAGCTTTACTCTCGGGATATTGACGAATTGAAAACCTTGACGATTGTCGTGCGATTTTTCAATCACACGACGATTGCCATTTGTGTGTTATCGCAAATCATCGCTTGTTTCGCCTTCGATTGATGCAATCGCTCAAAAGTCAGCGATGCTTTGCGAGCAGGAACACACACTCGCAAACAATCCTGGTGTTTGCGAGTACCTTCTATTCAGTTGGTAAAGTGCATCATCATCTAGCGTTTTGATCGCTAGCGATTGCCGACGGCATCGGCAATCGTCAGAGATCGTGATGCGGAGTCAGAAGACACAGAACGACCTGGCACATCGCCAGGTCGTCTGAAGACGCGACGCAAGTGTCAGAACAAACAGCTATTCAGTTCGGGTCTCCAGATCGTTTAACATACTGTTTTGTTGCACCTCTCGGATACAATTATAGCGCGAACGCGTTCTTTGTCAAATTGGAGTGTGGAGCCAAGGGGACTCGAACCCCTGACCTCCTCCTTGCAAAGGAGGCGTTCTCCCAGCTGAACTATGGCCCCAGATCAATGGGCCAATTTGTCAATTTACCAATGAACCAGACAGGTCTCTACTCATTGGCAGATTGGCTCATTGGGCCATTGGCGCATTGTCCTATGGGCCTTTGTGGACTTGAACCACAGACCTTGCCCTTATCAGAGGCACGCTCTAACCAGCTGAGCTAAAGGCCCGTTTAGTTCAGCAGAATCTTAACAACTGAAGAGTGGTAGGAAAGACGCAAGCGAATCGAAGAAATTCTGGAGTTTCAGGCGTGAGACCTGTATCTCCCTAGAAAGGAGGTGATCCAGCCGCACCTTCCGGTACAGCTACCTTGTTACGACTTCGTGCCAGTTACCAGTCCCACCCTCGGCGGTTCCGTCCTTGCGGTTCGGTCACCGACTTCAAGTGTTACCAGCTTCCATCACGTGACGGGCGGTGAGTACAAGGCCCGGGAACGCATTCAACGCACTATAGCTGACGCGCGTTTACTAGCAACTCCGACTTCATGCAGGCGAGTTGCAGCCTGCAATCTGAACTGAGGATGCTTTTGTGCGATTAGCTCCGCCTCGCGGCTTGGCAACGCT
>Ga0315294_10005803_pt1 | contig 13551 bp, 12 predicted proteins | sample YL17G13_40_MG_FD_203626 | JGI IMG/M metagenome (GOLD analysis project Ga0315294, IMG submission 203626) | Sediment microbial communities from Yellowstone Lake, YNP, Wyoming, USA - YL17G13_40 | ecosystem: Environmental > Aquatic > Freshwater > Lake > Sediment | place: USA: Wyoming | collected... | reverse complement strand
GAGAGGCTGCCGGGCTTCGCGCTTAAACTGCTTGCCGCGGCGGGGGCCATGACCGTTGCCGGATTGGCGGCGCTGCACTTCCTGCCTGAAAGTTCGCACAAGATGGGGCAGTTGATAAGCCTGTTCGTGCCGCTTGCCGCGTCCGCCGCGGTGTTCTTCCTTGTCGCGTGGGCATTGCGAATCCGCGAACTCAACACAGTCCTTCAGGCAATCTTTTCCCGCAAGAAGCAGGCGTAGGAAGCGGTTCCAAAATCTTTGACCCCGCCGCGCGCGCAATATTTGCGAGGTGCTTATGAAGCTTTTCATGAAAATGCGCAGTCCTCTTTGGGGCTTGGTAGCCGTGGTACTCGTGCTGATAGTGATGACTTTACTGCTTAGTTTGAGAGGCTGCCTCCACCAGTTGTTAGGAAATTGACCTTTCATCGCGCGCAAAGTAAGATACATGCCAATAGTCTAGTAGTCTGGAAGCCTAGAAACCTAAAACAGGAGACTTCAATGGATGAGCGACTGTTTTCCGAGCGCATGGACGAAAACCGCCCCTGCTACAACTATTATCAGTTCTCGCCGCGGTTCCGCGCGGATTTTGCCAAACTTCTCAACGAGACCGCGTCTCCCGCGATAATCGGCGCATTGCAGCATTTCGTCGAGATGAGCAAGGGCGTAAGATACGCGAAGATCGACGACCTGTCCCCCGCATCAGTGTACCAGTTCATCAACACCGCGCCAGCGGTTTATTTTCTTGACCTCGTCGAAAGGTTCATCCATCTCTATCGCGATGCATGGCCGCCCGCCGAAAGGGCGGCGCGCGTGAAGGACCTCGTGGACGCGGTGAACCATCTGTTCGACCAGTACAACATCGGCTGGGTGATTGTGGGGCAGACCGTCGCGCAGCGCGATTCCATATACTTCGACGCGAAGGTCGTGCGCAAGGCTTACCGCCTGCTTTTTGCGGCGGGATTCGAGCCGGCGCTCGCGGCGTTTGAGGGCGCGCTGGAGGCGCTGAACGCGAAACCGCCGGACCATCAGCGCGCGCTGTCGCATGCGGATGCGGCGCTGGCGCTTTCGCTGAAGGAACTTCTGCACAGGTACAAGGACTCCGGCCTGTGGGACGGCATGACCTCGCGGCAGGCGGTTGACGGGGCGGCGGCGCTGCCGAATTTCCCGCGCGAGGCGACCGAGGCCGGGCGGCTGGTGGTCTCGCTCATTTCCGGCGCGGCCGAGATGCTGCGCACCATGCCCGGCGCGGAGAAGTTGAAGGAGAGCGTTTTCACGCCGCGGCACGCCTGCGCAACGTTCGCGGTCAACATCGTCGGCGCGTACATAATTCTCCTGCTGCAACTCAACAAGGACCTCGTCGCCACCGGCGAGATGAGCGAGTGGGACATGTTCGCTTGAATGCGTGCGGCCGGGAAAGTTGCCGCTGATTCCGGTTGCCGGAAATATTGCAAGTGTTTTGATAAAATATGCGCCTGATAGTATAAGGTATGTAGCCGCCATGGGTGAAGCGGCAATGCGGCCATTGGCATTCGCGCAGGTTGTTGCTCCCACGGATTTTCCGGGGGCATGCGGGGATATATTTGAACGGGCACTAATAGAGGAGGCTTGCGATGTCATCATTACAAAAGATTGCTTTTACGCTGATAGTATGTCTGTTCGCCGCCGTGTGCGTGGGCGGCGTGATTGCGGCGGAAACCGGGGTGCGCTCGCCGGCGGGCGCGCCGCCTGATTGCTCCGGCGGAGTAGTTTACAGTCTGGCCCCGACGTATGTGCCATACACGGGCATACCTGTTTCGTCGCCGAGTGAGCCTACAGATCCGAACGAAACGACCAACCTGACAGTGACCAGAACGGCGCTGGGGGCGGTCACTGAACATAGCCCGTGGGGGAACCAGACTCATATTAACGACATCAGTCCGGATAGGAGGCATTGCGCCAGCGTGTTTCCGACGGAAGACGGACAGGGCATTATGTTGGACGGGAACACGGGAAAGTCTTATGAGCAGGTCGAGGGTCAGGTTTTCACTCCTGATTCGAAACATCTGGGGTATAGAGCAGAGGCCGAAGGCAAATGGTTTGTGGTGGTGGATGGCAAGGAGGGCAAGCCATACGACTTAATTGGCAGGGAATCGCCGGTCTTCAGCCCCGACTCGACGCGAGTAGCATACACCGGCATTTCTGTAGCATCGGGACAGCAGGCATGCATTGTGGTGGATGGGGTAGAGGGCAAATGGTATCCCGTTGTGGACAAACTGGTTTTCAGTCCCGACTCGAAGCACGTAGCGTATTTTACTCGCATAGGGCCAGTGGTACTTGGAAAGCCTGACATAATAGTTAGCGGGTCTATCGTTGTGGATGACAAGGAAGTGAGACAATTTGACGATGTTGGCGATTTTGTCTTTAGTCCCGACTCGGCTCACTGGGCGTGTGTTATCAAGGTGGGAAAACAGTATCTCGTGGTGCAGGACGGCGTTGACGGCCAACCATACGGCTGGATAATCGTGCCGCCAATCTTCAGCCCCGATTCAAAACACATGGTGTATGTTGCCGGGTCGGAAGGAAAGTGGATTGTGGTTCTGGATGGTGTTGAGAGTAAGAAATATGAGAGCATAGAGTATGGACACATTGGTGCCTTTCCCCTCCAAGCCCTTCAGCCGGTATTTAGTCCGGACTCGCAGCACCTTGCTTACGTCGCAAAGGAAGAAAACAAACACTTCATTGTCCGCGACGGTGTTGAGGGCAAACAATATTCAAAAAGCGTTTCTTGGCCGGTCTTCAGCCCGGATTCGAAACATCTGGCCTATTACGCAAATGATGGCGATGGGGACTGTATCGTGCAAGACGGCGTCGATGGAACGAAATACATGACTGTCAAGGGGCTGAAGTATAGCCCCGATTCATCACGTCTGGCATACGGTGCCCGGACGAGGGACGGTTGGTGTGTGGTGGTAAACAATGTCGAGGGGAAAAAGTACCGGGGCATTCTTCCTTCGTCAACCCACGATACGGGAATAATGTTTAGTGCCGATTCAAAACGTATGATATACGTGGCACAGCCTAATGATGGCCAATGCGTGCTCGTTGCGGACGGTGTCGAAGGCAAGGAATATCGCGGCGTCTCTGCACTGGCTGTCAGTCCTGATGGCAATCACGTGGCATACATCGCCAGCGATGGCAAGAGAAATTTTTACGTTGTCGACGGGACCGAAATCTGCGATCCGGAGGAGAAGCCTGTTAACGGCTTGATATTCGATTCTCCTACGAAGTGCCACGGGATAGTTCAAAGGGCCTCCACGGCATACCTCATTGAAATCGAAATTGCGCCCCAAGGGGGACTGCAAGAAAGCCCGTAATTATGGTACAATGATGTTTTCCTGTTGTTCAACGTTTCTGTCTTTGAGGCAATGAAGCAACCATGGGAAGCCCGAATCCGGAAAACCAGAACAAGAAGCGCCGCCCCGCCCGCCGCGCCAGGCAGCCGGAGCAGCCTGAGACCACGATATTCCACGCCACCGGCGGCACGCCGATACCGGCCATTGATCCGGCCACGGCGCTGCCGGTTGTGCCGCTGAGGGACCTGGTCGTGTTCCCGCACATCGTCGCGCCGCTCTTCATCGGGCGCGAGCGTTCGGTGGCCGCGGTCCAGCACGCCACGAAAACCGGCCAGCCGGTCATCGTCGTCGCGCAGCGAACGAGCACCGCCGACTACCCGGAGTCGAAAGACCTGTACACCATCGGCACGCTTGCCCGCATAATCCAAAGCCTCCGCGCGCCCGACGGCACGATGAAGATTTTCGTCGAGGCGCTCTGCCGCGTGCGCATCACCGAATTCCTCAACGAGGGCAAGTATCCGGCGGCGCTCGCGGAAAACATCCGCGAATCCGAAGAGCGGACGCCCGAGGCCGAGGCCATGGGCCGCATCGTCGCGCAGCGGTTCGACAAGTATCTCACGCTCAACCCCGCGCTTCCGGATAAGGCCAGCGCGCTCCTCCGCGACGCGCGGACGCTCGGGCAGGTGGCGGACATCGTCGCCGCGCACCTGACCATTCGCATCGACAGACGGCAGGCGGTCCTTGAAATCCTCGACCCGATGGAGCGCGCGCGGGCGGTGGTCGAAATTCTCGACACCGAAATCCAGATACTCACGATCCAGAAAAACATCGAAGCGCAGGTCCGCGAGAAAATCACCAAGACGCAGAAGGACTTCTACCTGAAAGAGCAACTCCGCGCAATCGAGGAGGAACTCGGCGGCGCGGACCCGGAACAGCAGGAACTCAAGGAACTCAAGCGGCAGATCCTCGACGCGAAAATGAGCGAGGATGCGGAGAAGGAGGCGCTGGTGGAGCACGCGAAACTCGCGCGCACGCCGTCAATCTCGCCGCAGGCCGCGGTGCACCGCAACTACATCGAGTGGCTAATCGCCCTGCCGTGGAACAAGCGCACGGAGGACAAACTCGACATCGCCCACGCCGCGAAAATCCTCGACGAGGACCACTATGGGCTTGAGAAGCCGAAGGAGCGCATCCTGGAATACCTCGCGGTGCGCAAACTCACGCAGAAGATGAAAGGCCCAATCCTTTGCTTCATCGGCCCGCCGGGAACGGGCAAGACCTCGCTCGCCCGCTCGATAGCGCGCGCGATGGGGCGCAAGTTCGTGCGCCAGTCGCTCGGAGGCGTGCGCGACGAGGCGGAAATCCGCGGCCACCGCCGCACCTACATCGGCGCTCTGCCCGGCCGCATAATCCAAGGCCTCAAAAAGGCCGGCACGCGCAATCCCCTTTTCCTGCTCGACGAGGTTGACAAACTCGCCAGCGATTTCCGCGGCGATCCGTCCGCGGCGCTGCTCGAGGTGCTCGACCCGGAGGAAAATTATTCCTTCAGCGACCACTTCCTCGAAGTGGAGTTCGACCTTTCCGACGTGTTCTTCATTTGCACCGCGAACTTTGAGGGCGCAATCCCGCCGGTCCTGCGCGACAGGATGGAAATCATACACCTGTCCGGCTACACGGAGATGGAGAAGACCGAAATCGCGCGCCGCCACCTCATCCCCAAGCAATTGCAGCGCCACGGGCTTGAGGATTACAAAATCGAAATCGACAAGAGCGGCATGGATATACTCATTTGCCAGTACACGCGCGAGGCCGGCGTGCGCAACATGGAGAAGGAACTTGCCTCGCTCCTTCGCAAAATTGCGAAGGAAGTAGTCGAGTCCGCGGCGAAAAAGCCCGCCAGAACGAAACAGCGCAGGACGTTCGTCATCAACGAGAAGAACATCGAGAAATATCTCGGCGTGCCGCAGTTCCGCGAGCCGGCGATAGAATCGGACCGCGGTGTCGGCATCGCCACCGGGCTTGCGTGGACGGAGGCGGGCGGCACGATACTCTCCATTGAGGCCACGCGCATGCCCGGCAAGGGACAACTGACGCTCACGGGAAAACTGGGCGACGTGATGCAGGAAAGCGCGCGGGCGGCGCTATCGTACGCGCGGGCGCACGCGGCGCGATTTGGCATTGACAAGGCGTTTTACGAGACGACGGACATCCACGTCCACGTGCCCGAAGGCGCAATCCCGAAGGACGGGCCGAGCGCGGGGATACCGCTGGCGGTGGCGCTTATCAGCGCGCTCACCGGCGAGCCGATACGGCGCGACATCGCAATGACCGGCGAAATCACTCTGCGCGGGCGCGTGCTGCCGATTGGCGGCGTGAAGGAAAAGGTTCTTGCCGCGCACCGCGAAGGAATCCGCATTGTGATCCTGCCCAAAGACAACCGCAAGGATTTGAAGGACATTCCGCCGGAAGTGCTGGACGCGATGAAATTCATTTTCGTCGAGGAGATAGACGAAGTCTTCCCGAAGTTGTTTTTGCGGAAGCGTCGCATCTCGCCGATGGCGTTGGACGGCGAAACGCTGACCCCTCCGCCCACCGCGCACTAGGATGGTTCACCACCAAGACACAAGACACAAAGACACGAAGAAAAAAGTAAAACCGCAGACTTGTCCGCCTCAGGCGGATTTCGCAGATTACACAGATCAAAAAAACGCGGGGAGTGGGAACTCTCCGCGTTCTCTTTGTGATCAACGCAGATTTTTTATAATGGTAGCGATGATTAAAACGATCATAAAATAAAATGCAAACACAATGAGGTAAACCACTGCGGGCCTGTCGTTCCACCTGGCTACTGATCTTGCCAAGGCCAATCTGACTTTCCCGCACCATTGGAACTTATTGGAGCAAAGGATAATGAAGTAGTAGAAGAAGAATCCAATGACAGGCAGAATCAAAGCCACCATGCTGTATATTTGCCGCTCCGCTGGCTGAATCTCATCGTGTTTCCGCAGGTTAAGATGGACGAAAATGATCTGCGTCAGCCACACGGCTAAGAAGGATAGGGAAATGACGTCGTGAATGACCTTACCCGACAAGTTGTGTCTCCTGACATATGGGCCTTTGGAACCCCATATATATGGCATCTTAATTCGGGCAAATCAAATAAAAACGCGGGGAGGAGTGCTCTCCGCGTTTTTGTTCTTGCTTTGGGGACGAGTTGCGCGTTCGATTATTCGGGGACGGCGTCGTGGCATTTGCAGGCGGCTTCGTGCTTCTCCTCGACGACCGGCGGCGCGGCTTTGCGCTCGGCGCGCTCCTTGCGGGTCTTGCGCATGTTGTAAATCACGCTCTTGGGGCAGGCCTTCACGCATTCCCCGCAGTTCTTGCACTTCGCGTAGTCGATGATCGCGAGGTTGTCGATTACGTGGATGGCGTCAACCGGGCAGGCCTTCTCGCAAGCCTTGCACGCGATGCAGCCGACCGGGCATATTTTGTTGACGACCTTGCCCGGGTCGTGCGACTGGCAGCCGACGACGACGGTCTTCTTCTCGCCGAGAAGCATGAACAAATTCTTGGGGCATGCCTTGACGCACGCGCCGCAGGAAGTGCAGCGTTCCTCGATGATGAACGGGAGGTTGTCCCGCATGACGATTGCGTTGAAGGGGCAGGCGGCCGCGCACGTGTCAAGCCCTAGGCAGCCGTACTCGCAGACCCTGTCACCCGTCTGGAGGAGCGCCGCGGCGCGGCAGTCATCCACGCCGGCGTAGTCGAATTTTCGCGCGACCTTGTTGCCGCCTTTGCACAGAAGCACGGAGTAGCGCTTTTCGTGTTCGACTATTTCCTTGCCCATGATGCGGGCGACCATCGCCGCGACCTTTGAGCCGCCGGGGGCGCAGAGGTTGAGCGCGACCTCGCCCCGGATTACCGCTTCGGCGTAGCCGCCGCAGCCGGGCATTCCGCAGCCGCCGCAGTTTGCGCCGGGCAGGGCGGAAAGAATCTGCTCCACGCGCGGGTCCTGTTCGACGTGGAACTTCTTCGCGGCGTAAGCCAGTATCGCTCCGAAAACCCCGCCGATTACGACCATGAGCGCCACGGAACTGATAAGTATCGCCGGGCCGTTAATCTTGAGGAAGTCAAAGAAACCGGCCTGTTCAGCCATAAGTATCGAAGACAGATTCATTGCAGATCCCTGAAATCGTTGGCGGAATTAAACACAGCGGTTTAACCATATATAACGTCCGGCGGGCGGTAAAGTTGCGCCGTCAGCCGAGGTTCGCCTTAAGCCCGCCTACCATGCCCGTGAATCCGAGAAACGCCAGCGCCATTATGCCCGTGCAGATGAAGGCAATCGGCACGCCCTGGAAGGCCCTGGGAAGCCTGGACACCGCAAGCCGCTCGCGGATGCCGCTCATCAGCAGCATCACCATGCTGAAGCCCACCCCCGCAAAAAGCCCGCTCAGCGTCGCCCAGACAAGCCCCTCGCCGAAGGACATTTCCGCCCAGGAGCCGCCCGGCTGTATCTGCTTCATGTTCAACAGCGCCACGCCCAGCACCGTGCAGTTCGTGGTTATCAGCGGCAGGTAAATCCCAAGGGCGTCGTACAGCGGACGGCTGACCTTGCGGATGACGAGTTCGATGAACTGCACAAACCCGGCGATTACGAGGATGAACACGCCGGTGGTCAGCACTTCGCCCAGGCCGTTTTTGAGGATGAACTTTTGCGCATCCGCGAAACCCGTCGTCCCGGCCAGCGAATAGAACACGTTCTGGCTGCCCGCGCGGATGAAAAACTCGTTGATCGCGAAGGTGAAGAACGACGCCATCGCCATGACGAACGTTACCGCCAGCCCCATGCCGAAGGCGTCACTTGTCTTTTTGCTGACGCCGATGAACGGGCACAGCCCCAGAAACTGCGCCAGCACGAAGTTGTTTACGAACACCAGACCGACGATGATATATAGAAGTTCCATGTTTTCGCCGCTAAAATTTGATTTCGGAAAAAGCCTTTCTCAACGAACTCCGCGTCGTTACCGGCCGGCGGGGCCTGCTTCCCCGGCCGGTTCCTTTTTCTTCTCCGGGCCTACCTCCCACGGCGCCGCCGCCGCCACCAGCGTCTGCGCCAGCGCCTCCTGCTTGCGCATCTTGCGCCACTTGAAGAAGGCGAACATCGTCCCCAGCAGCAGAAACGCGCCGGGCGCAAGCGTCATGACGCTCACCGGCTTCACCAGCGCGGATGCCTGCGGGCTGAAGGCCATCGTTATCGGAGTTTCCCAGAAGGACCCATTGCCGAGGATCTCGCGTATCGTCGCAATCAGCAGCAGCGCCAGCATGAACCCGCCGCCGATGCCGATCCCGTCGCCTATGCTGTTGAGCGCGCCGTTCTTCGCCGCGTACGCCTCCGCGCGCCCAAGGATGATGCAGTTGACCACGATGAGCGGTATGAATATGCCAAGCGCCTTCACCACCGCCTCCGGCGCGAACGCGTTCATCATGAGGTCAACCATCGTAACGAAACTAGCGATCACCACGACGAAGCACGGGATGCGAATCTCCTTGGGGAAACTCTTGCGCGCCAGCGAGATAATCGCGTTGGAGCATATCAGCACCGCGGTCGCCGCCAGCGCCATGAAGAACGCGTTCTTCACGGTCGTCGTTGTCGCCAGCGTGGGGCAGATGCCCAGCATGATGACAAACGTGGGGTTTTCCTTGAACAGCCCGTTCTTGACCTGCTTGAAAAATTCCATGAACTTTCTTCCCCGTCCTTGTATGGTAAAATCCTAAAATAAAGGGGGCAATTCTAGCACCACGCCGCCCGGGTGTCAAGAATTTCGCCCCTTGCCCGCCGCTTTCGTCACCGATGCGCGGATTTCCGTGATGAGGTCCTTTGGAATGAGTTTTACGGCGATGAAAATCAGCGCGGGCACGATAATGACGTCGTCGAGCATCCCTACCACCGGGATGAAGTCCGGGATGATGTCGAAGGGCATAAGGAGGTATCCCACCGCAAGGGCGAGGAACGCCTTCGCCAGGAACGGCGTGCGCCTGTCCTTGAGCAGGAGCCGGTAAACCCTGATTTCGCGCCTTATGCCTCGCGCGCGCGCCTTCAATTTCTCAAACATGAAAACCTCACGTCGGCATGCCGGCATGCAAAGCAATGATTCTACCAGTACGCCTTTTCTCCTTCAACGCGCTTTGGGAAAGATTCTCTGAAGAGAAACGCCGCTCAGGAAATGCAGGGGATAACCTTCGAGTCGTTCCGGGGAGGTTCGTGGTTTTGTAAAGGCGGCCTTATTCCTTGACCGCGGTATGAAGCGGTGGTATTCTACGCGGGAAATTTGAATCGGGAGCGCTCGGCGCTTTCGGGAGTTTCGTGAGAACGGAGGGAGTGGATGGCAGTTGACCTTGAGAGACGAGAGCCCTGGATGATCCGCGTCACGGGGCAACTGTCCGAGCAGACCGGGCGGGAACTGCTGTCGCTGGTGAACATGGTGGCGCAGGCCGGTCGCAAGGAGTTGGAGATAGAGATGTCCGGCGTTGACAGCGCGGACAGCGCGGGGGTGGCGTTCCTGGCGCGGGCGCGGGACGAAGCCGGGCGGGCGGGAGTTGCCGTTAACATCCACGGCACGCGCGGCGCTGCGTTGGAATTCATAGCCCTCTTCGAGAAATCCCTCCAGCAGTCTCACGTCGTTCCGCCGCGCAAGGCGGGATTCTTTGAGAGCGTGGGCGAGTGGTTCTTCAGCGCCGTTCTGGAAGCGAAGTCGCTTTTCAACCTCCTTGTCGATTCCATATACTGGACCTTCATTGCGCCGTTCGAAAGGCGGGGCGTGCGCTGGGCTACGGTGTGGGACGAGATGCACCAGATGGGCGTGCGCGCCATCCTCATCGTTTACGTGATAAACCTCCTGCTCGGCTTCACGATGGCGCTGCTCGCCTCGAACCAGTTGGGCCAGTTCGGCGCGAGCATTTTCGTGGCGGACCTTGTGGCAATCGGCTTCACGCGCGAGTTGGGCGCGCTGATGACGGCGATAATCATCTCGGCGCGTTCCGGCTCCGCCATCACCGCGGAACTGGCCACCATGACCGTGCAGGAGGAGGTGGACGCGCTCAAGTCGATGGGCTTCAATACGACGCAGTTCCTTATCACTCCCAAGATAATCGCCATGGTAATCTGCATGCCCGCGCTCACGATTATCGCGATGTTCGCGGGGATCGAGGCGGGATTCCTGCTGGGGGTGTTCAACCTCGGTATAAGCCCTGCGGCGTGGATAAACAGGACGATCATAGGGCTGAGCGCGAGCAATATTCTTCTCGGCCTGGGCAAGAGCGTGTGCTACGCGGTGGTCATTGTCGTGGTCGGCTGCCACAACGGGCTGAGGGTCAGGGGAGGCGCGCGGGGCGTTGGGCTGGCCACGACGCGCTCGGTGGTGATGGACGTGTTCTTCATAATCGTCGTCGCGGCGACTTTCTCTATAATCACCGGCTGATTCATGGCGCGAGGCACGCACATACTCGAAGTAAAGGACCTTGTGGCGCGGTACGGCGAGCGCGAGGTGCTTAACGGCGTCTCGTTCACGGTGGAAGATGGCGAAATCCTCGCGGTCGTCGGCGGGAGCGGCTGCGGCAAGAGCACGCTGCTCAAGCACGTCATCGGGCTTATGCGCCCGGCCTCCGGAACGGTGAAGTTCTGGGGCAGGGACATCGCGTCGATGAACGAGGACGAACTTTCGGAACTGCAGGCGCGCATAGGCGTGTCGTTCCAGTCGGGAGGGCTTTTCAACTCGATGACGCTGTACGACAACATAGCGCTTCCGCTGAGGGAGAGGCGGGAATTGTCGGAGGAGATAATCAGGACGATAGTCCGGGCGAAACTCGCGCTGGTGGGGCTGAGCGAGGCGATGTACCAGTTGCCGAGCGAGTTGAGCGGCGGGATGAAGAAGCGCGCCGGCTTTGCGCGGGCGCTTGCGCTGGACCCGGAGATAGTTTTCTTCGACGAGCCGGGCGCCGGGCTTGACCCGATAACCGCCGCGGGGCTGGACGAACTGATTTTGCGCCTGCGCAGAATGCTGGGGATTACGATGGTCGTGGTAACGCACGAACTCGAGTCGATAAAAAAAGTCGCCGACCGCGTGCTTATGCTGGACAGGGGGGACGTGGTGTTCCTCGGCCTGCTCGACGACGCGCTGGAAAGCGCCGAGCCGCGGGTGCGACAGTTTTTCTCGCGTACGCCGGATGAGACGATAACGGCGAGATAGAGCGCGCGAATCAGGCGCGGCAAACGTTTATCGGGAGCATACACATGGCAACCGTCGGCCAGAAAGTGAAAGTCGGGGCTTTCCTTGTCGTGTGCGGGGTCATCCTCGCAGTTGGGCTGTTTGCGATAGCCGGCTGGCACCGTGCGGCGACGAAGACCTACTACGTCGAGTTCAAGGAGAGCGTCAGCGGGCTGAACGCCGGCAGCGCCGTGCAGTATCTCGGCGTGGAGGTGGGCAAGGTGGATGACGTGGTGGTCGCGGAGGACAACATCCGCGTGAAGATTTCCATCCGCCAGGACAAGGGCGTGCGCCTGCTGAAAGGCTCAAAGGCCACGCTTGCCATGCAGGGAATCAGCGGGATCGTTTTCGTGCAGTTGTCCCCCGGTGGAGACAAACATGCCCCGGAACTTCCTGAAGGCGCGACAATTCTTGCGGACCCCTCGCTCTTCGAAGACATCGGCCAGAGCGTTACTATGATATTGAAGGACTTCAAGGAGACCCTGCCCAAACTCAACGGAGTGCTCACGGATCTTGAGAGCGGAAACCTGAAGGGGGAAATGGGGCAGACCGTTACCGCCATGAAGACGCTGCTTGTGACGGCGAACGCTCGGATGGACGACCTCAAGACGACGCTGGAGGCGATAACCTCAGTGGCGAACAACGCCAGCAGGAAGGTGGAGGCGATAGACACCGCGAAAATAAACACGGACATCCACGACGCGCTGGTGAGCATAAAGGACCTTTCGGAACAGTTGAGCAAGACCGCGGAGGCGCTGAACAAAGCCGTGCCTTCCGCCTCGCGGGATTTTGCGCTCACGCAGCAGGAACTGCAGGAGACGATGCAGGACATGCGGCGCACGCTGGATGCGCTGGAGAGCCTGGCGAAGTCGCTCGAAGAGGACCCGTCCTCGCTCCTGCACGGCAAAAGCCCGCGGCCCGACCAATAGTAAAACCGCCTCAGCGGGAAAATAGGGTCAGACCCCATTTAAACCCGCGCGGCTCTAGGGCGTAAATAGGGTCTGACCCCATTTTTTATACGAGGGAACCACGATGAGACGAACAATACTTTTCCTTCTCGGCGTTCTCACTTTCGCGGGGTGCATCAGCCAGAACCCCTACATCCCCGTCAGGCGCTACCAGTTGGACGAGTCGCCGCTTATCACCGCTCCGCGCGAAAAGGCCATTGAGGCCACAATCGCGGTAAGGGACCTGCGCGCGCGCCCGCGCTATGAGCAGAGGATGCTGCGGCGGGATGCCGCCGGCGAAATCACGTACAGGGAATATGACCGCTGGGTCGAGCAGCCGGCGGACCTGGTGGCGGAGATGCTGCGGCGCGCGCTTACGGAGACCGGCGCGTTCAAGAATGTCTGTCCGGCGCGATTCGCCGGCTCCTCGCAGTACGCCGTTGACGGCGACATCATATCGTTCGACGAGGTCAGCGGCGGCAAGGAGAACCGCGCCGTCTTCGCGGTGCGGCTTGAACTGACCCGTGCGGACGACGGGAAGATTCTCTGGTCGGAGATGTTCGAGAAATCCGTTCCAATGACCGCGGACAGCGGCGCGGCGACGGCGGAAGCAATGGGCAAGGCCGTGCGGGAGGCCGTAACCGAGGCGGCCGGAAAGATCGTCGCCGCGGCGGAGCAGGATTTCAACACAAGGGCTTCGCAGCCCAAGCAGGAATAGCCATGGACGAGAACCAGACACAGGACATCGGGCAGGTTTCGGAAGATGTAATGAACGTCGACCCGTTCCGCAAGGGACGGCTGAGGCGGCGGCTGATGCTGGGGCACGTCATCGTGTTTTTCGCGGCGGTCGTCTTCACGATGATCGCGCTGGGGATTGAACTGCATTTGAAAACCCGGCATGAAACGGCCGGGCAGATGACCGCATACGCGAAGATCGTGGCGGAGAACGTCCGTTCCGGGGACTTCAACGCTTTGGCCGGGAAAATCAAGGAAATCTCGGCCTCCGTG